>Ga0105252_10000194_pt1 | contig 48030 bp, 38 predicted proteins | sample EasRivMeERMZT100_FD_89675 | JGI IMG/M metagenome (GOLD analysis project Ga0105252, IMG submission 89675) | Soil microbial communities from meander-bound floodplain in the East River, Colorado, USA - East River MetaG ERMZT100 | ecosystem: Environmental > Terrestrial > Soil > Floodplain | place... | reverse complement strand
CGTCTCGGCAGCGCCCACCGACTCTTCGAGCGGGCTACACATGGAAGAAACCAGCCCACACCAAGCGAAAACGCCCTCAATCGACGCCGAGAAAACCTGCTGCTCAACAACGTTTTCCAAAAGTGGTTTCTTAGAAGAGCGCCGGTCGTTTTCGTGCTGAATAGTGCGGCGTTCTGCCGAAACGCCGCTACGGCCTGTCGGTGTTAAAATGCGGCTAGCGGGCAATTTGGCCTGGGCTTGTCGCGCCGTCACGAGCCGGCTCGACCGCCGATTTAACTGTTCCGCGTTCAAACTCGTCCCACATCGGCGACATCCCGCGGAGTTTGGTCACGACTTTGGGGAACGTTTCCAGAACATAGTCGATTTGCTCATCCGTGTTGTCATTGCCCAGCGACAGGATCACTGCTCCCTGGGCCAATGCATGTTCGAGTCCAATAGCCGCCAGGACCGGAGAAACTTTGATCGCCTTACTGACGCAACTGGTTCCGCTGGCAATGGCGATGCCTTGCACGTCACAAAGCAGCATCACCCCTTCGCCTTCGACGAATTCAATACTGAGGTTCAGATTCGTGCTGATCCGGTTTGGCCCAGGTTCCGGCCCGTTTAACTTGAGGTAAGGCACTTTGGCTCGCAGGCCCTCCCAGAGCTTCTTTTGAAGCCGTGCGGTATGCGCGATTCGTTCCGGCAATTCCTTTTGGACGAACGCGGCGGCAGCTCCCGCTCCGACGATCGCCGGCACGTTCTCAGTACCCGCTCGTCGTCCCCCTTCCTGCACACCGCCATGAATCAACTGCGTCACGCGGGCTCGTTTGTGGCGATAGAGAACTCCCACGCCCTTCGGCCCATAAAATCGGTGCGGCGACAGGGATAGCAAACTCGCTCCCATCACCTGCACGTCGATGGGCAACCAGCCACCGCTGGCCGCAGCGTCCACGAACAAAGGGATTCCCCTTCCGGCAGCAATCGCTCCCACTTCGCGAACCGGTGCAATGGTGCCAATATCATGATTCGCCTGATGAATGCAGATCAAAATGGTCTTGTCCGTAATGGCAGCCCGAACATGCTCCGGGTTGATTCGACCTTCCGAATCCACCGCGATTCGCGCGCAAGTGAACCCTTGCTTTTCGAGGAACTCGATCGAATTGAGCACCGATGGATGCTCGATGGTGCTGGTGATGATATGATTCCCCTTGCGCTGGCTGGCATAAGCCGCTCCTTTGACGGCGAGATTTGCCGATTCGGTGGCCCCTGATGTGAAGATGATATCCTCCGGAGAATCGGCGTGAATAAGAGCGGCGAACTGCTCGCGAGCGTTGGCCAACGCATCGCGGGCGCGAAGCCCGTGCTGATGGAGGGAAGAAGCGCTTCCAAACGCGTCCGAAAAGTAAGGCTTCATCGCCTCAAACACTTCCGGCAGGACCGGAGTCGAAGCTTGATGATCGAGATAGACTTGGCGCGTAGGCATTTTTTGCAACGGCGTGTCATGCCTATCGCAATGGATGTGGCAGCCACGCTTGGAGAAAGCTACTCAGACGATGCTGAGGTCGCAACAAGTTGATGAACGTGTGAAGTTAAATCGTTAAACCTGTTAAAGCCGTTAAATGGATTGAAACACGGCTGAATTCACAGCTCACGGAGTTACGGTGCGGTAGAAGCGGTGCGGGTAGGCGGGAGAATTTGTGTCCTCATAACATAACGGTAGATGCCGTTGCTATGATTTGTGCTGGTGCCGGTGACCGAACGCACCCGGATTCCCGAATCGTTGTAGAGGTAGCTGGTAGTGGCTTATTGGCGCTAAAGCCGCCCCACATGGAAATCGCGGTTAGGGAGGCGAGGATGTGCGGCTTCAATTTGGGAAAGGTCGCTGCCGGTAATAGATGGGCCACGGAGGTTGATTAAGCTTAACCATGCCTGGGGAAACCTTTTTGTAGTTCAGCTTTCCTTGAACGTAGAACAGGTGAATTACGTCCTCGTGTAATGCCACTTGCGGCCGGCCTGACGTCAGGCCTGATTTGAACCCATTCGTCACTTGCATCGGCTTTGTCCAAGTCTTGCCTCCGTCTTTGCTGGTTGCGTAGTAAATATCGCTGGGATCAAACTCGTTCCGGCCGTCTTTGTCGTGTTGCACGCCAGCCCAAGCCACGACGACATTGTGACCATCGACGGATATACTGGGGGCATAGGCATAGAGCAGGCCTTCGGACAAAATGATGTCCTTGCTCCAACTGGAATCCGAATCTTTGCGATAGCAGTAGGCGACTTCGTAGTTCTGTCGATTCGGGTAAGCCGGGTTCAGTCGCTCTTTCTCATTCCGGCGATCTAACCAGCACAGGTGCATCGTGTCTCCATCGGCAACCGCGCGATAAGTAAAATCGCCTTTGGCACTGGGGAAGGTCTGGTTAATAGAGTCCGGTGAACTCCACCCCCCACCCTCAACTGACTTACGTGAATACCAGAGTTCGTTTTCCAATGGCTTACCTGCAACAAAATAATAATAATTCACGGTTTGGCAAACCGTGGGCAGAATGGAATAAGAATCTGATATGCGGTCAACCTTCCAACTCTGGCCCGCGTCCGTCGTATAGAAGACATCATTGTTATATCGACCTGCACTGCTGCTGATAGTATTGCCAGTCATTGTTCGTCCTCGGATGCAGTAAGGAATGTGAATTTGCGTTGGCCCCATTGCCCCACCTGCGAACAGCACTGTGACAGGTCGATCTGCTAACGAGAGATGCACATTTCCAGTTGATGCGCCGAAAATGTCACTCTTATCAAGAATTAGAGGTCGGCTCGACTTCTTGCTAAAGCTTCCGTCTTGGGTCAACGAAGCGATGATAAAAGTAAGTTCGATCTTGTCTCCTTGAATTGTGCCTCTGGTGACGACAAGGCGATTGACTTTTGGGTCAGAGTCCAGAGGAACCCAGCCCGGATCCGCAATAGGTACCGTTCTCCAACCCGCACCATCTTCTGTCAGAAACCGCATCGCAAATGTTCCGGCTTCTCCGCCAAGCGCCAACAGAGCTCCGTTCCACTTGTAGGGAGTGAAGCTCGTGGAAAGAGAGTCTGCACTCTTGCCAATTTCTTGTGTTTTCGACCAATCAGCATCATCCGTTGCGACCTGCTTGTTGCATCCAACTGCCAAAAACACAACTGTTCCGAAAATAAAACGCAACTGCTTCATCACCGACAAGGGGTCAGTTCCGATTATCTAAACCAGAAGTCCCTGTTGCTGTGTTCATGCCCTCAACCGCACCAGCAGATCCTTGCTTTCAACGGTGTCGCCTACTCGCACAGGAATTTCATCCACTACCCCATCGCTGGCGGCATAAAGGGTTGTCTGCATTTTCATCGCTTCCAGGGTCAGCACTTTGTCGCCTTTGGCCACCTTGCTGCCAACACCCACCGCCAGCGACGTGATGATGCCGGGGATCGGAGCGCCGATCTGCAGCGGGTCGCTCAGGTCCGCTTTGACCCTTGTCTTCGGTTTGCTCTGAATTGATTTGTCGAGGACGCTCGCTTCGCGGGCCATGCCGTTCAATTCGAAGGTGACGATGCGATAGCCATCTTTGTCCGGCGTGCCGACGTTGATCAGTTTGATGAAAAGCGTTTTGCCCTCTTCGATGTCCACCGAAATTTCCTCGCCGGACTTCAAGCCATAAAAGAACGCAGGCGTGGGGAGGACCGAAATATCTCCGTAATCGCGCGTGAAGCGGGCAAACTCGGCCTGCACGTCCGGGTACATCAAATGACTGTAAAGATCGTCATCCGTAATTTCGCGCTTGTGCCGCCCGGCCAGTTCGTCTTTGGCCTTCTTGAAATTGAGCGCCGGAATGGATGCCCCTGGCCGGCCTCGGAGCGGTTTCTTTTTGCCGAGGACGACTTGCTGCACTTTCTTCGGCCAGCCGCCCAATGGTTTTCCCAGTCCGCCGGAAAGCATATCGATCACCGATTCCGGAAAGGGCATCGAACCCGGCTCCAGGTTGACCACGTCCGCGGGTTTGATCCCGCGCGTGATCAGAAACATGGTCATATCGCCGACCACCTTGCTGCTGGGGGTGACTTTGACGATGTCGCCGAAGAGTTGGTTGACCTCGGCGTAACACCGGGCGATCTCCGGCCAGCGGTGCCCCAGACCCATCCCCGCGGCCTGTTCCTTGAGATTGGTGTACTGGCCGCCGGGCATTTCGTGTTCGTAAACTTCCGCGCTGCCGCTGGCGGGGGCGGTATCAAACGGAGCGTAGTAAGCCCGGACGTCTTCCCAATAAGCCGAGAACTCATTGAGCGCCTTGAGATCGAGTTGTGTATCGCGCGGCGTATTTTGGAGCGCGGCCACAATCGAATTCAAGTTGGGCTGGCTGGTGGAACCGGACATCGAGGCCAGCGCCAGATCGACCACGTCCACTCCCGCATCGCTGGCTTCCAGGACCGAACCGGAGTTCACGCCGCTGGAATCATGCGTATGGAAATGAATGGGAATTCCGATCTCCTCCTTCAATGTTTTGACGAGCGTGTAAGCAGCGTAAGGACGGCACAGCCCCGCCATATCCTTGATGCCGAGAATGTGCGCGCCCATCTTCTCGAGCTCTTTGGCCAGCTTCACATAGTACCGGAGCGAATACTTGCTGCGTTTGCGGTCGAGCACATCGCCGGTGTAACAAATGGCCGCTTCACACACGGCGTGCGTCTCCTGCACCGTCTCCATCGCCACCTTCAGGTTTGGCGTGTAGTTGAGCGAATCGAAGATGCGGAAGATATCGATGCCCTGCGCGGCGGCATGCTTGATGAATCCCGCGACAACGTTGTCCGGATAATTCGAGTAACCCACGGCATTCGACCCGCGGAAGAGCATCTGAAAGCAGATGTTTGGAATCCTGGCGCGAAGCTGGCGCAGCCGCTCCCACGGGTCTTCCCGCAGGAAGCGCATCGCGGTGTCAAAGGTGGCTCCGCCCCACACTTCCATGCTGAACAATTGCGGCGTCCGTCGAGCGACCGCATCCGCCATGGCGAGCATGTCGTAAGTGCGCACACGCGTTGCGAGCAACGACTGATGTGCGTCGCGGAACGTCGTGTCGGTCACGAGCAGGCGCTTTTGTTTGAGCGTCCATTGGGCAAACTTCTTCGCGCCCAATTCCAACAGCAACGGTCGCGTGCCTCTGGGCGGAGTTTCCTTGCCCTCGAATGAGGGTGGAACTGCCATGGGCAATGGCCCTTTGAGCACATGGCCCTTGGCCTGGGGATTTCCGTTGACGATGACATCAGCCAAAAACGAGAGCAGTTTGGTCGCGCGGTCGCGGCGCGGTTTGAATTTCAGCAATTCGGGCGAGCTGTCAATCAACGTCGTGGTGGCCTGACCAGACTTGAATTCGTCATTCGCGATGACGTTCTCCAAAAACGGGATGTTCGTCTTCACACCCCGAATGCGAAATTCACGGAGCGCGCGGTCCATACGCTGTAACGCCACGGGAAAGGATCGGCCCGAGGACGTGACCTTGACCAGGAGCGAGTCGTAGAAGGGCGTGATCACGCTGCCGGCATCGCCCATTCCGCCATCCAGCCGGATGCCGAAACCGGCGGCGGAGCGATAGGTCAGAATCTTCCCATAGTCCGGAGTGAATTTATTCTCGGGATCTTCCGTGGTGATGCGGCACTGCACCGCGTAACCGCTGCGCGGGACTTTGTCCTGTGGCGGCAAATCCAGGTCCGCGCCAAAGAGCGAGCAGCCCTGCGCCACCAGGATTTGCGAGCGAACCAGGTCGATGCCGGTGATGACCTCGGTGACCGTGTGCTCAACCTGAATGCGCGGATTCATTTCAATGAAGAACCATTGATTGCTATCGAGGTCGTAAAGGAATTCGACCGTCCCGGCGTTGTCGTAGCCGATTTCGCGCGCCAGTCGCACGGCTGCATCGCACAGTTCCTGGCGCACCTTGTCGTCGAGCCCCACGGCCGGCGCAATCTCCACAACTTTTTGGTGCCGGCGCTGCACCGAACAATCCCGTTCGTGCAGATGGAGCACCTGGCCGTACTTATCGCCGAGAATCTGCACCTCGATGTGTTTTGCGCGCGGAACGTATTTCTCAAAAAAGACCGCGGGATTGCCAAAGGCGCTCCCGGCTTCATTTTGGGCTTCCTCCAGAGAATGAGACAACTCGGATGGTTTGGTGACAACCCGCATGCCCCGGCCACCACCGCCAAAGGCCGCTTTGATGATCAGTGGGAAACCAATTTCATGGGCGACCTTCAACGCCTCGGTGCGCTCTTCGATCGAGTCTTTCGTGCCCGCAAGTGTCGGAATGCCCAGCTTCGTTGCCAAGGCGCGGGCAGCGACCTTATCACCCATCAGCTCCAGCAAATCCGCACGCGGCCCGACAAACGCGATGCCTGCTCCTTCACACGCGCGGGCAAAGGCAGCATTTTCGGACAAAAATCCATAACCGGGGTGAATCATGTCCACACCCTTTTCTTTTGCCAGCGCGACAGTGCCCTCGATGTCCAGGTAAGCGCCGACGGGCCCTTTGCCTTCGCCAACCAGGTAGGCCTCATCGGCCTTGAACCGATGCACGGAGAGCCGGTCTTCCTGCGCGTAAACAGCAACCGTGCGCAATCCCAACTCGGTCGCCGCCCGAAAGACGCGGATGGCAATTTCGCTCCGATTGGCGACGAGCAGCTTTTTGAAATGCGTTTCCGGCGCCAGCTTGACGGGGGCGGCGGCTGAATCCTCAGCGCGTCGGGACACACTCATAGTTTCCGTGTTTATAAAGAGGCAGCCGAGCGTTGGCAAAGCAATGATGGCACTTTTTTAGTGATGATGGGGAATGTTGAATCCCGAATGCATCTTGCCGACAGGAATGTCGGCGTTACGCTGTAGCGCCGGCTTTCCTGCCGGCCAGTGATAAAAGCCCGAACATTTTCTTTCAATTAAACCCAAGGGCGATAAGGTCCCGGCATGTCGTTTAGCACGTTTGATCTGTCTCAGCCGGTGCTCGAAGGGGTCAAGGCGATGGGTTTCGTGGAACCGACGCCCATTCAACTGCGCGCCATCCCGCTCATCATGAGCGGCCATGATGTCATTGGCAGTGCGCAGACCGGCACCGGCAAAACAGCCGCCTTTGCCCTGCCCATTCTCTCCCAACTTGCCTCCGGGACCCAGGTGACGCGCGCGCTGGTGCTGGAACCCACGCGCGAGCTCGCTGCCCAGGTGGAGACGGCCATCCGGGATTTTGCCCGCTTCACGAATATCCGCGTCGCAGTCGTTTATGGCGGCGTGGGCTATGGCCGGCAGAACGAGGCGCTCAAAGCGGGCGTGGACATCATTGTCGCCACGCCGGGCCGGTTGCTCGATCATTTGAGGCAGGGAACCTGCAAACTCGACCAAGTGAAGTATCTCGTGCTGGATGAAGCGGACCGGATGCTGGACATGGGCTTTCTGCCGGACGTGCGTCGGATCGTCGAGAGGTGTCCACGGCAGCGGCACACGTCCCTGTTCTCCGCCACCATCCCACCGCAAATCGAAACGCTCATCAAGTGGGCGATGAAACATCCGCAGACGGTCGAGATTGGCGTGCGCCGTTCCCCGGCCGAAACGGTCAAGCACGTCGTTTACCCGGTGGCCGAAGATCAAAAGACCGATTTGCTTCGCGCGTTGCTGGATCACGTCCACTACGATTCGGTGATCGTTTTTTGCCGCACCAAGAACCGCGCCGATCGCATTGGGCACATGCTCAAGAAGAACAATCACGCGGTGGCCATCCTGCACTCGAACCGCACGCAGCGCGAACGGGAGCAAGCCTTGCGCGGTTTTCGCGATGGGCGTTACGAAGTGCTCGTTGCCACGGACATTGCGGCACGAGGGCTGGACGTGGCGGAGGTCAGCCACGTGATCAATTTCGATGTGCCGCAACACCCGGAGGATTACGTGCACCGCATTGGCCGGACCGGTCGCGCCCAGGCCACCGGCGATGCCTTTACGTTGATGGTAGCGGAAGACGCGCGCCACATGGTGGCCATCGAGCGGTTCGTTGGACAAAAGATTAACCGGGTCAAGCTGGACAGTTTTAGCTATAAATACACCGCCCTCTTTGAGGAAGGCAAAGCAGACAGCCGTTCCGAAAATGAGCGGAGAATTCGCGGCGTGCGGTTGAGCGGCGGTTATTACTTTGGTCCCGCCAAGAGGCGCCGGCGCTAAAGCCACAAATGCAGGCGGTGTTCCTGCCGTGCTCTCCAGGGTCTTTTCGATTGCGCAAGCCAGTTCCCTTCAGCCAAAACTAAGATTAGATGGCTACGCAAGCGACGACAAAACCTGCTCTTAGTACCCCAGCGATTAATATCGCATTGGCCGGACTTTATTTTGTGGCGGGCTGGTTCGGGTTGTCGCTGGCCTTCGTGCATAGCAGCGTCACGGCCGTATGGCCGCCTACCGGCATCGCGCTGGCGGCAGTTCTCTTGCTAGGAAAGCGTGTTTGGCCGGGCATTCTTCTGGGGGCTTTTCTGATCAACGAAGTCAAATCGGGCCATGTGCTTACCTCGATGGCCATTGCCGCTGGCAACACGTTGGAGGCATTGGCTGGCGCCTGGCTGGTGAACAGGTTCGCCAGTGGAAGGGATGCCTTTGAACGGACGCGCAATATCTGGAAATTCGTTCTGCTGGCCGCGCTGCTGACCACGATTATTAGCGCCAGCGTTGGCGCAACGACGCTATGTTTGTCTGGCCGTGCGGCGTGGCAGAATTACGGCGCCATTTGGATCACATGGTGGCTGGGTGATATGGTTGGCGCCATCATCGTGGCGCCCTTTCTTGTCATCTGGAGTCGAAGGCCCTCACGACCGTTACAACCCGCGTGGGTGTTGGAGGCCGTGCTGCTGTTGCTGTTGTTAGTCCTGATCGGCCACGTCGTTTTCTTTCAAAGCTGGATCCCGTCGCAAGGCAAGAATTATCCCCTGGAGTATTTGGCCCTTCTTCCATTGGTGTGGGCATCTTTTCGCTTTTTCCAGCCGGGCGCTTCCCTGGCCGCCTTCATCATGTCGGGCATTGCGCTTCAAGGCACCCTGCGCGGATTTGGACCGTTTGCTCTGCCGGACCAGAACCAATCGCTGCTCCTGCTGCAAGCGTTTATGGGAACGATCACCGTAACGGCGCTGGTGCTGGCGGCAGTGGTTTCGGAGCGCGCACGAGTGGAGCAGTTCTTGCGCGTCGAACATGGTGTGAGCCGGGTGCTGGCGGAAGCGAACACCTTGAGCGAAGCGGCCCGGAAAATTCTACAGTCCATCTGTGAAACGGCCGGTTGGGAAACGGGCGCCATTTGGCTTTTGGACAAAACGGCCGGTGAACTGCGTTGCGTCGAAACATGGCGCATGCCCGCCGTTAACGTTCCGGAGTTTGAAACCGTAACCCGCTCGCGCACGTTTGCAAAAGGCATCGGATTGCCAGGGCGCATCTGGGCCAGCGGCGTGCCGGCCTGGATCCGTGATGTCACTCGAGATCAAAACTTTCCCCGCGGGCCTATTGCCGCCCGCGAGGGGCTCCATGCGGCCTTCGGATTTCCCATTCGTCTGGGCGATGACATTCTCGGTGTGATTGAATTCTTCAGCCGACAGATTCGCCAGCCCGACGACAGCTTGCTCCAGACGATGGCGGTGTTGGGCAGCCAGATCGGCCAGTTTCACGAGCGCAAGCAGGCCGAGAGTGCTCTGCGCGAAGCCCAGGCCCAGTTGCGCCAGCATGCCGAGGAATTGGAAGACCGTGTCATCGAGCGCACTCAAGAGCTGAAAGAGACGATCCAATCACTGGAAAGTTTCTCCTATAGCATCGCTCATGATCTGCGTGCGCCTTTGCGGGCCTTGCAAGGTTTCACGAAAATACTGATGACCGATTACGCAGCCCAACTCGACGCGGCCGCACAAGGGTATGCCGCGCGGATTGTGCGGGCTGCCGCGCGCATGGACGAACTCATTCAGGACCTGCTTCTTTATGGCCGGCTGAGCCATGTGGAATTGGGCTTCACCCGGATCAGTTTGGAAGCGCACATTGACAAAGTGCTGGCTCATCTGGCGGACGACGTTTCTGCCAAAAAAGCTGAATTGCGTGTTGTCCGCCCGATGCCGGAAGTCTGGGCCAACTCGACAGTCCTCGAACAGGTCCTGGTCAATCTGATTGGCAACGCGCTGAAGTTTGTCCCGGCGCATCTCCGACCGTGCGTGGAACTCAAAGCCGAAACGGACGACAAATTTGTTCGGCTCATGATTCGGGATAATGGCATTGGCATCCAGGCGGAGCATTACGAAAGGATCTTCAATGTCTTTGAGCGTCTCCATAACGAGGTCACGTATCCCGGCACCGGCATCGGCCTGGCCATCGTGCGCCGTGGGGTCGAGAGAATGAAAGGGCGCGTCGGAGTGGACTCGGTTCCGGGAAAAGGAAGCTGCTTTTGGCTTGAGCTGCCCAAACCGGCAGTGCAAGCCGTCGCAGAAAAGCCGGTGGGCTAATCAGCGGAGCGACTTACTCGCCGCCCGATGTGCCCGCTCCTTGAGCCAGGGCACCGATGCAAAAGAGATGCTTCTCCCCGCGAAGAAAGATTTGTCCCTGGCTGATGGCCGGTGACGCGAAGGTTTGCTCCCCAAGCTCATTTTGGGCGACTCGCGCAAACGCCGGGCCGGGCCGAACCACGTTCATGACGCCATCATCGTTCAGGAAATAGACCAGACCTTCCGCCGAGACGAGAGAGGCATGATGTTCTCCCATCCGTTCCTGCCAAAGAATTCTCCCGGTCTTCGCATCGAAGCAATGCGCCACGCCGGAATCCGAAACGACCAGAAAGTAGTCGCCCGCAGAAATCGGCGAAGGCACATAGGCGACTCCCCTGTTGGTGCGCCAGACGATTTTTGTTTTCGTGACGTCGCCACGCCCATCGGGCTTGACGGCGAGGATGTGATGTTCCGGATAGCCGCCTGTCACGAACAGCAAGTCGGCCTTCTCGTTATAGACAATGGAAGCAACGAACTGATCCGTTGGACCGTCGATGATCCAATGGAGCGAGCCGTTGTTCGGGTCGTAGCTGGCCACGCATTTGTCCCCGGAGAGAATCATCTGCGTGCGCCCGGCCAGCTCTCGAATCATGGGCGCGCAATAGCTTCGCGTCTGATTTTGACGCGGCGTTTTCCAGAGCGTCGTGCCGTCGGCGCGCCGCAAGGCCGCGATGTAGGAATCGCCGTCATGATCGCCATTCACAATCACATTGTCTTTGAACAGAACCGGTGAACTGCAGAAGCCGTGCATGCTGGCGAAGGGCCCGGGCCGCACCTGCCAGCGCGGTTGGCCCTCGAAGTCATACGCGGCCACGACCATTTCTTTTCGATCCAGAAAGGCCATGTAAACAAACTTTCCATCCGTGGCCGGAGTGCTCGAGGCGTGGCTGTTCAACGCATGTTTGCGCTCCAACGGTGAGCTAAGCACCGTTCGCTGCCAGAGCATTTTTCCGCTCTTCCTGTCCAGGCACAACAGAATGCGCTCTTGCGAATCGAGCAAAGCGGCAACGGTGAAGATTTTGTCCTCCCATACAATGGGTGAAGCGTGGCCCACTCCGGGCAAGGGAGTTCTCCAAACCACGTTGCTCGTAGCGCTCCAATGCCTGGGAACATTCTTCTCCAGGCTCGTCCCATCCAAACGCGGCCCGCGCCAGCATGGCCAATTCTCCGCTGAAGCCGTCATCGTGAGGAAGAACCAGAGCAGCGTCCGACTCAGAGGCGTCTTCAGGATTGGTTTGAGCATGGCTTTGTTTGGACTTATGGTGTGGGTGACTTCTTCAACGGGTGCAATTCAATTCGCCGAAAAAAAATTTCCGAACCTTCGCACTGCAAAAGGATCTTGCCGCGGCGTGGACTGACCTCAAAGGCTTCATTGACGACGGTGCCATTGAGAATGACGCGAATCCGGCTGTCATCGCAAATACACTCAATGCGATTCCACTCGCCATAAGGTTTTTCCAGATCACGGGGTCCACGAAAGTCCAACTGATCTTGCCAGGACCGATCCTTTGCGAACCAGTTAAGTCGTCCCCACCGCGCGATCTTCTCACGTTGGCCGGCGGGTTGCCAGAATGGCCAACCGTCCCGGTCACGCTGGGCCGCGACTTCAGCCGTAACCCGCGGGGCGATGAGCGAACCATCGAAATTTGTCCCGCGAATGAGCAGCAGATCGCCCGTGGCTCCTTGGAAGACCTGGCATTCAAGGGCAGCTTTAAAGGCTCCGTTGCCGTCATGGCTGTTTCCGTCCGGCCCGCTGCTGTGGAGGAAGATTCCTGAATCGCGCGCCGCGTCGATACGATTGCCCCAGGCCCAATTTGTCCGGCCCCATTTGAACTCGGCGATCAGATGGTAATCTTCGTATTCCAGTTCGGTGCTCAAATAGCCCAGCCCATCGCCTGAGATGCGAATCATGCCATCGGTGGCGCTGAAAACGTGTCGCGGGTCTTCGCGCCTGGTATCCACGAGCCAGGTGTGAAAGCCAGCGAGGTTGGTACCGTTGAATAGTTGTATTCTCGCGGCGGGCGTAACCGCTTTCATGTCGGCGGCATGGAGCTGTGCCAGCGAACGAATAAGGAGAATCAACCAAACGCAATTTGGACGGAACATCGAGGTGACATTCAAGCTGGGCTCTGTTGTCAGTTCACGGTGGCAGGAGTTGGGGACATCCGTTTCTCGCCATTGGGGCGCAGGCCAATTATCAACCCCGCCGCAATCACCAGGGTGCCCCACAACTGTCCGAAATGCACCGGCTCGGACAGCCAGATAATGGAGAGGGCAAACCCGGCGACCGGCTGCACGAACACGGTCAAACCGGTGACGTTGACTTCGGTTTCGCGGATCACCACATACCAAAGAGCGTAGCCAACCACCGTGCAGATGAGCGCCAGGAAAAAAATCAGGCCCCACGCGCGCAGGGGCATCGATTGAGCCGCTGCGATCGTGGGCGTGCCGGTTAACGCGTCCAGAATCAGATTCAGCGAAGTCCCCGCCAGCAGCGCGCTGCCGAGCAATTTCAACGTGCCCACACGGTCCAACATGGGTTTGCCTATGATGGAGTAAGCCGCCTCGCAAACAAAAGACGAGATAAACAACAAGTTGGCCGCCAGCCCTTGCAATGGTTTGACATCCTCGCGCCATATGTTCGAAATCAGCGCCACACCAACCATGCCCAGCGCGAAACCAAACCAGCGGCGCGCTGCAATTCGCTCCCCGAGGAAAAGCGCGGCCCCAACGGCTACGATTAATGGTTCGAGCGCCAACAGCAATGACGTATCTCCAGCCTGGCCACGATGTACTCCTTCGATTTGGAGCCTCGGCGCCGCGGTAAAAACAATGGCGCCCAGGGCCATCACCCGCAACAGGTCCCGGCCACGCGGTCCGCGTCCCGGCAGCCAGGGCCAAAACGGCAATAAACAAAGAGCCGCCAGACCGAAGCGAAGTGTGGCGATGGAGCCGGAATCCAAATACTCCGCCAGCACCTTGTAAATAGGGGCGGTTCCCGCCCACAGCAGGTTCATGCCAACGAGCAGAATTAGAAACACTGGTTTCATCGAGTATGGCGAGTTGTATGGCAGAACGGGCAGCTCAGGCCAAGGAGAAGATGATTGTCACCACGAAATTTATGAATAGAATGGCTGCCAAAACCATCTCAATCATTGGCCAACTTCAGGCAAATTCATTTTGCAATGCCCGCGGGACAAAGCGAAACTGGCGCTTTCCTAAAAGGGCATGGCGAAATGAGTTGCCCAACGTGAAGTAGCTGAGTGCGGCAAACGCCTCATCAACGAATGAAAATATTTCTGAGCGTTCTGGCAGTTTTGGGGATCGGCGCCGGCAGCTGGTATTTTTGGAAGAATTCTCCAGCGACCAACGGCGAGACCCGCAGCTTCCAACGTCCGACAACAGCAGTGGTTGAATCCCGTGACATCAGGTTCGCCGTCAACGCGGCGGGCGACATTGGACCGGCGGACCAGGTTTCGGTCCGCCCGGAGGTCAATGGCCGCATCGAGGAACTTCCCGTGGACATCGGCGACCAGGTGAAGAAGGGCGACCTCCTTTGCCGACTGGATGATCGTGACCTTCAGATCGAACTTAAACAGCGTTCGGCTGAGATTGAAGGGTCAAAGCTGCAATTGATAAAGGCGGAGCGCATTCATGCGCGGCTCAAGGAGTTGCTGGCCAACAGCCTCGTCTCGCAGGAGGAGTACGATAACGCCAGGACCGATTACCAACTGGCCACCAACTCGGTTGACCGCGCGATGCAGGCGTCGCGCCTGGTAGAAGACCGCTTGCGCAAGACGCGCATTGTGGCTCCGTTTGATTGCACCGTGCTGACCCGGCCAGTCTCTCTGGGCCAGACCGTGTCGGGCGCGGCTGGTTTCAACTCAGGCACTGAAATCATGACCATCGCCAATCTCAATGACATGGTCGTCAACGCCCATATCAACCAAGCCGATGTCATCCGCCTCCAGCAGGGCCGGGAAGTCGAGATCCAGGCTGAGTCCGTGGCGGGCGTGAAGATGAATGGAGTGGTCGAGCGCATTGCGCCGCAGGCAGTGATCAAAAACGGCATTAAAGGTTTCTCCGCCCGCATCGCCATCAAAGACATCGATCCGCGCGTTCGGCCCGGCATGAGCGCCATCCTGAACATACCTGTTTCCTCCGCTGACAACGTGCTTGCGGTGCCTCTGGCCGCGGTCTTCAGCGAGAATGGGGAACGATTCGTGTTTGTTAAAAACGAGGATCAGATGGAACGACGCCCGGTTTTGATTGGCGTGACGGACTACGCTTATGCTGAGGTGCTCGAAGGTCTGGCTTCCGGTGAAATCGTCGCACTCGAGCAAACCGTGAACGCCATGGTTCCCAAGCCAGGCGCCCGTTTTCCCGAGCGGGCTGGCGACCGACATGTGAGGCCCGACGGCGCCCAAATGAGTGGCAGCCCCAGCGGCGGTGGACGCGAAGGCAGTGGGCGTCGCGAGGGTGGCGAACGGCGCGAAGGTGGCGGACGGCGCGAAAGCGGGAGTGGTTCGGGCGCCCCGCCGTCCGGGCGTCCCGCCTCCTAGAGAGTTCGCAACCATCACGTTTACGCCTCACCTCGCATGCCCCTGGTCGAACTCCGCAACGTCAGCAAGATTTACCACCTCGGTGGCGAGGAAATCCGCGCGCTCGATGATCTCTCCCTGGACATTGAATCCGGTGAATTCATCTCGATTATCGGTCCTTCGGGCAGCGGCAAATCCACCTTGATGCACATCCTGGGTTGTTTGGACACGCCCACGCGCGGCACACACAAACTCGACGGCGGCGACATTCACCAGGCATCGAAAAAAGATTTGGCCCGCATTCGCAACGAAAAGATCGGCTTCGTCTTTCAATTCTTCAATCTGCTGCCCAAACTTAACGTTCTTCAGAATGTCGAACTCCCGATGATTTACAGCGGCACCTCCAGCCGCGAGCGACGGGATAGAGCCATGAGCGCGCTGCAAATGGTGGACCTTGAGAACCGCGCCCGTCATCGTCCCATGCAGCTCTCCGGCGGACAGCAGCAGCGCGCCGCCGTCGCCCGCGCATTGGTGAACAACCCTAAAATCATTTTTGCGGACGAACCCACTGGCAACCTGGATTCTCACACCGGCGAAGCCATCCTGAGTTTGTTTCAGAAGCTCAGTCAGGAAGGACGCACCATCGCGCTGGTGACCCACGATCCAGAGATCGCCGCCATGACCCCCCGACGGATCGAAATCCGGGATGGCAAGATCAGTTCAACCGCGGAGCGCGCAACGCGGCATGCGGAACCAACTCCCAACACAAAGGCGCCGGAGCATGAAGGAGCCTGATCGGAAACGACGGACGAAGCGTTTCGCACTCGATGCCATTCAGCGTTCTGCGTTGGTATGAACCTTTTCAATGCCATGGTCGTTGGTTTCAAGGAAATCTGGGCGCACAAGTTCCGTTCGCTGTTGACGATGCTCGGCATCATCCTGGGAGTGTCCAGCCTGGTGGCTTTCACTGCCCTGGTCAAAGGAATGGAGAACGGGATGCGCGAAGCGCTCATTGCTGTGGGCGGACTGGAAAAAGTCCGCATCGAGCAGGCGGACGTTCCCAGCGAGCAGCAACATCTCATGGATCAGGCGGTGGGACTCACCGTGGCGGATCTCCATGCCCTTAAGGCCAGCGCTCCGCTGGTCACTACGGTGGCACCCGAAATGCGCGCGCCGCGGAACACCCGGGTGACTCGCGGCGGCCGGCCCACCGATTGGGCCAACGTCATCGGCACATGCCGACGGCGGACTTGAATTTCAGATACATCGTGTTGAGCGGGATATAAACGGTATTGTTCTTCCAGCGGAAAAAGCCATCTCCACCCCGGCCACGGCCGCCCCAACCGCGGCTGCGCGCGGGGCCGGTCTGTTGAACGGGCGGCTGCGTCTTCATATATTCGCGCCGCTTCTTTTCCGTCTCGCTCTCGTAACGCTGGAACATGCCGACGATGACGAAGGGTTCCCCGCCAATGTTGATGGTTTCGCCGATAGGCACGATCTCACGGCCAACCTCCTCTTCGGAACCAAAAAGCTGATCGCGGATGTTGGTGCCGATGACGCAGACGTTGCGGGCGAAATCGTCATCGATTTCGTTGAACATGCGTCCGTGCTCGATGGTGTGCTGGTTCACTTCCAGCGCGCCAGGCCACCAATAATTCCCCCGATCCCCGGCTGGACGTCATCAACATCCGCATTGCGAACATCGACGTTTTGGAGCCGGGGATGCAGCAGGCCAAGAATGTTCTGATGCACTCTCACAAAGGCATCGAGGACTTTTCCTTTCAAACGCAGGAGAACATGTCCGAAAGCATCACCACCGCCATCCGCAACGCGCGCGTGAGTGGCGGCATCATCGCCATCATCAGCCTGTTGGTCGGCGGCATCGGCATCGTGAACATCATGCTGGCCAGCATCACCGAGCGCATCAGGGAAATCGGTATTCGCAAAGCTATCGGCGCGAGCAACGGCAATATTTTCGTCCAAATCCTGGTGGAAAGCGTCGTGATTGCCTTGCTGGGCGGGCTGGCGGGGTTGGCCAGTTCCTATGGCTTCGTCGAGATCTTAAGCGCCCTTTCCCCAGTCGATAACACGCCGGAAATTACACCCAGGGCCATGATGGTCGCTTTTTCCTCCAGCGCGCTGGTGGGGATCGTTGCCGGCATCATTCCCGCCCTCAAAGCAGCCAAACTCGATCCTATTCAGGCGTTGCGATACGAATAGGAGTCAGTCCGGAGTCAGTCCGCAGGTATTTCAAAAATAGTGCGTGAGCAAATATCAATGCATATGCATCGGAATTTGCTCACCTTTGGAAAAATTCCCAGAGTTACACCGCATCGGACAACGATGAGAAAGTAAAATCTCGGACCAGTAGAGACGGCACGGACACCGACCAGTCTTCGACTTCACTCCCAGCCGCCCGTTCGGAGGGCGCCATCGCTTCGATATTGTTCAGCATCGCAATGGGGCTTTCGTTGAAACGGAAATTCTTGATGGGCTTTGTTACCTTGCCGTTCTCGATCAGAAATGTCCCATCGCGCGTCAGCCCCGTGTAGAGCAACGTTCGCGGATCGACCATGCGGATGTACCAAAACCGTGTCACCAAAATTCCTTTTTTTGTGTTTCGGACCATCTCCTCCAGGGAAGTCGAACCGCCGGCCATGATCAGATTCGTGGGGTAAGGGACGGGTTCGTGCCCGGTCTTCTGCGCCCAATAGCGCGAATAGATCAGTTCCTCGACCACACCATCGCCAATCCAGGTGCGTTTGGTGGCAGGGAGGCCATCCGTCGAATAGATCGTTCCCGGAGCAACATCGTGCTGCGGATCAGAATAGAGGTTTACTTTGTCACCAAAGAGTTTTTCGCCGAGTTTGTTTCCGCCGCCCTTTTTCGTGAGGAAGCTCCGGCCTTCATCGGCGGGGCGAGCATCAAAATTTCCGATCATCAGTCCCAACAGATCGCACACGGCTGAGGCTTCGAGGATAACAGTGTATTTGCCGGGCGGCACGGCGATGGGTTTCTGCGATTCCAACGTTTTCTTCACCGCCACCTGGCCGAGATGCTTTGTGTCCAGCCGCGCCATATCGTGGTAGTTCCTTCCCGCCCAACCGGAACCGGTGCCATCGCTCGTGCGCGCCGAAACCGTGAAAACGGCCCCGGTTGACTCTTCAAAAGCGAACAGGCCATTGCTGGTCGCCATCCCGGCGCAACCGGCCCCGACATCAAGAAATCCCGCGGCCGTGACCTTCTTATCCATGGCTTCCTTGAGAACAGGATCGCAAAGGACAGCCAATTTGTCCGGCCGCGCCTTGGCCGTGCTTTCATAGTAGGTGCGGCTTTCCAAGTATTCTTGCGGGCCGAGTGGCGGCATGAACTCCGGATTCTCCCGCGCCAATCGGGCAATCTCCTCGGACTTTCTCACGGCAGCGGTTATCGAATCGTCGTCGAGTTCGTTAATGCTAGCCAAACCGGAGCGCTTGCCGAAATTGGAGGTGACCGAGAGTGTGAGATCGTCCTGGAACCCGCTGGTGGTGGCGCTGTTCAAGGCAAAGCGGACGTGCCCGCGTTCGTGGCCTCCGAGGGAGACACTGCACGAGTCTGCCTTCGATAGGGAAAGGGCTTTATCCGTGATCTGCTTGGCTTCGGATCGTGATAGGATCATGTTAAAGATGGTTAAAAGCGTTAAAATAGTTAAATGATTGAAGTGTCGGGAAACGCAGCAGCCAATTTAACGATTCAACAATTTAACGATTTAACCAATCAGATATCGCTTCGGTTCGTGTTCAGCACATTAATCTGCCGGAACCGCGCGGGCACTGCGCCATGGGAAACGGGAGCGATCTGCTGCGGCTGCCCTTTGCCGCAATTGAACGCGCCGCCCAGAAAGTACTCTTCCTTGCCGCACAGGCCATCGCAGGCATTCCAGAAGTCAACCGTGTTCCCCTGATACGCGACGTCGCGCAGCATCTGGCCGAGCTTGCCGTTCTTGATTTCGTAAAAGAGCTGACCGCCAAACTGAAAGTTGTAACGCTGCTGATCGATGCTCCAACTCCCGTCGCCCATGATATAGATGCCGTCTTTGATGTCCGCAATCAGCTCTTCAACCGATACCTTCTTCTTGCCGGGCTGAAGGGAGATATTTGGCATCCGCTGGATCGGAAACTTGTCCCAACTATCCGCAAAGGCGCAACCGTTCGAGCGTTTGCGCCCAATCGCCTTCGCCAAGCCGATCGACATTTGATAATTCTCGAACCGGCCCTTCTTGATGATATCGAACTCGGCACCTTGAGTGCGGACACCGTCATCGTCGAAGGCCACGGTGGCCAGGCCGCCCTCCTGCGTGCGATCCCCGATAATAGTCACCAGATCGCTGCCGTATTTTAGTTTGCCGAGCTTGTCCGGCGTGACGAACGAAGTGCCCGCGAAGTTGGCTTCGTAACCGAGCGCCCGGTCCAGTTCCGTGGGATGACCAACCGTTTCGTGAATGGTCAGCCACAGATTCGTCGGATGGATGACCAGATCCTTTCTGCCTGGCTCGACCGATTTGGCTTTCAGCTTCATCCGGGCTTCTTCCGCCGCCTTTGCCGCATCGCCAACCAAATCATAGTCTTCCAAATATTCATAGCCGCTGCCCCTTGGCGCTGCGAAGCTCTGGCGATTCTCGAAACGGCCGGATTCCTTGTCCGTCGCCGTAGCAGTGAAGCGCGGAAAGCTGCGGACGCGCGACTGATGGATGTAACTCCCGCGCGACGATGCGAAAAATTTTTCCTCCTGCACAAAACTCATGCTGGAACGGCAGAAATCGGCGCCACGCTTTTGAGCGGCGGCATTGATGGCCAGCAGCGTTTTGAGCTTATCCTCGATGGAAACCTTGAACGGATCGGTCTTCATCGGCATGGTCCACCAACCCTCGTAAGCGGGCAAACCTTCCAGCTCTGTCTTCCTGGTTTGAATAGCCTGGTTGGCCCTGGCGATCTCAAGCGCGTATTGAGTTGTGCGCTTCACACTGGCTTCGTTGACCGTGTTGCTGGAAGCAAAACCCCAGGCGCCTTTCCACAGCACCCGCACGCCCATGCCGAAACTCGTGGAGTTTTGAATCGATTCAATCCGGTCTTCGCGAGCGCTGAGATGCTCGCGCCGGTCGCGGCAAATCCGGATGTCGGCATAGCTCGCGCCGAGCCCTTTGGCGGTGCGCAGGGCGAGATCGGCAAGGTTTCGAAACGTGGAGGGGCCGATCTGATGATAAGTGTCCTGTGCGGCGGTGGCAGTCGCTTTGATGAGGAGCTGTGGCGCTGAAAATACGACGACGGAACTGGCGATCCTTTTCACAAACACCCTTCTCTTCATCATCGGACTAGAGTTTGATCCTGCCATGAGCGATGGCAAGAACTAATCCAAAACTTGGGCACCGGGTTGCATCGGAGTGCAGACTTCGCAAGCCTGCGCGCTCCTCATTGAATACGAGCACAGGCTCGGAAGCCTGTGCTCGTGAGAGATTAGCCTCGTTGCCGCCGCTTGACCTTGAGTTGCGCCAGCGAGTGCATGAGCGACGCTTGCACGGTGGCCTGTTCCTCGTCGTCCAACTTGTCAGCCAGACGGGCTTCGGCGCGCTTGAGGGCTTCCTCGGCCTTGGCCACATCAATGTCTTCATCGCCAACGGCCATGTCGGTCAGAATCGACACCCGGTCGCCCCTGATTTCCACGAAGCCGGCACCTACGGCCAGAAAGTACGCTTGGCCCCCTTTGCGGACGGTAACTTCTCCCGCGACGAGTTGGGTCATGAGCGGGACGTGGTCCGGAAGAATGCCCAGCTCCCCCTCGATACCCGGCAACGTTACCATGTCCACGTCCTCGGAATAAACCTTTTCTTCCGGCGTGACGATCTCAAGTTTCAGCGTGGCCATTGGTTTCAGCTCTTAATCTCTATCTTCATCATTTTCATCCTGCTCTTAATCATCCGCGGGAAAGAGTAAGATTATGATGGAAGCTTAATCAGACTTTCTTTTCCTCAGCCTTCTTTGCCTGTTCAGGTTTCTTTGCCTCTCGTTCCTTCTTTCCTTCATCCCCCTTCGCTGCTTCTTCGGATTCGTGAATCTCCTCAATCGCTCCCTTCATGTAAAAGTTCACCTCGGGCACGTCGTCGTATTTGCCTTCGAGGATTTCCTTGAAACCACGCACCGTATCGGCGACGGGGACCTGCTTGCCTTCACGTCCGGTGAAGACTTGCGCCACGGAGAACGGCTGACTGAGGAAGCGTTGAATCTTGCGCGCGCGAAACACCGTGAGCTTGTCATCCGGGTTCAGTTCATCCATGCCCAGAATTGCGATGATGTCTTGCAAGTCCTTGTAGCGTTGCAACACCTTTTGCACACCGCGGGCCACATCGTAGTGCTCCTGACCAACGACGTCGGGCGCGAGCGCGCGGGAATTCGACGCCAGCGGGTCCACAGCGGGATAAATGCCGAGTTCCGCGATGGAGCGCTCCAACACGATGGTCGCATCCAGGTGCGCGAACGTCGTGGCCGGAGCGGGGTCGGTCAAGTCATCGGCGGGAACATAGACGGCCTGGAAGCTGGTGATAGAACCCTTCTTGGTCGAGGTGATGCGTTCCTGGAGGTCGCCCATCTCCGCTGCGAGCGTCGGCTGGTAACCGACGGCGCTCGGTGTGCGGCCCAGCAGCGCGGACACTTCCGAACCGGCCTGCGAAAAGCGGAATATATTGTCCACGAATAGAAGCACATCCTGGTTCTTCTCGTCGCGGAAATACTCGGTCACAGTCAGTGCGGACAGGGCCACACGGAGACGCGCGCCGGGCGGCTCGTTCATCTGGCCATAGACCAGACCAATCTTGGAACCGGGCTGAATGATGGGCATTCCATTCTCGCCCTTCTTCGGATGCCCCTTTTCATCCTTCTCGGTCTTGATGACGCCCGCTTCGATCATTTCGTTGTAAAGATCGTTGCCTTCGCGCGTGCGTTCACCGACACCCGCGAACATCGAGACGCCACCGTGCAGCTTGGCAATGTTATTGATGAGTTCCATGATGACGACGGTCTTGCCGACGCCGGCGCCACCGAACGCGCCGACCTTGCCGCCCTTGAGGAACGGGCAGATGAGATCAATGACTTTGATGCCAGTCATCAGCACCTGCGGACTGGTGGATTGGTCCACCAAGGCCGGCGCGGGCCGGTGAATGGGAAGGAATTTGTCCGCCTTGACCGGACCTTGTTCATCCACGGCCTGTCCGGTCACGTCGAACACGCGGCCCATGACGGCTTCGCCCACGGGCATCGAGATGGGCCCGCCCGCGTCGGTGATCTCCATGCCGCGCTTGAGCCCCTCGGTACTGCTCATGGCGACGGCGCGCACCCAGTTGTCGCCGAGGTGCTGCTGCGCTTCGAGCGTCAGCTTGGTTTGGGCCTTCGCTCCGGGCGGGGTGAACTCGACCGTGAGGGCGTTGTAGAGGGCCGGCAGTTTGTCGGTGAACTCGATATCCACGACCGGGCCGATGACTTGAACGATCTTGCCTTTGTTCATGAGAAATAGATTTGTGCGTTAACCCAGCGCCATCTGGGCGGTGGTGATTTCCAAAAGTTCCTTGGTGATATTCGCCTGGCGCAGCTTGTTGTATTCGAGCGTGAGGTCCTTGATGAGTTGCATCGCGTTGTCCGTCGCGTTCTTCATCGCGACCATGCGCGCACTGTGCTCGGAGGCCTTGGCTTCAAGCAGGGCCTGATAAACAATGAAGTTCAAAAAGTGGGGCAGGACCGCGCTCAACACCTGTTCGGCGCTCGGCTCGAATAGCTGCTCCACCTGGCTTCCGGCAATGTCCTGTTGCTGGGGAGCGGCCTGTGACTCCAGCATGATGCTTGGAACGTTCAACAGGTTCTGCAACTCGCCGATGGGGAGCAATCGCCGTACTTCGACCCTTTGCGCGAGCGTGTTGATGAACCGGGTGAAGATCACGTCCACGCAATCCACCTCGCCGTTGAGGAACATTTCCTGGAGCTTTTTTGAAATGACGCGTGCTTCGGCGAAGAGCGGCGCGTCCCGGTAGGTGAATTCCGCAGCAAGATTGCGCCTGGTGCGCGCGATGAATTGGGCCGCCTTTTTGCCCGCGGCCACAAACACGGTGGTGTCCTTGTCCCATTTCATGGCCTCTCGCGCCAGGTTGGAATTGAGCGCGCCACACAGGCCCTTGTCCGTCGCTACTGCCAACACGCCTCGCTTTCGTATTTCCCGCTTTTCCATCAACGGATGGATGAAGTCCTGCAAGTTTTGGGAGGCGCTGACGATTACCTGGTTCATCAGAATGGCATACGGACGTCCGGCCAGCGCCGCGAGCTGGGCCTTGCGCATCTTCGACGAAGCAACCATCTGCATGGCTTTCGTAATCTGAGCGGTGTTTTTGACGGACCGGATGCGCCTTCGGATGTCGCGTGTGCTGGGCATGAAACCTTAAAGCAATTCTTCCTACGCCGGTTTGCTTTTCTGGACGTCTTTCGATTTTTCTGCGGGCTGCCCCTTTGGTTCGTCGCTGCCAGCTGCCCCTACCTTGCCCCTTCCCACAGGTTCCTTGGGCCTGCCGAGATCGTAAGTCTGCTTGAACTCCGTGAAAGCCGCCTTGAGTTCACCGGCCAGCGCGTCACTGAACGCTTTTTCGGCGCGAATCTTTTTGAGCAATTCGGCCTTTCGAGTGATAAGGAACTCCGTCACCTTGGCCTGAAAATCCTTGACCCGGTCCACCGGCACGTCGTCCACGAAATTGTTTTGCGCCGCCCACAGCACCGCGGCCTGGATTTCCACGGGAATGGGATCGTATTGCGGCTGCTTGAAGATTTCGACGATGCGCTTGCCGCGTTCGAGCATGGATTGCGTCTTGGCGTCGAGGTCGGATCCGAATTGCGCAAAGGCCGCCAGCTCGCGGAACTGCGCGAGGTCGCCCTTGATGCGGCCGGCGACCTGCTTCATCGCCTTGATCTGCGCAGCGGAACCGACACGGCTGACCGACAGACCGACCGAAATGGCCGGACGCACGCCCTGGTAGAACAGATCCGTTTCGAGATAAATCTGTCCGTCTGTGATTGAAATCACGTTTGTCGGGATGTAGGCCGACACATCGCCCGCCTGCGTTTCGATGATAGGCAGCGCGGTTAATGAGCCGTTGCCAAATTTTTCGCTCACACGCGCGCTACGTTCGAGCAGGCGGCTGTGCAAATAAAACACGTCGCCGGGATAAGCCTCGCGGCCCGAGGGCCGTTTGAGCACGAGCGACACCTGGCGATACGCCACAGCTTGCTTCGACAGATCGTCGTAAATGATCAGCGCGTCCATGCCGTTATCCATGAACCATTCACCCATGGCCGCGCCTGCGAAAGGCGCGAGGTATTGATTGGCGGCGGAATCCGATGCTGCGGCCACGACGACGATGGTGTAAGGCATCGCCCCTTCCTTCTCCAAGGTCGCGATGACGCGCGCGATGCTCGACTGCTTCTGACCAACCGCGACATAAATGTTGTAAAGCGGGCGGTAGTCTTTGTCCCCGGCTTCTTCCGCCGCCTTGTTGATGCGCGCCTGATTGATCATCGTGTCGATGCCAATGGTGGTCTTGCCCGTGGAGCGGTCGCCGATGATGAGTTCGCGTTGACCGCGGCCAATCGGAATCATCGCGTCAATGGCCATGATGCCCGTCTGCACGGGCTGGCTCACCGATTTGCGCTTGATGATGCCGGGGGCAATTTTCTCCACCGGATAAAACGCCGTTTCCTGGATTGGTCCCTTGCCATCCATCGGGCGGCCAAGACAATCCACCACGCGGCCAAGCAATCCCTTGCCCACCGGCACGGAAAGCAGCTTGCCGGTGGTCTTAACCTCCGAGCCTTCGCCGACGCCGAGATAATCGCCGAGAATAATCACGCCCACTTCGGTTTCTTCGAGGTTCAGGGCCAGGCCGATGATGCCGTTGCCGAAGTCGATCATCTCGTTGAGCATGGCATCGGTAAGGCCCTCGATTTTGGCCACGCCGTCGCCGATTTCGCGCACGGTGCCGACGTTTTGTTTGGCGGTCGCGACCTTAACACCCGCGATTTGCTCTTCAATTTCCTGCAATAGACTCTTCATAAATGCCTCAATAACATGGTAGCCGCGAGAAGGCGCAAAGCGTCACAAAAAAGAAAGCCTCGCGCCCTCATATGGGTGATCGTGGCTACATCAAAAACTTTCCTGCAAGCTCTTCAGCCGCGACTGAACGGTTCCATCGAAAACATCGCTGCCCACTTGAATGCGCATACCGCCGATCAACGATGGGTTTTGGACAAACGAGATGCTCAGGTCCGGCCCATAGAGGCGAGCCAGATTAGCCTGCACCGCTGTCTGCAAATCGGCTGAGAGCGGCGCGGCGCTCTCTACTTTGGCGCTCCGGCGATCCTGCTCGAGCTTTACCAGGCGCTCCAGCTGCGTGAGAATCGCTAGATAGCCGCGCGGCTTTTTCGCGATGAGCTGCCCGACCGTGTTGCGCACACCATTCTCGTCGAGCCGGCCGTTGGCCATGGCAGCACGGAACAATCGCTTGGCTTCCCGTCGCGCTTGTTTGGAAATCTTCATCTAACTCGACACTCAGAGACTCTGTCACTCCGCCAGTGTCCGGCTCGTTTCTTCCGCCAATCGTCGTTGGTCCTCGGGCGTCAACACCTTGCCGGTGACCCGTGAGGTGGTCAACACCACCAGGCGCCCAAGTTCACGCTTGGTTTCGGCCACCATCCGAGCGTGTTCCATGTCCGCGGCTTCGCGCGCCTTGACGAGGATTTGTTCCGCCTCGGCGATCGCCTTCTGGGTTTCCTGCTCCCGGACGCGGTTGGCGGCGGCGCGCGCCTCTTCGATCAGCTTGTTGGCGTCCTGATTGGCTTTGGCCAGGAGCTCCTGGCGGGCGGTTTCGGCTTTGGCCAGCTCCACTTTGGCCTTCTCGGCGTTGGTCATGGCCTCGGCGACTTTCTGCCGTCGCTGTTCCAGCATGGCCAGGACCGGCCGATAGGCAAACTTCCAGAGGATAAACAGGACGATGCCGAAGTTAACCGTTTGCGCGATTAACTTCGGCCAATAAATGCCGAGTGATTGCAGTGTTTCGCCCATAAGCGCGAGCCTAGTTACGCGGCACGACGAAGAAGGCGAGGATTGCCAACCCTTCGGCCAGTGCCATGGCAATCAGCGCGACCGTGAAAACTTTCCCAAACGTTCCCGGATTTCGCCCAATGGCCTCGGCGGCCTTGGCCCCGGCGACACCTACTCCCAGGGCGCCGCCCAAGCCGACCAGGCCGACCCCGACCATACTGAGGCTCCCGCTCAATCCAGCGATCTCTGCTGCTGCCAGCAACATATTATTACCTTTCTTTTCATTGTTCTTTGTTTCTTTAGGCGATAGCCCGCGCACATGGACGGTCCCTATCGCAAATTTTAGTGGGCGTGCTCTGTCTCTTCCTCATGGCTGCAAAGAGTGCCAATAAAAGCAATGCAAAGCACCGTGAACACCATGGCCTGCACGAAAGCCACCACCAGTTCCAGGAAATAAAAAGGAACGGCAGCGAGTCCCATCATCCATTTAGGTCCCATACCCAGCATGAGAGTGATCACGGTTTCCCCGCCATAAATGTTCCCATAGAGCCGCATCGCCAGCGCCACGGGACGGATCAGAATGGAAACCACTTCAATCAACCCAATGAAAAGGAAGACCAGGAAAAGCGGAATGACGATGGGCCCTTTCAGGCCGCCTTTGACGCCAAAGACGTGCTTCACCAGGCCGAAAATACCGTTGTATTTGAACGCCCAAAACGTGCTCATGATGAAATAGACTCCCGCCATGGCCACGGTCGTATTTGCGTCGGCAGTCGGTGGGCGGAGCAAGGGCGTGTCAACGTGCTCCAACGCGAAGGGCAGGCTGCTGTCGGTGGCGGGTTGGCCCCAGCCCAGACTGCCCACCACAGGCAACAGGCCCAGCAGATTGGAAAGCACAATGAAAATGAAAAAGGTCGCGACCAACGGAAAGCACCAGCGCACGACTTTGGGCTCCAGCAACCCTTTGGTTAAATCCTCCAGGCCTTCCACCACCATCTCAATCAAATTCTGCAAACCGGTCGGAATCTCCCGCAGGTTTTTCGTCCCCAGTCGAATCACCAGAAAGATGAAGGCCATAATAATCCAGGTATAAACCATGGAATTGGTGATTGGCACCGAAAAGGGCAGACCCCACTTTTCGCCCAGATCCACCAGCGTCGGCGCTGCGGGCGAAACCGGCGGCGTGGAATGGCCGCCCTCGGCTCCCACAGTGAGGGCAACCGAACCCAGCCAGAATAACATCACGGAGATGGACTTCATTAAAACCCTTAAGTCGCAAAACGCTTCGGGGACACACTGCCCCATCGGTTAAACCGACATCCTCCGGAAGCTCAGGAGAACTTGCCCAAATGTGAAAAGCTTCACAAGGTTTTTTTAGAGATAGTGTCCTGACTAATTGTTGTTAGAAGCTCTTCGATTGACCATTTGGGTGATTCGCCCAATCCGCAAGCTCCGTCCTTATCCGTATCCATCCAGTAAGGGAGCGCGGACGTCTCGTCCGCCCGAATAGGAGCGGGCCGCTGGCGCCAAATGCCTGCCCCAAGCCAACTCACAGTTTGGGTATCAGGCTGGTCATTTGTAGGTTCGGGCGGACGAGACGTCCGCGCTCCTATTGCATCGTGACGGCTTGTGGAGAGACCACACAGTCGTCCTGCCGCAACTGCATTGACTTTCCGGCGCGCTTCCATTGATGTGAATTCAAAGATGAATTGGGTCCTCTTTGGCGTTCTGGTTTACGTGTTTCTGCAATTGTTGGTCGGCCTCGTTGTCTCGCGCGGTATTCGTTCTGAATCCGATTATCTCATCGCCGGACGACGCATCGGTCTTGGTCTGGCCACATTCTCCATGTTTGCCACCTGGTTCGGAGCGGAGACCTGCATCGGCGCCGCAGGCAAGTTTTACGCCGAGGGCTTTGTGGGCGGCACGACCGATCCTTTCGGCTACGCGGCTGCGCTCATTATCATGGGCCTCGTGTTCGCGGTGCCTTTATGGAAACGCGGACTCACGACTTTGGCCGACTTGTTCCGGTTGCGCTATTCGGCAGGCGTGGAACGGTTCGCTGCCTTGATGCTGGCGCCAACCTCGATCTTCTGGGCGGCGGCACAAATCCGAGCATTTGGCCAGGTGCTGCACTCAGCTTCCAGTTTGGAAGTGACGGCCTGCATCACCATCGCGGCTTCCGTGGTCATCATTTACACGTGCACGGGTGGTCTGTTGGCGGATGTGATGACGGATTTGATTCAGGGCATCGCCATTGTCGTCGGACTTCTCGTGATTCTTCTTGCGTTGGCTGGCAATCCGGAAATCAACCTCAGCGAAGCCTGGCACCGATTAGATGCATCCAAGTTTCAATTCTTCGGCGGTCCACAAACATCGAGGTGGGCGATGTTGGAACTCTGGATGTTGACGCTCTGCGGATCGCTGGTCGCTCAAGAGGTAGCTGCCCGCGTGCTGGCCACAAGATCACCTGCGGTGGCCCGGAATTCGGCCTTGATCGGGGGAGGCATGTATCTGGCCATAGGATTGATTCCCGCCTTTCTCGGCCTCATCGGCAGCCAACTGATGCCAAATCTCGCCAACCCGGAGCATGTCCTGCCCAGAATTGCCGAAAGGTATCTTCCGACGTTTCTCTACATCCTGTTCACGGGCGCGATCGTGTCCGCCATTCTTTCGACCGTCGATAGCACGTTGCTGGCGGCCTCTGCGCTGATCTCGCACAACGTCATTGTTTCATTGAAGCCCGGCATGAGCGACGCGCGGAAATTGCTGCTGGCCCGGGTCGGGGTCGTGGTTTTTGGAATCGTAGCTTATGCATTGGCACTGGGAGCCAAGTCTATTTTTGAATTGGTGCAGCAAGCGAACGGTGTCGGCAGCTCGGGCGTTTTCATCGTCATGGTGTTTGGCCTGTTCACAAAATTCGGGCGGGCGCGGGCCGGCTTTTCAACGCTGACAGTTGGATTGGGGCTTTGGACTTACGGCACCTACGTTGGCGAATGGACGTGCGCCTATTTGATTTCTCTGGCGGCCGCTTTCATCACCTACGTCGTTGTCGGCTGGTTCGAGCGCCCTGAATCGAGTCGTCCCGTTTCGGCAGCGCCCCTCGCAACGGACGCTGGCTGAACGGCCTCCACGTTATCTATTCTTGTGGGCGAGAGCTGTGCCGGTCCTCTCCTTGTGTCGTTTATGGGCCGTTTCCGTTTCATTAGTCCCATTATCCGGATGCACAGAACTCGGCGGCGAGATGGAACGCAATCTGGCGACGATTGATGGCAGGTTCTTCAACAGATAATCCACCTCATCGTCCGTGTTATAGATTCCAAGACTGAAACGGACACAGCCCCGCGCTCGCATCGGACTAAGCCCCATGGCCGTCAGCACGTGCGAGGGCTCGAGCGAGCCGGTGGTACAAGCGGAGCCGCTGGAAGCGCAAATATCTTTTTGATCGAGCTGCATCAAGAGGGCCTCTGCTTCGACGAAATCGAACGCGATGCTCGATGTGTTGGGCAACCGGGCGTCCTTGGCCCCGTTGCGGACGGTATCAGGAATCGTTTTGAGGATCGTTTCTTCCATCCGATTCCGCAAGGATTGCACTCGCGCGTTTTGGTCATCGAGGTTGGACACGGCCAGCTCCGCAGCACGGCCAAACGCCACGATGCTGGCAACGTTCTCCGTCCCGCCGCGGCGACTGCGCTCCTGATGACCGCCGATGATGTAAGGCTGATATTTTGTCCGCTGCCTGACGTAAAGCATCCCGATACCTTTCGGCGCATAGAGTTTGTGGGCGGAGAGCGAGAGAAAATCCACTCCCAGGGCTTTCACATCGACGTTCAATTTGCCGGCGGCCTGCACGGCGTCCGTATGGCAGAGCACTTCATGGCTTCGACAAATGGCAGCGACTTCGTCAACGGGGAAGATGACGCCTGTTTCGTTGTTTGCCCACATGACGGAAACAATGGCGGTATCCTTGCGAATCGATTTGTCCAACAGATGCAAATCCAGCGATCCGTCCGGCTCGACGGGCAGGAACGTAACCTCATAGCCGCGCTTTTCGAGGAACTGGCAAAAATTGATATTCGCCGAGTGCTCGACCGCTGTGGTCACGACATGACGCTTGTCGGGCTGAAGCACCAGTGCGCTGTGAATCGCGGAATTATTGCTCTCGGTTCCACAACTGGTGAAGACAATCTCCTTCGGGTCGGCGTTGACGAATGCCGCCACTTTGGCGCGCGCCTTTTCCACATGTCCGGCAATCTGTTTGCCGAACTGATAAACGCTGGACGGATTGCCCCAATAGTCCCGGAGAAACGGCAGCATGGCTTCAATAACCTCCGGCGCCACGCGTGTGGTGGCGTTATTATCGAAATAACGCAATTCCCGTTGTCGCACAGCGCTGGTTGCCTTGCTCGCGATTGCTTGACGCATCATAAAAAGTCTAGGTGCGGGGTGCTAAATCGCAAGTGTCGATTTGCGATGCTTCGCACTTCGGCGGTGTGACCTGAAGGAGGACGTCGCGTTGATGGGTTACAGACTTGACCACGAACGCGTCGATCGGCGACACTCCATCGTTGTGCGCCGTTCGGGCGTTCCTTCAGCTAAGAACTTGTAGCCAGAGCCGCTTCCGTGTAGGCTGTCGTGTAGTTTGGTTGGTTGAATACTCAATGGATGGAGCCAGTCGATTAATGTTGAACATTACCGTTGCTACGGAACTCAAGCTGAGGGCTTAAAGCAACGAAAAACGGCCTGAGAAAAGGTTAGTTTATGAAAACCCTGTTGTATCGGGTGATGACTTCGAGCCTGGCAATCGCCACGGTGCTCATTTGTGCGGGATGCGGGGAGGAAACGGCCAACGCAGCAAACGCGGATGTCCCCATCTTTACAAATGCCTCCCCTGCTCCTGCGATTGGTGACAACGACGCCAAAACAACGCCTGCGGCTCCGCAACAGCCCAAACCCGCCGACTCGGATCCGACGGACGCTGACGCCGAAGAGCCCGCAGATAAGGCAAAGCCAGCGCGAGTCGTCGATAAAGCTGTCGTGCCCGAAGATCTAAAAGTCTCTCCTGCGTTGGAGGAGATCATAAAGTTGGTGCAAGCGGGGATCAGCGAAGATGTGATTATGAGTTACGTCACCAATTCGACTAACTTTTTCAATGTTGGCTCGGATCAGATCGTTTATCTAAACGACCTGGGCGTGAGCACGACGCTGGTCACGGCTTTGATTCAGCATGATTCCTCGCCGCAAATGGCCTCTCAGAGAAAGGCTCTTGAGACAGCGAAGCCTTTGCCGGCGGGAGCGGCTTTGACGACGCCGGCCCCAAATGTCTATCCTGGCGCACCGACTCAGGAAGTAGCCAATCTGCCGGAGACGGCATTGCCACCCAGTTACGAAGAACCCCCGCCAGCCACCGTCACTTACGAGCAGGCGCCGGCGAATGTGTCGTATTTCTACAGCTCGCTGGCTCCTTATGGAAACTGGGTGGACGTGAATGGTTATGGGTTGTGCTGGCAACCGACAGTTGCGGTCGTGAATTCTTCGTGGCGTCCGTACTGTGATCGAGGCCGCTGGCTGTGGTCCGATTGCGGCTGGTACTGGTATTCGGACTATTCGTGGGGCTGGGCGCCGTTCCATTATGGACGGTGGTGCACGTATCCACGCCTCGGGTGGGTTTGGGTGCCAGACACCTGCTGGGGGCCGTCCTGGGTGAGCTGGCGGTATAACAATAGCTATTGTGGCTGGGCACCGCTCCCGCCGGTTGATTTTCATCTAAGTCCGTTCTGCTGGCCCTTCATTCCGATAGACCGGTTTTGTCATCCAAAACCACATCTCTATTATGTATCAGGCGCACATGCGGCTCGACTGCACAGAGCAACGGGCGGCGCAGTGAGAAATGCCGGTCCCGGACGGGATACTATTACTCGTGCAACGCGCGAACAAATCCCGACAGTAAGAGTTCGCGACACCGCTCTGGTGAATCAAAACGTCAGAAGGGAACGTTTGGAAGGCAATGGTTCTACGCTCGTGGTGACACGACCGCAATTGCCCACGACCCCGCCAGCCAGTCCCACCATCGTAGCTGCCAAGGTTTCGGGGGAGCCGAAAAGAAACGTTGCTGCGAGTTCTATCAAGAATTCCGGTGATCAGCCCAAGGATCTTTTGGATACACGCCTGGCTGGACCGAAACCTGTGCGCCCGGCTCCTCCTGGATCCGGCACAGTGGCGGCCAGTCCGCAAAGTGCGGCATCGCCACGGTTGAAGACAGATTCAGAACCTGCGAAGTCCCCAGGCGCCTCGACTGCTGCTCGAAACGGCCGTACGCCGATCTCTGGCGCAGCTCCGCAAAAACCCATCACGTCGGACCCGGAACCGGCGCCTGGGTCTGTGGTCAAGGGCGATCCCACTGAAACGCCCGCAATAGGGGATAAGCCAGGGACGGGAAAGAAATCCGAGCCGTCGGTTGCAATCTCAAGATCCAGCAAAACGGGAAGCCCTGCCGCCAATACGAGGCCGCAACCGCAACGTCCTCGAACCTTTACTCCACCGCTTATTCTCGGTGCGGATCCGGTTGATGCCACGCCCAAGGCAAACGGCAATTCCACGCGTCCTGCACAGCCTGCGCCCGCGGCACGGACATTGGGCAATCCGTCACTGAACGCGGCAGCACCTCAGCAGGGGCGTCCCACGTCCGATGCCGTGAGACAAGGCGAACCACGTGGAGGAGAAACCAGACCGGGGAATTACAGCCGTCCCCCCTCATCTCCGGGCACCCCATCCCTGGCGCGCCAGCCTTTGCAAACGACTCCTGCGCCGCAGGCCTACGGCAAACCGGCCGGTGTGCCCTCCTCGAGTCCGCGGTCGCAGAACGCGGCGCCTTCAGTGAGTCGTCCGCCGGAGCGTTATCGAATTTATGCTGAGCCTCCAAGCGCCTCCAGATCAGCGAACCCGCCGCAGGCTTCACGTCCGCAAGTCAACCAACCGTCCGTGCCCAGGAGTACGCCCCTCCCGGCTCCGGCTGCAAGGCCCCAATTTACAGCGCCACGGGCGCCCGTTGCTGTCTATCGCTCAGAGCCTGCGCGCGCCCCAGGTCCGGCTCCAGCAGTTCGCTCGGAACCAGCGCGTTCATCTGGTCCGCCGCCCTCGAATTCCGGCTCTTCGGGGCGTTCACAGGCCCCCTCAAACTCAGGCGGTGGCCGACCGGAGGGCCGCCGATAGACTCCGCGTCTGATTGCGGCCACTCGTCGTCTGAACAAGATGCAACTACCGCGCGTCGGTCCTGGGAGGTCCTGGATGATAACGATCTTGGCCTTGCTGTTGTCGCCCGCATTCTCCGGTGGTGCTGCTCCCGTTACTCTTTATAGCACTGGCTTCGAACCACCCGATTACGATCCGGCTTTTACTTTGGTCGGCCAGAATGGGTGGGTGGGCAGCGATAACAGTAGTCCATGCAACGGTCTGTTTTCAGACGCTTTTACAGGGTTGGGCCAGCACGCCTACATTGGGTTGTTCCCTGCCAATCCGGGTTTCACCAGCTATGGCGTTTGGCAACCGTTGGCGGCAGTTCCGACCAACACGATCATCAGATTTTCGGTGGAGATGGCGATCATCGACTCGGAGAACGGCTCTTATGATTCGTTTCGGTGGAGTGTTTACAATACAGAGTTTGATCGGCTGTTCTCGCTGGATTTCGATAACTTGACGTTGAGCATTGATTATCTTCTTGAAGACCCCCCGACTTTTGTGCCGACCGGACAGCGGTTTGCCAATGATACTCAATACACGCTGCTCATCACGATGGATTTTGGCAGCAATCTCTGGAGTGCGTCCCTCAATAACCTTTCCCTGGCTACCAACCAGCCCATCACCACTACGACCAACAGCCCGCCAAACCTTGGCGACATTGATGCCGTTTGGCTTTATGGACAGGCCGCTTCACCGGGAGATAATTATATGGTCTTTGACAACTACACTATCACCGCACAGTCGTCTGCCATCCAACCCCGTTTGACGTCGCTTGGTCATTTGAACAACCAGTTTCTTCTTCGGCTGACGGGTGAACTCAATCGCAATTATGCCATCGAAGCCAAAACCAATCTGAATTCCCCGGTCTGGGCGGCCCTCCGGACAAATAATACTTCGACTGCTGGCTCATTCGATTTCCTGGACACAACCTCATCGGGGCTGCCCCGCAGGTTTTATCGAGCACGCCTGGTTCCATGAAGCCAGTCTCCGGCCCTCTGCCAAGACCGTTGCACTGCTACCCCTTCAAAATGGTGCATTCCGGGCAAGCTTTTCGGAGCGCGAGATTCGCGCCCCTTCTGGTTGCGGCTTTGACGCGCTGAGTCCCCTGCGTTAATAGCGAGCCGAGGAGAAGTGGAAAACGCGCGTACATTTTCCACTTGGCGTCCCGGTGTTCTTGCCCGTTAATCTTCACCATGAAAATTGTTCTGGCATACTCGGGCGGCCTCGACACCTCGGTGTTGCTCTCCTGGATCAAAGAGAAATATCAGGCCGAGATGATCGCCTTCTGCGCCAACATCGGCCAGGAAGAGGAACTCAAGGGCCTCGACAAGAAAGCCCGGCAGACCGGCGCATCGAAAGTCCATATCGATGACCTTCAGGAGGAATTCGCGCGTGATTTCATCTTCCCCATGATTCAGGCGGGAGCCATCTACGAAAACCAGTATTTCCTCGGCACCAGCATCGCGCGGCCGCTCATCGCCAAACGCATGGTGGAAATCGCTCGCCAGGAAAAAGCTGATGCCATCGCTCACGGCGCGACCGGCAAGGGCAACGACCAGGTGCGCTTCGAGTTGACCGCCGCAGCACTCGCGCCTGAACTGAACGTAATCGCTCCGTGGCGTGACGCTTCTTTTCGCGCCCAATTCCCCGGTCGCGCCGAAATGATCGACTATTGCGAAGCCAAAAACATCCCGGTCGAAGCCAGCGCCAAGAAGCCGTATTCCATGGATCGGAATCTCCTGCACATTTCCTTTGAAGCCGGCATTTTGGAAGATCCCTGGCTGGACGCCTCCGCGCCTGAGTACAAAACAATGTATAAGCTGAGCGTCTCTCCTGAAGACGCGCCGAATGAGCCGGAGGTCGTGACGCTTGATTTCGAACGCGGCAACTGTGTGGCCGTAAATGGCAACGCGCTGAGTCCGCTCGGAGTCATGCAAACGTTGAACAAACTCGGCGGCAAACATGGCGTGGGCAGGGTGGATCTGGTCGAGAATCGCTTTGTGGGCATGAAATCACGCGGCGTTTACGAAACACCCGGCGGCAGCATCCTGCACTTCGCGCATCGGCAGATGGAAAGCCTCACGATGGATCGCGAGGTGATGCACATTCGTGATTCGCTCATCCCGAAATATTCGGAACTCGTTTATTACGGCTTCTGGTTTTCCCCGGAACGCCTGGCGCTGCAAGCCTTGGTCATGGAAAGCCAGAAAAACGTGACCGGGACCGTGCGGGTGAAACTTTATAAAGGCAATATCATCACCGCGGGCCGCAAATCGCAGGTGAGTCTCTACAATCCACACATCGCCACGATGGAGGCTGACCCCACCAAGGCCTACAATCAGGATGACGCTACAGGCTTCATTCGTTTGAACGCGCTGCGGCTCAAAGTAGCGGCGCAGGTGCATGGAACGAAGAAGTGATGGAGGAATGGTTCGGGGAGTATGGCGCAAAATAGGTTCCCAGTTCGAGCGATCCGACTCCGTAACTCCTTTGGCAGAGCGGCTCGTTCAGGTCACATCGAAGGGGATTGCCATCGGAGCCATCACTTCGCTCGCCAGTGCTGACCATAGCCGGGGCCCGCTGTCGTCGCCCCATCTGCCCTTGACCTGCGTGAAATCCTTGTTAATTTTCATCCGGTCGCTGGGGGCGTACTGGTTTCGACCTGGAAAATGCGCCAGAGGCGGCATGCCGAGGATGGTTCGTTGGCCTCGTTAATCATCGAACCGAAACAAAACTGCTAATCAAGAACTAGCACTCGCGGCCTAATGCGTCGCGACGTTCGCCACTGGACGCCTGCTACGGTGGACGAACGCCACAGCAGGCTAGGTGAAACGCGGAGACAGCGCGCGGTGCGCCGAAAAAAATTCATGCTGACTAGGCAGCCGGATTCGCGTCGGAAGGTTATCCGGCGGCCGAAACTCTCTTCCGACTAAGCATGTAGTCGCGGCTGGGGTATTAGCCATGGGACGCGGGTTCAACTCCCGCCGCCTCCACCATATTTTATTGGTCTTTTTGAAAAACGTTGACATTTAGGGACAGTTTAGGGACAATTTTGGCGCATGAAAACAGCCAATCGTGCCCCTAAACGGCCCATTGAGGTCAAGCGCGGCAATGTCACGGTCAAGATTTACACCGGAGCCAACCGTGCCGGCGGTAAGGAGTATCCGCAGTTCACGCTAATCTATTATTCTGGTGGCCAGCGGATCAAAAGACGGTTCGCCGACTTGAGGGAGGCCAAGCTGGAGGCCGAGGTTACCGCAACTAAACTAGCCAACGGAGAAAACGAAGTTCTCAAGCTCACTTCGACTGACCGAGCAATCTACCTTGAAGCCAGCGAGCATCTCAAGCCCCTGAACCTTCCACTCAACGTAGCAGTGAGTGAATACGTTAGCGCTGTGAAACGCCTTCCGAATGGGATTAACTTGCGCGAGGCGGTGGATTTTTTCGTGCGGCGCAACCCAGCTACTTTGCCTCCCAGGACGGTGCGCGAAGTAGTTGACGAATTGATCGCAGCCAAAATCCAAGCCGGCCGGGGAAACCTTCACGTAAACGACCTTACTAGCCGGTTGGGACGCTTTGCTGAGTCGTTTCAGACGAAGCTCAGCCAAATCACCGGCCCGATGATTCAGCAATACTTGGACAGTTTGAAGTTATCCGGACGCACGCGACGCAATCACCTGCGGCACATTACGACGCTGTTTAAGTTCGCGGTGCGGCGGAAGTATCTGGCGAAGGATGCGCTAGATGAACTGGAGGCGGTCGAGCGCCCGGAAGCGTTGCCGACGGAAACGCTGATTTTTACGCCTGACGAACTTCGCGAGATGCTCTTCAGCGCTCGGCCCGAAATCTTACGGTCGCTTGTGATTGGAGCGTTCTGCGGTCTGCGTTCAGCTGAGATTCTCCGCTTGCATTGGGCGCAAGTGAATTTGGAGCGGCGCTTCGTGGAAGTGAAAGCATTGAATGCGAAAACCGCTTCGCGCCGGTTGGTCCCAATGTGCGATGCCGCCGTGGCATGGCTGAGTCCGTATCGCAAGCTGGAAGGTCGGCTCGCTTACTATTCCGAGGAAAATAAGTTCTGCACCGCTGTCGTCGCGGATGTGAACAGGGCACGGCAAAGCGCTGGCGACAAGCGCCCATTTCAATGGAAAAAGAACGCTCTGCGTCACAGCTTTTGCTCCTATCGGCTGGCAATCACCCATGACGCGGCCAAGACCGCTTTGGAAGCGGGCAACAGCCCCACGATGGTTTTCAAGCACTACCGTGAGCTTGTAACGGAGGACGAAGCCAAAGCGTGGTTTGCCATTGCGCCAGCGCGGGCGACAAATGTGGTGCCGCTGGCTGTGTCAGACGCGTGAGGCTAAACTTCGCAAGCGAGCTGTCCACTCCGACCGGACCGGGATAGATGTGGGTTGCCGACGTGAAAACGCAACCAACTGGCGCGCCGTATCCAGCGCGCGTCTGGATTGAGCACGAGGTCGGTCACGCCGGTCACGCTGCGTGCATTGAGCGCCTGTTGGAAGGCACGTCGTGTCAAAGCCAGCGCGAATCGAGTTCGTGCCGATGACAGTGATGGGCTTTCCCTTGTCGCCCGGCGCGAGAATAAAGCCGGTGGCTTCACCCGTGGCGTGGATTTGAGTTGGGTTTTGCGAGTTCATTAACTGCTCAAGTACAGTTTGCTTTCAAGGGGGAGAGCGAGCGCGGTCGCCCGCTCTCCCGTTGTTTCATTCCTTCACGAACAGTTTCCAATCCGCGATGCTCTGTGGGTTGCGAATCAGTGCCGTCACCGGCAGTTCCTTCGGCGCGCGCGGCACGGTGAGCAGCTTCAAGCCGGCTTCGTGCGGCAAACGGTTGCCCTTCTTCGCGTTCACAGTCTTGTCGGACCAGACGAGATTTCCCCATTCGTCCTTGCCGCCACGTGAACGAGGGAGAACGTGGTCGAGACTGCCTTCGTCCGGGCGCAGCAACTTGCCAGTGTACTGACAACGATTGCCGTCGCGCTCCCGAACGTTCTTCGCGCTGAGCTTCGGGCGCTTCTTCGGCACGCGCGCGTAGTTCAAAGCCACGATGACGGTTGGCACGCGGATCGGGCCGCGCGCGGCGCGCACGGCATGGTCGCCCTCGCGCACTGCCAGCGTGATCCACTCGTCCCACATCACGGGACGGATGCTGTTCTCGCCGTCAATCTCCAGTGCCGTCGCTACGTTCGTCGCCATTTGGCAGAACGCTTCGGCAGGCGTGCGGATGTTGATCGCCTGCCAGTTGCGGTTTAGCACCAAAACAATCGTCTTGTTCAGTATGTCGCTCATAAAAGCATTTGCATGCAGCCACACGTTTCGCGCGGAGAGGTGTTTGCTCTTTGTTGAATGACGGAAATTGGCTGCCTCGCCTGGCTTCGCTCCAGGTCCTCCGGTGTCAGAGACCGGCGCACTCCTGATTATGCAACGAGGCAATGGTCGCCCGAGAAGGTTCTGCCCCCTCGATTTCTGGGTGTAGGCCAGACGTGATTCTATTTCACCACCGGGCGGAAATTGGCTGCGGGAGATGGATTCGCACCATCGACTTCGCTTTCAAAGAGCGATGAGTTACTGATTACTCCATCCCGCAGTGAATTGAATTGGTGGAGCCGGAGGTAGTTGCAACCTCACCATTCCGGATTAAAAGTCCGGTGCCGGTCTGCTGTGGCTTCGACTCCATGAAATTGGTGGGCGAGAGAGGACTTGCACCTCCAAGGCTCACAGATTCTCGATCTGTGGGGTCTGCTATTCCCGCTTAACCACTCGCCCAAAACTGGAGCCCCCACCCGGAATTGCACCGAGCTGACTCCCATACCAAAGGAGTGCATCGCTCCAAATGCTTTGGGGGCACGAAAACTGGTGTCCCTGACCGGCTTCGCTCCGGTGATCTCCTGCATGAGAGGCAGGCGTGTTGTCTGGGCTACACCACAGGGACAGAAATGGTGAGGGCAGAAGGAATCGCGCCTTCGACCTGGTGCATGTGAAACACCCGCTCTGCTGACTGAGCTATGCCCTCGAAAATGGTGGGAGCGGAGAGTGCTGCCCTCTCTGCCTTTCGCACGTCAAGCGAGCGCTCTGCTGGTGAGCTACGCTCCCAATGGAAATGGAGCGGGTGAACGGAATCGCACCGTTGTCTCGGCCTTGGCACGGCCGCATTCTGCTGTTGAACCACACCCGCAACATTGGTGTCCCCAGCCGGACTCTCACCAGCAACCTGACGCTTAGGACGCGCCCGCTCTCTGCTTTGAGCTATGGGGACGAGAGTCAAACTCCTGGCCGGTCTGTTCCAACGGCTCACACCCAGCAATTTCTGAAAGACCTGGACGCTTGAACTGCCCGAAGGCACGCACCCGATCCGAAGCTTGGATCGCTCGTTACGAATTAACTTCGCACTGCAAAGTGTGTGCTAAATATGTTGAAGCGGATTGATCGTACGTGCTGCTGATTCCACCGGCTCGGATGGCGATATCCAGAATCGCACTGCAAAAATGAAGAGGATTTCACTCTATCTCTCGGGCTAGGCTGGCGAGAGAGCCGCATGAAGCTAGCCACGTTTGAACGAAACATGGCGCTTGACATCATCAACTTTGTAATACAAAGCTACCCTAATTCAGGCCGATGCTGGAAAGCGAAAATCGTCCATGAAAATAATGATAGTGAACTCGATCCCACATCTGGCGGGGCTTCCTCAGCCGCGTCACTGACACAGGAAGCCTGACGATGGAAACTTCACATCACGTGGTATCGCTCGAGGAGCAGATCGAACAGTGGCGGAGCTACCTCCGTCGTCGGCAGGCGATCCACGGGGTCGATGTCGCGCAACTCGAAAATCATCTGCGCGCGCAGATCGCGGGTCTCGTCGATACGGGGCTCGCGACCGATGAAGCGTTCCTGGTGGCGATGAAGCGCATGGGCAACCTCGACGCCCTCTCTCGGGAATTCGCGCGGGAGCACTCGAACCGTCTCTGGAAGCAGCTCGTGCTTGTGCCAGGGGGTTCCAGGGAGTTGCCAGCGCCAGGTCGAAGGGACGCCATCGTCGCCTTCGCTGTTGCGGTGGCGGCGGCCGTTGCCATCAAGGCGCCGGCGCTCTTTGGAATCCCGATGGCAAACGAGAACGAGGGTTTCTACGTCCGCAACGCGAGTCTCTTTGTCCTGCCTCTCCTCACCGGCTATTTCGTATGGAAGCGGAGATTCGTCACCGGCACGCTCGGGTGGTTGGCTGCGGCGTTTATCGCGGCGGGTATCTTGGCCAATGTTTATCCGCTCAGGCCGCAAGGCCACACCCAGGCGCTCACGGCGGTGCACCTGCCGATCTCGCTCTGGCTAGTCGTGGGCATCGCGTACGCGGGCGGCCGTTGGAGCCAGGTCGCCGGCCGCATGGACTTCATTCGGTTCTCGGGTGAGCTGTTCATCTATTACGTGCTGATCGCACTTGGCGGAGGCGTCTTCACCGGATTCCTGGGGCTGCTGTTCAAGACAATCGGGATCAAACCCGAGTCGTTCATCCAGCACTGGATGGTGCCGTGCGGAGCCGCCGGAGCAGTCGTCGTTGCATCCTGGTTGGTGGAGGCCAAGCAGAGCTTGATCGGGAACATGGCGCCTGTGTTGACGCGCCTCTTCACACCGCTGTTCGCCGCCCTGCTGGTCACGTTTCTGGGAATCCTGTTGTTTACCGGACGCGGGATCAACATCGAGCGGGACATGCTCATCGCCTTCGACCTACTGCTGGTGGTCGTCCTTGGACTTCTGCTCTACTCCATCTCTGCCCGGGACCCCGGATCGCCCCGAACCGCCTTCGAAGTCGCGCTGGTCGTGCTGCTGATCAGTGCGCTGCTCGTCGATGCGGTAGCGCTGTGGGTCATCGTCGCGCGCATCACCGAATTCGGCTTCAGCCCGAACCGTGTGGCCGCCCTGGGCGTGAACATGATCCTTCTCGTCAATCTGGCGTGGTCCGCCGTGCTCTACCTCCGCTTCCTGAGAGGGTGCGGATCTTTCGCCTCTCTCGAAAAATGGCAGACGGATTATCTGCCGGTTTACAGCGCGTGGGCGGCGTTGGTCGTGATCCTCTTTCCGCCGTTGTTCCGATACATCTGATATGCAATCCCTATCCACATTAAAGCGTGTAAAAGATTCTGCGATCACCATCAGCGCTTTGATGGTGGCAGGAATAGTTGCACTGATGGTTCTGTCTCGCGGAAAAGGGGAAGACATAACCGGTATTGTGGCGCCGGCGTTATTGATCACGATTGTTTCGGGCTTCGTTGCAATCGTCGCTGCTATTCTTCAAAAGCGCGTGAAGAAGGCCATCGACACAAAAAAAGAAGGGCTTTTATGAAAACAAAAATATTATTCGCAACCTTACTGACGCTGGCGTTGTTCACCCCTGGCTACGCGCAGACGCTGGACAAAGCCAAACTCGACCAGTTTTTTGACCGGCTCACCGAAAAGAATAAGGCGATGGGGAGCCTCGTCATCGCCAAAGACGGCAAGGTTCTTTACACCCGCGCCATCGGCTACAGCCAGATCAACGGAGCCGAAAAGAAACCTCTGACTGCGGCGAACAGATTCCGGATCGCTTCGATCACAAAAACGTTCACCGCCGTGATGATCCTGGAGCTTGTCGAGGAAGGAAAACTGAAGCTGACCGACACCCTCGACAAGTTCTTCCCGCGGGTTCCAAACGCCCAGAAAATTACCATTCTGCAAATCCTCTCGCATCGCAGCGGTATCCCGAACGTAAGGCGCGATCAGGCAACCTGGAAACCTGGAGAACCAGTAACCAAGGATGAAATGCTCGCGCTGATCGTCAAAGGCACCCCTGAATTCGAGCCGGACACGAAGAATTCCTACAGCAATTCCGGCTTTTTCGTTTTAGGCCTTATCCTTGAAAAGCTAACCGGCAAACCCTACGACCAGGCTCTTGAGGAACGAATCAACTCCAAGATCGGGCTCAAGGATACATACATCGCTACCGGACGCATCGATGTGAACAAAGGCGAAGCTCTGACCTATATCAATACCGGCAGCGACTGGAAACAGGGTTTTGAAACCCATCCGAGCATCGGGTTCCAGCTTATTTCAACCCCCGGCGACATGGCCAAATTCATCGAGGCGCTGTTTGACCTGAAATTGATCTCTCAGCAGAGCCTCGATCAGATGAAAACGATGAGGGACGACGAGGGGCTCGGAATGGTGACCTTCACGTTCGCCGGCAAGACCTTCTACGGGAACACCGGCGGCGGCGACAACTACGGGTCGTGGCTGGCTTACCAGCCGGAAGAAAAGCTGGTGGTCGCCTACACCACCAACGCGAAGGTTCACCCGGTCAAGGACATTGTCAGCGGCGTGATCGACATCTACTACGGTAAACCGTTCGAGATTCCCGCCTTCGAAACGATCGCCGTCAACCCAGAAGTTCTGGAGAAATACGTCGGGGTTTATTCCAGCCCCGACGCCCCCAAGAAATGGACCATCACGAGGGACGGCGGGACGCTCTTCGTTCAGCCGGGCAGTGAAAGCGCCGCCGCGCTCGAAGCGACGGCACCGGATAACTTTCAACTCTTCGGCGGGAAAGTAACTTTTGAGTTCGACGCCGCGAAAAAACAAGTGATCCTAAAACGCGGCGGTCGGCCGATGGCTTTCACGAAGGAAAAATAAGCGTCAGAAAAATGTAGGCAGGTCTTGCGCCTGCTCCAAAGCGTTCGTCAGCGCCTGATTTTCGAAGCGGGGGGCTTGACCTACTTCGCGTTCAGGAGTTCGAAATGGTACGCGCGTCCGGTAACGCTCCGGAACCCGGCACTGATCTAGTGCGATGCGGGGTATAAGGCCGCCGGCTCTCTTTGAGCTACGCGCGCATAAATGGCGGAATGCCGTGGACTCGCACCACACTCCCCGTTCGGGGAGCCCACTGTTTAGCAAACAGGTCCGGCCCGCTCGTCCGGTTGACATTCCAAATTGGTCGGCGTGGGGAGACTTGCACTCCCAAGGCTGTTCGGGTTTGAGCCGAACCGGTCTGCTATTCCCTGCGAACCACACGCCGGTCGGCGACCCGGGACTTGCACCCGGAAGGCTCGGCGATTTTAAGTCGCCGGGGTCTGCTGTTCCCACTGAAGCCAGTCGCCGTGAAATGGTGGGCATGAAGGGACTTGCACCCCCAAGGCTGCCAGATTCTGAGTCTGGACCCTCTGCTATTCGGGTTTAACCACATGCCCGGAAATTGGTGCATCCGGCAGGACTCCCACCTGCAAACTCTCCGTTCGAAGCGGAGGATGATAATAATTTCACCACGGATGCGGAAATGGAGCCGATGGAGAGACTCGCACTCTCGTGGGGCAAATGCGCCCGGCAGTTTACGAAACTGCTGCTGTCGCTGCTGAGCCACATCGGCGAAATGGTGGGTCGCCACGGTGCTGCCCCGTGCTCTGCGGTTTAAGAGACCGCTGCATCGCTGCAATGCTTGCAACCCGAACGCGACACGAAGGCGGAGTTGAACCGCCGCGGCCAGGCCTGTGAAGTCCTGGCTGACACCGGTATTCGCGTCGCGAGAAATGGACGAGCATCAGGGTAGCGCGCCCTGTATTCCGGTTTGGAAGACCGGCGTGTATCTCTCAACACTTATGCTCGGAGAAATGGAATCCCGTGCTGGAATCGCACCAGCCTCTGCGGTTTTGCAAACCGCCGCCTGAACTGCTCGGCCAACGGGATAGAAATTGAAAGCGCAGGCGGAAGCTTTCACCCCCGCCCGCGTTGTTACCTGGTCTTGGCGTCCTTGAACCGTTCGCTACTCGCGAACAAAGTCCGCGATCACTGCCGGCACTGACGTGTCAAAACCAACCACGTCCAACATGCCGCGGTCGTTCGGGTCGGCGAGGGTGAAGCCGTTGGAGGTCATGCCCACAACAACTGCCTTCGCGTCACCGACGAACTCGCTGCGATACTGACGCAGCGCCTGTGCCGGGTGGATGTTGCCCGCCCACGTTTCGCTATCCGTGTAGGTCACGAAACCCGACACGTTCAGCTGGTTGCGAGCGGCCCACAGCATCGGCAGGGCGCAATCCGTGCCGCCCATCGGGATGCTTTCGATGCGCTTGATGACTTCGGCCAGTCTCATGCGCGGCGAGATGTTTACGCGGGTGATGCCCGGTTCACCGCCGCCATGCATGCCTCCGTAACCACCGCGTTCCAAAGCGGAAAACGCGATGATTTCGTGTTCCGGTTCCGTCGCAGCCGTGATGAGCGCCATAGCCGCACTCGCTTCACGAGCGCTGATGCACGAACCCGCGATCATCGAGCAGGCCATCGAACCGCTCACGTCGAGCGCGAGCAGCACCGGCTTGTTGCACGGTTCGACGTTGCTGAACGTCGCATAGAACGCTGCGTCGAGTGCGTCCACGATCGCCGAAACCGGCGACCACTTGAGCGCGCCCTTGTCGCCGTGGCCCTGGGCGTAGATTTTCTGCGCCACGAGAACGGCGAGCGGGTGGATGCGTGAACGCTTGAGCGCCGCTTCATCCTTCAGCTTGCGCAGAACGAGCTTCTTCGCGTCGCTGAATGGCTTGATGAGGCCGATGGCCGTCATCTTGCCGAGGTTGCGAACCATCGCCGTCATCGGCATGCGTTCGAGCAATGCGTCCCACACAGCGACCTCGTTGAGCCACTGCGTTGGAATCGCTTCGCGCGGCAGGTCGAACTCGTCAATGAGCTTCACGATTTCGCCTGCAATCGAAGCGCCCTTTGCGCGTTCAAACGCTTCAACGAGCTTCGGCAGTGCGCCGACCGCACCATACTTCGCGATGCGATCTTCACCGCGAACCTTGCGCTTCACTTCGCGTTCGCCGAGAGAATCCGCGCCGTTCAGCATCCAGCGGAAGACCGCGTCATGCTGTGGCGAGGGTGCCTTCGGGTGAGCGAGGCGAAGCAAGTCGCCGTGCGACCAACCATCGCGTTGCTGGTACTTCACCGCTTGGTGCGCGAGAGCGTCGGCTTCGCGTTCCACGTACCAACCTGCCACGGCGTTACGCAGACCACGACCCCAGCCGCGCATCGCGTTCACGTATTCCGCGAAGTGGAACAGGTGCGTGCCGATGCGGCAGACCTTGCCCAGGTTCGCAAACGCGTGCGCCTTCGCCGGCGCGTCGCCGTGTGTCACGACGAGCGCGAGGGCGAAGATCGCTGGATCGTTCTTCGGCGCGCGACCGCTGTCGCTGATTTCAACGATGCGGTTCACGGCGCGAATGCCATCGGCCTTGATGCAGCGCACGAGCGCGTCGTGGTTCTGCTTCACCAGATCGCGCTCGGCGATGTAATACGTCCCGCCTTCGGCGCCGAGGATCAGGAAGCGGTCGAGCCGCGTCCAGTCATCGACCTGCCACGAATAGCCGCCGCCCGAGTTGCGAACCTGGCTCGAACCCGGAATCGGCTGAGACTGCGGCGTGGAGCGACGGTTGAAGATTTTTGCGTAGTTGATAGCCATGATGGCCTCCTTTCATCTGAATGCGCCGCCAACTCTCGGCACGATTGCGTTGGTTGAACTGCGGACAAGTTGGTGAACGTGGGGTTGGTCTTTTCAAGAGATAACCCATGTCCTTCGGCCCGCAGAAAATTATTACTCGCGGAAAAAAGTGATTCTTCCGACTGCCGTCGTAGTGTCCAGAGCGCAGGCAACAGTTCTTAAAACCGGTGTCCTGAGCCGCACGGGCAAAGGTCGTTCCGGCCCAGCTTTTCGATGAGTTCCTTATTTCCGTGAACGACGCGCACGCCGCGTTTCACCTGCGTTTCGGACGGGAAACCTTTGCGTCGCTTGCTGGTGATTTCGAAATTGGATTCTTCCCAATCATGTGTGTTGTTTGCCATACGGTCTCCGTGGTTGAGGGTTGCGGTTGAATTATCGCGCCACTCGACGCGACGAAAGAACGATGGGCAAGGGACGACGCGGGAATTGCTATACCACTTAGCTACCGGGGCATTTGGCGCCCCGGATTGGAGTCGAACCAATGACAGATAACCCGATGTCTTCGGCCCATCAAAAGTGCTTGCGCACGGCTACTAAAAGCAGCGGGCAAGGAGCGAAGGTGGGTGTTGACTGCTGCTCTATCCGATTGAGCTACTTCCGCCGAAGCGGAAGGGCGGATTTGAACCGCCAACCAACAGTTCCGATAACCCACAATCTACGGCCCGCTGAAAGAACCGACGGATAAGAAACGAACTGGGAATTTACGTGCTCTACCACTGAGCTACCCCGGCATTTGGAGCCGGAGGCCGGACTCGAACCGGCGACCACGTCGTTATGAGCGATAAACCAATTCTGCGATCCGTCGAAAATGCTGAAGGATGGACAAGAGGCGGCTTCGATGTTTCTGGACGGGAATCGAACCCGCATCTTCTCGCTTTCACGAGATGCTCTGTCGCAGTTGAGCGTATGCGCCTGATGGAGCACGTCTGGAATCGGGTGCCAAGTCACTGTCTTGTTGCTTCGCAGCCCTATAGCCGGTAAAACGAAACCAGCGGTTCGAACACTTTGTGGTCTGGTGGATTGACCACATTCTCCTGCTGGAATCCAAGAGATTGATTGATGCAGTCCCGGTTCCGAGTCCGGTCCGACCGCGATAAAACATGAGTGAAGTCCCAAACTCCGATACATTGAGCCCTGCGGGTTTGCCTGACGGTAAGACGGAGGACAACGCCCCGGTCAATGTTGATGCCATCCTGCTATCGATACTCGGCAGGGGAGCCGAACGTTTCGGCATGGCCGCCGCCGTTCTGCGGGGCGAGCGCATCATCGCCCAGGGCGCCGCAGGGGTTCGAAAGAGAGGGACCGCAGAACGCATCACACTCGATAATCAATTTCACCTTGGTTCCTGCACCAAAGCCATGACGGCGACGCTCGTCGCGATGCTCGTCGAGGAAGGCAAGCTAAATTGGACCACCACATTGGGCGAACTTTTTGCCGACACGGTGAAGCCCATGCACCCGGCGTGGGAGAAAGTGACATTGCGGCAGGTTCTCGCACACCGCGCCAGCTTGCGCAATGAGCCGGACGGTCTAGGGGTGTTTAACGAGATGGTGCGTCCTCCTCGAGCGCGGCTGGGAACCTTGCCGCAGCAACGCCTGGAAATCGCGAGGCAGGCCCTTTCGCGCCCGCCAGGAATCCCTCCAGACACCAAATACTGGTATTCCAACGTCGGCTACGTTCTCGCGGGGGCAGTGCTGGAACAGCTCACCGGTCGGGCGTGGGAAGAGCTGATGCGCGAACGACTGTTTCAGCTACTGGGCATCAGCACGGGCGGATTCGGGGCACCGGGCACCGCTGATAAAACCGAGCAAGCCTGGGGCCACTCCGAGCTCCTTGGCAAACCGCTTGACCCGCGCAGCCCCGCCGCGGAAATCCCGTTGTTCAACGGCCCCGCCGGCCTAGCACACATGACGGTTACGGATTGGGCAAAATTTATCGCGCTCCATTTGCGGGGAGATCCGGCCAATCCGCATTGCCAGGCCGCGCTGCTCAAGCTGGGTACATTTGCGGAAATGCACGCGGTCGCACCGGCCACAACTTCCAAGGGGTGGGTAATACGTGGGCTAAACTTCCTGGCAACTGGTGATGCCGCACCCGCCGT
>Ga0105252_10000192_pt1 | contig 48126 bp, 69 predicted proteins | sample EasRivMeERMZT100_FD_89675 | JGI IMG/M metagenome (GOLD analysis project Ga0105252, IMG submission 89675) | Soil microbial communities from meander-bound floodplain in the East River, Colorado, USA - East River MetaG ERMZT100 | ecosystem: Environmental > Terrestrial > Soil > Floodplain | place... | reverse complement strand
TTCCCGGGCGGCAAGCTCTGCGCCGAGGACAGAGGCGAACTCTCGATCGCCGTTATAGCGGATCCGGCGGAGGGTATCGTGGGGATCGAGTTCGGGACTCGAGTCCCCTGGGTGGGACTGGATCCGGCCACCGCGCGCAGTCTCGCGGCATATCTCATCGAATGCGCGAAGGTTGTCGAGGCGGCGCGCAACTGAAGCCTGCTACGCTAGCGGTGCCTACATTGAGGCTTTACCACTACAACAAACCGGGGCGGGCACTCACAGACTCCGCTCCGGGATTTTTACTGGCCCGCCGCCGGTACGCCCGGATCGCTCTCTTTGAATTCCCTGGTCAGACCCTTCAACCGGCTCGCGGTGCGCTCTCGCATCTCGGCGGTGCGGTCTTTCACGTCTTCGATGGGCCGGATTCCGAACGGCATATTTTTGTACTTCACCTGCGCGCCGTTGGCGTCCTTCACCAGCTCATAGTCGGGATTAGTCTCGCCGCCCGATCGCAGGAACTTGCCCTTCATGCCCACAGGCGTGTATTTGGTTTCGATGTCCTTCATCGGGTTGCGGGCCATACGTGGGTCTTTCTGCGCGCGCAGGTCGTCGCGGCGCTCCTGGACGGCCTTGTCCGCAGGCTCGGCGGATACCGTGGCGCCTACTCCCGTGCGGCCTTCGTTTTTCGCAACAAAGCCTTCGTCCGTCTGGTCCATGTGAATCAGCCGCTGGGTGAGTAAGGGCATATCGCGAACGAGGACGCCTCCGACGTGGCAGTCCATGATGGGCCGCGCATTGAAGGCTTCGTCGGTTTCCGGTGAGCCGCCAAAGATTTTGGATTCGGGTAGCGCAGCGCTGGCGGTGTAGCCGGTCTGGATTTTCTTGCGTGGCATCTACTTGCTCCTCCCCTGTCCCCGCCGGAAGATTTTCTCGCGCTCTTCGGGCGTCTTATCGGGGAACATGCCGGCGAGCACCTGCTTGGTCTGCGGCGGCAGAATGTCGTCGTCGATATCCTGCCGGGCCGTGCGTCCCCGGGCCCCGCCCTGGCTGTCCACCCGGAGCCTGCGGATTTCCTCGCCTTCGGTGTCCTGGTAGTCGTAGCGTTCGCCGTCGTTGCCGTTGCGCCCCTGATCCTTCGGCTTCTTTGCGTCGATCTTGGTCTGTGCGATGGAGGCGGCGGAGTACAGGTCCTTCGCCGTGTGCGCCTGCCCGGGGTGCAGCTTGCCGAGACGCGCAAGTTCGAGTTTCGTTTGTTTGAACAGCTCGGAGTTTTCGTCTTTGAGATCTCCGAACTCGCTCATGATGGTGGTGTCCGCCGTGGCTTTTGCCTGCGCCTGGCCAACCACCTGGCGCGCCACCTTGGTGGCTACACGCTCGGAGATTTTCTCGATCAGGGCCTTGGCGTCTTTCTTGGTGACCAGGCCGCGCTTGACCAGGGCAGCAATGCCGGTGCTGCTGAAATCGTCCACCAGGGTTTCCTGGGCCGGGTCGGGGTCGTCGTCGTCGGGATCGGCCGGTTCTTTCGGTTCTTCCGGTTCTGCCGCGCCGCGCGCACGGTCGGACCAGTAGCGCTCGGACTCGCGTGCTTCGTCGCGTTCACGCCGAAGGGATTCCACTTCGGACTTCGAGAGCGTTACGGTCTCCGGCTCTTTGCCTTTACCCTTGCCTTTGTCGCCTGGCTGCCCTTCTTCAGGGACCTGCCCGGCTGGCGCATCGCGTTCGATGACATCCGCTTCTACTGACACATTTACTCCTTCACAACCTGCTTGGTGTTGACCGTGAGCGCTGTTTTGTGCTCGCCCGGATACATCGGTGCGACCGTTTCCAGCGAGCAGTTACAGTACTCATCGCTCGCGTAAACGTCTTTGACGACGAAGGTCACTTTCACCAGGTCGCCCTTCTGAATCAGATTTCCGGCTGCGTCGTGCGGCATTATTTCAACCTCAATTGGTGGCCGAATTCGGTATCGGCGTAGAGTTCGGAGCGTTTTCTCACGTACTCCCGGCTGCACTTGCGGCACAGGAAACGGTAGATTCCAGCCTCGTTGTGACAGTCCATGCTGGCTGGCTGGTTATCGTCAAGTCTTGCTCTGTCGCGCAATTGCTGGTAGGTGAGGTGGCACTCGCTGCACTCTTTCGGAGGCTGGGAATTGGAGAGAGCTTCGAGCGCTGCGCGGTGTGCCCGGTAACATTGCTGGCATATCTTGGTGCCAGCAAACGGCATGATGTCGTTGAGGCTGCGGGCGTGCGCGCAGTAGGGACAGCTCTCGGTGATGAGAGGCGATGGACTCACAAATTAGCGGTGGGGATCGGGCTGGCCGGCCAGTTGCCGCGCTACCCGTGCGTTCGCGATCGCGCGGCGTAGCTCGCGCAGCCTCGACTTGGTATCCGCGCCCCGCGCCTGTTGCTCGATCTGTTTCCGGTTCGCTTCGAGGGTCAACTGTTCCAACTCTTCGTTTTGCGACATGGTCTTAGTAACCTCTCTGTTTCAGGCGTTTGACGCGGCGCTCTTCGCGGAGTCCGGCTTGTAATTCATAGCCCGTCAGACGGCGTTTCGGTTCTTCGTGCACAGCGGGCGCTTCGGCTTCGGGGGGCTCCGGTTGGGCCAGCGTGGTTTCGGGTTCCGTCAACTCTTCCGGCTCTTTGCTTGTCACAACGGGCTTTGTGTCAACCACCGGCGCGGCCTTCTTCTTACGCGGCATGTGTCTTCCCCTTGGTATTGTTCTCGGCTTCGGTCTCGATGATCTGCGGAAGTTCGCGGGCCGTCCGCAAACCGGCGATCTGCCCGCGCAGGGAATTGGTCTGCTGCTCGGTCAGTGGCTGTTCCAGTTTTTCCTGACACCGCCGGATTTCATCCGAGATGCGCAGGAAGATCAGCGCGTGGCCGAGGGTGGCGCGGGTCTCGCGGATATTGTCCAGGTCGCCTGAATCGAGTACGTGCTCCATTTACATCATTCCCGGCATCTGCGGCATTCCAGGCGGCATCTGCTGCCCTGGCTGCATATCGCCGCCGGGTACGCCGCCCTGCTGCTGCTCCATGTCCATCTGTTCGAGCTGCTGGGCCATCTGCTGGCCCAGCGGGTTCTCGGGGTCCTGCATGCCCTTCACGATTTCGGTTACCTGCGCCTGCATCAGCATCTTTACCCGCTGCTGTTCTTTGTGCTTCATCAGATGGCGGATGCCGAAGCCGATGGCCTGGTCGTCGCGGTCCGGGTTCTGGCGCTCCAGGTCGATCTGCTTCGAATGCTGGGCAATGTGCAGGTCGTCGTGGTCCTGCGGGTTGCATTCGACTTCTTCCCCTTCGAGCATGAGGGTCCATTCCTGATCCGGAGTCTTCGGCCGATCCAGCTCCGGCGGCCGCGGAACGATGCTTTCGAAGTCGTCGATGCCGAATTCGTGCGCCAGCCGGTCGAGTAAGCTCCATAGAGCGGTCGGGTTGCTCATTACCAGCGGCGACGCGCTGGCCACCTGATAGAAGGCCAGGAATTGAGCCTTCTTGGCTTCCCGCGCCCATACGCTGGTGGCGAATTTCAGCTTGAAGTCCATGCGCCCGCCGAATTCCTTGGGGGTCATGAACGCGCCGCCCTGCTTCGTGTCGAAGAGGCCGCCCGATTGCTCCTCGGTGACGCGGAAGAATTGCCCGGGCCCGCTCTTCGCGCCCAGGTCGCATTCCATCTCCCAGAAATCGCCGATTACCCGCTCCATGTCCTCTTTGAGCACCGTCGAATCGAGCCACGCCCGCACGTTCCCCTGCTCGATCAGCGCGATCTGGCCGGTAGCGGTTCGCGGCGCGTTGGGCTGGGACAAGGCCCTGCCCATACTCTGATCCGTGATGCCGGTGACCCGCTCCGAGTTGGTGATGATCTCCTGCTGCCGCACTTGCCCGAACTGGAGATTCGGATTGATGGTCACGACTTTGACGCCCGCCGCGTTGGTGGTTGGAATCGCCTGCCCCGGTTCGACTTTGAACGCCTTGGGCTGAAACCCTGAGCCGGGCTCGAAGAATACGATGGGCCACACGCTCAGCTCGCCCGCCGCGGCAAACAGTCTGCTGTTGGCCGTCGCGTCGTCTTCCAGATCTTCGAGCAGCGCGCCGAAGCCCTTGGGCCGATAGGTGCCGTCCTTGATCAGCGTCGATTCGACGAACGGCCGGCGGCGCCGCATCTTCGGGTACAGGTCCAGCAGGTCGCGGCAGCCTACAATCTCGCGCATGCCGGGGAGGAAGCTGATGCACCAGTCCGCCTCAAAGGGCAGGCGCTTTTCCAGGTCGTCGATCTCCGCGTCCCGTTTTGCTTTCTTCAGCGGCCGCCAGGCTCCGTACCAATCCCAGATCCACAGTCCGCGCGATCCCTGCTGGGGGTTGTCGTAGTCGATTCCTTCGGAGCGTTCGCGCTCGTCGCGTACTTGGTTCTGATTCAAAAGCTGCCAATCGGAGGTTGTGCCGGACGTCTTTGCCCACTGAATCGCCCGCTGTACGAAGGCTTTATCCGAGGTGCCCTGGTACAGCGTTCCGTCGCCGCGCTGTAATTCGTCGACCGTCACTCTGCGCCGATGGCCGATGAAACTGAACTGCTGGAGGCAGGTAACCCCGCGCTCTCCCGGCGTCACAATGTCGTCGGGCTCTAACGGGAAGAAGCCGGGGCCTTCGTAATCGCAGACGCGCTTGATCCTGCCGCGTTCCAGGGTGTCGAACTCCCTGCGGTACCAGGGCCGGTGCGCCACCGCGTGGCCAAATAAGATTCTTCGGAACTCGAAGACGATCAGCGGATTGGTGATTTCCATCTGATCGAACACCCGCGAGGTCATGTACCTTCCGACCTTGCGCACCTTCCCGGCGTCCGAGGGTCCCACCGCTCTGCCGGTGATTTCGGCATCGTCGCCCAGCAAGCTCTGCATGTCGCGGGCGAGCTTGTTGAAGCACTGCCACTGGATCAGCGGGACGGTGTGGTTGGGCTTCGACTCGTCGCCTGCGTTCGCCGCCGACACCCGGTTCTCCCACTTTTGCATCCAGGATCGGCAGCGGTCGCGATGCCGCGTAGTGGCGCTTGAGGCGTCGGAGAAATCGGTTTCAATGCGGTCGATCAGCTTGCGGCGTTCGTCTTCAGGCAGGCGGATCTGGAAGGACTTGGGCACTCACCGGCTTATCGCCAGTGGAACTACAACGATGCCGGGAGAATCACGCCGTGCTGCCACCACCGATGACCTTCCAGGAGTGCAGCGCACCCTGCCTCGGCTCCGCATTCCGGACAGGACAGCGCGGGTTGCCGCTTGCACCATTCCTTATGCTCGCCCGATCCGAATACGCACGCCTCGCAGCATTGCGCGGGGTCGGGACGGTAAGGTCTACTTTGCAGGTCCGACATCGGCTCCTCGCTGGAACTCTCCACACCACCACGACGCCAGAACTTCAGGGAACACGGTGAAACGTCCTTCGTCGCCTGCATACAACACGACTGGCGGATTCCTTCGACAGTGGCCGTATCGTTCATGCCCTTCGTAGAACCGGCAGGTCACACAGCGCTCGTTGGCTTCGAGGTCAGTCATGAAATTAACCAGATACTTCGGGCCAGCCGAAAGCCCAGGAACACGCTCACCGCAATCATCGTGAAGGAAACCGGGTAGGGCACCAGCTTGCCCCGGAATGCATAGACCAGAAAGCACACCAGGCAAACAGCCACCCAGATCCACAGCGCCGTAAGAAGGATCGCCACCAGCAGGCTAGTCATCGTCGTCACGTCCTCTCTGCCCGTACTTCACCGGCCGCCAGTTGTTCCGCCGCTCCTCTTCCGTTTGCATTGGCTTAATCGGAACATAGCGCAGCCCGATTACGCTCAGCGCCTCGGCGAAAACCAGATCGTCATGCTGGCCGAATTTGGCCGCTACCTTGCCTTCCGGATCTCTCACCAACGTACGGCACTCCTGCGCCGTTTGCCCGTGGTGAACAGTGATTGACCCTTCGAGGAACGCCGTATCGAGCGAACTCAGCAGCACCGGCCGCGTTACAGTGTCCGTCTGGTAACCCAGCTCGTTGAAGGTCACCGGCCGCATGTCGCCAGCGGGCCGCTGCTTGCGATAGATGCGGTCCTGCGGATAGCCGTTTTCGAGCAGCGCCTGCAGGAAGGCCCTGCCGGCTCCCACGGTTTCAGGCACGATATAGGCCCACGAGTAATACCAGCCCAGTGCGTACACCTGCTTCCCGAAGTAGCTTTCGGTCACACGATCGTGAAACACCGCCACCTGTTCGCCCGTATCGGCATCTCGCACCGAAGCGGCCGCGTAATCCGGATCCGACCTGCCGCCCTTCTTCGCCTCGGGATCTTTGCCTTGCGCCGAATCCGCGCCGATCACGTAGCGCCCGCCCTTGCGCGGCTTTCGATAGATCGAGAAGGCGCCGTATTCCTTCTGCTGAAATTGCACTTTTCGCTCGGGTCCAAGCTGCACGATCTCGAGCTCGCCACGCATCGGCTCCTCGATCTGACAGCACCGCTCGACTGCTCCCAAATCCAGATAGGTGCGGCTCGATCCCTGGAAGGCTTCGCGCGGGTTCGCTGGGAACTCCTGGCGGAAGATATCGACCTTGTGGCTGCACTTGTTCGCGAGCGCATCGCGCCTCCATGCGATCTGTCTCAGCGTCAGTTTGTATTGGACGATCTCGTCTTTCTCTTCCGGGCTCAAGTCTTTCTGCAGGTAATGCGGATCCGCCACATCGATCTGATATTCCGGATGTTCCCACCACGCGAAGAAGAGAAATAGCCAACCGCCCGCCCGCGTTGGATCCTGGCACCGCTGGCAGAGTTCGTAGAATGGTCCGCCCTCGCCGAAGCCGGTGGACTCGATCACCACCAGCGTCTCCGCAAGATTTGGGACGCGGGGCAGCGTTCCGTCGAGAAAGATCTGGCCATGCGGCATGAAGCCGAACTCGGAGATTTGCAGAGCATGCCACGGCTGCGACCTGCCCGCGTGAACGTTGGCCCCGGTTACACAGCGGATGAATGAGCCGTTCGCCCAGTGCAGCGTATCGTCCTTGTCGTTGATCAGCTCGGGAAGGCAGACGCCAGCGCCGGGGATCCCCGCGGTGAAGGGCTGATACTCGCTCTGGAAATCCTTGTAGTAGCGAAAGACCATTTTGCTGTGGTCTTCGGAATCGGCGACTGCCAGACAATGCCGGCCCGGCATGAATGGGACTAAGTGGAAATTCTGTGCCGCCGTGCCGCTGCTCACCATGACCTGGCCCGCCTTCAGATAGCAGATTCGAACCGGCACTCTTGCGGCTCTCTGCCTGTTGATGGCCTTCATCAATTTGATTTGAGCGGGCTGGAGGATCATCGGCACCATGCCGCCGGTCTTGGTTTGGATGCGCAAGGATTCAGCCGCGAATTTATCGTGGCAGCCGAAGCCTCGGATGAGTGCGGCTTGCTCGGCGGGGGTGAGCTGGCTGTTCATATTTTGAACGTTCTGCTCGTGGGGCGCGGGTGCCGAGAAGTCTGATTCACATGCTTCCGGTTCATACCCAGAAGCGCTTCGGGTGCACGATGGGAAACACCAGCGGCTTCAGAGTCTTCACCGGATGCACCACGGGATAGGTGAGCACCTTCAAACCCGGCAGCACCAGTTTCACCGGCGACACTCGAAACGGATACGACACGACGCGCAGCACTCCGGCCTGCGCCGCGCAAGCGAGAACCAGAAAAAGGAGAAGAGTTTTCATGCTGGCGTATCGCCCCTGTGAGCGATTGCCCATATCGCAAGCTCGGTTCGGTTCGTGACCTTCAGCTTGCGAAAGATCCGGTTCAGATACTCCTTGATGGTCCCCTCCGCCAGGTGTAGCTGCGCGGCAATTTCTTTGTTCGCCAGGCCCAGCGCCACGCGCTCGATCACCTGATTTTCGCGGAAGCTCGGGGGCTTGAAGGGTAGCGCGTGCCTCTCGTGGGTGACCGGCTTCCGGCACTTCGGGCAGATTCGCGCGCTATCGGTGGCTGTGAATTCGTCGCCGCAACGGAAGCAGTTGCGTGGGGTTGCGACGTAAGTAGGCTCGCTCACTTCAGGCCAGCATGGGAAATTGAGTAGTGATTCCCGTCGCCAAACCGACCGCCCCAGGTGCCACCGATGGACTCCCAGAACTCGCCCAGCTCACGGTGATCTTCGGTTTTCTTGAGCCACACGCCGTCGCGGAATAAGTTCAGATCGATGGCCAGCCTGCTCGAATGCAGGGAGCCGCCCTTGCGGGATTGTGCCGGTGGCCGGTAGGCTTCGCCCAGCGTCAGTTCATACCCGTGATCGTCCGCAAAGTGAATCAGCTCCGGGAGCAGTCTCACGAATCGCGATTGCTTTTGACGCAGGGTTTCCGCCATCGAATTCAGTCCGGCCAGCAGTAGACCACATGCCGCGCGCGCATGCCCCGGTCCACGATGACCCAGTAGAAGCCGCCGTACCAACCGCTTCCGATTACCATCTTCAGCGGAGCCTGGGTCCGACTGAGCCGTCCGTAATGCCGAAGACTTGCAGCAGCCAGATGCAGAGCACCAGCACGACTACCACGGTGATCACGGTTTTGATGGGCGCCGCCATCGGGATGTATGTCTGGACAAGGTAAAGGCACAGACCCACAACGATCAGCACGATGATGACGTTCAGCAGCGGCATTCTAAAACCTCTGCCGGGGTTATCGCCTTACGCTGCTTTTCGCAGCCGGCGAAACGTGAGGCTTCGCGCGTCGAACGTGGCGCAGAGCTGCTCGGGGTCGCCGGTTCTCAGCTCGACTACCGCCTCTTCGCCGGAGAGCAGCGGTATAACAAATTTATTATGTTCGACCTTGGGAGCGGGGGAATCGTTCGATCCCGCGACCGCCGAGAGAGCCATTCTGAGGCTTGCCCCCTCCGGCAAAGTAGAAACGCGCTTCCACTTTCGCGCCAGCTCCATGTGATTGGTCACGTGCCGGTGACTCCAACCGAATTGTTTTTCTGCCCAGGGCATGAAGTGGCCGTGCGGTAGCAGCTCCTTGGCCGCGATCAAACGCTTGCCGATCTCCGCTTTGAATTTCACCGCGCTCTCGGCGTGCTCGATGGCCTGATCTTCGAAGTGGAAGATTTCGCGGGTCAACTGATCGAGGCTGGGACCTGGAGTCACTTTTTCAATCCGCCGTTCAGCGCAAAGCCCACCAAAAAGCCGAAGAGGAACCACACAAGGGTAACGAACAGCAGCGGCAACCAGTCCTTCATGCCGCCATTCTCGATTCACCCAGCGCCCGCTTCAGCGATTGGAGCGCCGCCCGGTGAAACTGACTCGCCTTACTCGGTGAAATCCGCATCCGTGCCGCTGCTGCTTCGACGGTCAGGTCGTGCAGGTAACAGAGTTCGATCACGCGGTATTGATCGGGAGGAAGGTCCCACACGGCTGCCGGTAAAGCACGATTTCTGGCTTTCGGGCTTTCTTCCCTCGCCGCCTCTTCGGGCAGTTCTGCGTGTGCCCGCTCCCGGTATTCGTTCCTTCGTGCTGCCGAATAACATGCCCCTTCGACCGCCAATCTCGCGTACGCTCGAAAGGGGACGCCGCGGCCCGCATCGTACTTCGCCGCCGCGTTCAGAAGTGCGATCGCGGCGAGCCCCATCAGATCATCCGCATGAAACCACGTCGGAAGATGGGCAGCCACCTTGACCGCGATGTCACGGGCCCAGCCGATGTGCTGCTCGATCAGCGCGTCACGCTGCCTGAGACTGGACGTGGATCGTGGTGTGGTGCAGGATGAGGAGCTGTTCGAGCGTGCCGTGCCAGCGCGGGGGCAAATCTGAAGCGTCGCCATCGGTTTTTCTCCCTTCTGCCAACTCCATGAGATAGCCCAGCGTTTTAACGGCTCTGAGCTTGTCCGCTGTAGCCACGCGCTTGCCGGTGAGCGCGATCCGTACCACTTTGAGCGCCGGGCGAACCAGTCCTGCGATCTCATCCAGGTACGGGTCCAGGGCTGCGCGGATGAATGCCTGCGTCTCTGGCGCCCGGATATGAAAATTGACATTCTGGCGCGACATGCCCAGTTCTTTGCCGATCTGCTTCGGGCCTTTCCTCTGAACCAGCTTCTTCGCGATCGCGCGCCGGGTCTGCTTGCGCACCGTGGGATTTTTGCAGGGCTGGGGGCGCTTGGCCATTACCCCGCCGCCGCTTTCGCCGTTTGGGCGAGGCGCTTGGCTTGCAACTTCCCGGGCGTGCAGCCCATCCGCGATTCCAAAATAAACATGGTGCGGAACTCGGTGATGGTCCGCGCCTCTTTCGCCAGCAGCAGAAAGATTTCAATTGGCAGCGAGAATTCGGTGTCGCCGTGCGCCTCGGCTGCGAACACGATGAGCGTGGCGCCGTCCGCTACCCGGATCATGGGAGCGGCCCGTAGGATACCTGCACGATATCGGCTGCGAGCGTCGGCTGCACCGTAAACGTTACAACTTGCGCGGCTATCGAATAGTCGATGGTGGGGGCCATCAACAGGCCGTTGCGATAGACGCGAATCTCTCGGCTGTCGGGGGGGAGCGACATAGTGACTGTAGTATAGGCGGCTCCCGGACCGAATACTTCCGTGCGTCTGGGAGGTAGCGTGGGCGCGCTCACGACGCGCAATACGGGTACCGCACCCGATGTGTCGAGCACGATGGACGGATGCAGCTGGACCTGCAGGATGCCGGCCGGCGTCAGGATTTGAATCACGACGAACTGGACGGCCGGGTAGCTGATCGAGGCGCTGGGCACCTGGGTCTGGGCGTGCAGCCGCCTCAGTCCACATCCAACAGCCAATGCAAGTAGAAGTCCGAGAGCGACGACTGAAGGTTGCCAGCCGGTCCGCCCAATACATGTTGAATCGTCCATAATTCCCTCCATCGAAAACTATCCGCGTCCGAATCCTTGCGGGGCAGCACATTCCGCGTCTGCATCGGCAGATGTCGTATGAACGGCGCGCCTCTCCGCTTTCTCAGTTCCCGCATCGACCGGGCCTTGTCTGCCGGGCGCTGCATGCATTAGGTTTCCTTTGCGTCCATCCGCTCGTCCTTTGCGTCCATCCGTTCGTGGATCTGGATGAATTTCAAATTGGCCTGGTTCGCTTCGTGGAACGCCTTCGCCGAGATCTCGGTATTCTCGGCGATTTTTTGGAGGACTTGGCCAGCTCGGGACTTAGCCACGGCATCGCTCTGCGCCGCGGTTCTTGCAACCGTCGCCGCTACACTCGTCGCCGATTGGGCCACCGTGGCAGCCAATTCTCTCGCGATCCGCGCCGCGTCCGCCGCCGAGGCCTCCGCCAGGTCCGCCGCTTTCTGCGCCCGGTCCTCGCGATCCCACTTCCGGTGCCGGGATTCGCGCATCATCTGCAAGATCTGCCCGCCCGCCACGCTCACTACTGTGCCGAGGAGGGCGAGCAGCCCGGGATCGATCATGCCGCTTCCGATGAGGAGTTGGCCGCTACAGTGGTTACCCTGCGCGCGCCGGTGCGGAGCTTGATTACGAGGACTTTGAGGATTTGGGGGTCGATCTTGATTTGATCGATTACGGTGAGGGGGAAGCGGCAAAGCTTCAGAAATGTGGTTTTGCCCAGCTGATTGAACAGCTTGCTCATGCTCACGATTTCGCGCTCGTTCTGGCGCGGACCGAGCTGCAGGATGTAGTCGCCGTAGGTTTCATTCACCGGCTCATCGTCCGCTTTTTCGGGGTACCAGGTCTGGATTTCCTCCCGCAGCTGCGTCAGGCGTTCGCCATGCGGCGCGAACACGGCTTCCAGGCGCTTCAGCTCGTGATACTCGGCGACTTTCTGGGTGCGTTTGGCGAGATCGATGGAAACTACCTTGACGGGCTTGCTCATTGGTCGCAGTATGCGCTGCTCAGGGTGTCCGGCGATAGATTGTATTTCTGCACCGTGCAATCTTGTACCCTGGGATAAGTTGGGTTTTGTGCATGTGGGGGGCTGGCTTCGGGAGAATCACCAGCTCCCACAAAACCTTGAGACATGATTCGAACGGCGACATACAGCTCAGTCCCCGTGAGCAGCAGATCGTCCGCGCTGTCTGCGAGGGGGCGAGCGATAAATCCATTGCACACGCACTGGGTACCGGTGTGCGCGGCATTGCCAACGACCTGAGCAGGCTGTACCGCGAGCTCGAGGTAGGCAACCGCGCAGGCCTCGCCAGATGGGCAATGCAGAATCCAGGATCGCAGAGGGGAGACACCACCTCACCAGGCCTGCATCCAGACGATTGTCCCTGTGGATCTCCGTATTGTGCGGAAATGAGAGAGAGGCTGTAAGTTCTTTTTTGGTTTGAACAATCTACTCGTGGGGCGCGGGTGCCGAGCGGAACTTGGGCGCATAATCGGATGTATGCTGCGGCGCCTCGACGACTTTCTGATCGACCGCGTGTCCCAGCCGGCCGCGGATTGGGTACACGCCGTGACCGGGATCGATTCGATTGCCCAGTCCCGCGTGATGGCTGGGTGTTGCGCGGCGGCATGGTTCGCCAATCTCATTTGGACACTCGAAGTGCAAGGGTGGTTCAACCCCTTCGCCGCCCTCAACATCCTAATCAGCCTGGCCGGAGCATTCTGGGAGACTGAGCACCATTCGCGGATCCGCCGCGATGCGCTGCTCGGGCTGCGTAATTACCGGAGGGTGTGGTTCTACCCGGGTCGCATCATCATGCTGTCCCTGCTGCCCATCTCGCTCGTAGCCTGGCCGCTCGTCGCCATCGTCGGCACATCCACCCTGCACCATTACATCGAAGCCTGCGACGTGCAGCCGCCCTGCGCCGGGCGCGTCCGCGAGTTTTTCTCGAAGCTGCGCGCGCTCCCCGCGACCGTGCGCGTATCCGCGTAACACCGGGGAAAACGTAGCCGGCGCGCGTGTTGGCGGGGGTTTCCTGGCTGTGCGCTAACGGTCGATGGCGGCAAGCCCATCCAGCCAAACGTCAGGGTTTATTTGCAACGCCGTTTCGCGCATTTCGGGGTGGGGTTTGTCGCACACCTATTTTGGGCCTGAAAACAGGCATTCTTTTCCCTTGCCTTATTTGCGCAAATAAGCTATTGTAGAAGAGTAGCCCGCTACCAACGGGCGGAAGGAAAACCAAACAATGACAGTTGAAGAGAAACTTGAAAAGCTCACCGATACGGTTGCGGCGCATGACCGGCAGATCGCCGCACTCTTCGCCGCTTTCGAGAGGACGGACAACCTGATCGCCAGGAACGCTGCCGTAGTCGCCACGCTGGCCGACGCCACCCGCTCGACCCAGGAAGCCGTCGCGTCACTCGGGAAACAGTGGCAAGCCTACATCAATACGCTTCCGCGCCAATAGCTCTCCGCCGTGCGCTCCTTCGCGTAAGCGGAGCCTCCACCGTGGTAGGTGGGGCCGGTAGGCAACCCGGCGAGGTTTAATTCTATGCCACGCAAACCCGCCCCACCGCCTCGCAAGACACGCGCCCCCGGCGCCGGGCGGAAGAAGAAACCTACCCCTTGCCCGAAATGCGGCGTCGAGTGCGCGGGCTACCGCCTCGCCCAGGTCCACTGCGCCGCGGCTTGACCGCCAGGGCATCCCGGATCGAGCTCTGTGCTACGCCCAGCTCCCGTGCGATCGCGCGCCAGCTCATCGGCGGGTTCTGATTCCTGAGTGCCCTGGCCTTGTCGCGGTCGAAGACCTTGGGGCGCCGGCCGCCAACCCGTCCCTTCGCTCGGGCGATCGCCAGCCCTGCTTTGGTCCGCTCTGAGATCCGCAGGCGTTCCTGCTTCGCCACCCACGCGAGCACGGCCATGAGCAGTTCGCCGGCGGGACCCGTGCTACGGAAGTAGGGCTCGGTGTAGCTCTCGAACCGGCAGCCGTATCCAGCCAGTTTCTCGATGTGCGCGAAAGTCTTCAGCACACCCTCGCGGGTCAATCGGTCGAGCGCCCACACCAGCACCACGTCGAACTTCCGCCGGCTGGCTCCCTCGAATAGTTCCATGAAGGCGTCCCGCTTCGAGTGCTTGCCGGTGTCGCGGTCGATGTACTCGATGGTCTCCCAGCCTTGCGCCTTGGCATACCGCCGCAGTTCCACCAGCTGGTTCTCGGTCTCCTGCCCCTGTTTCTTCGACACGCGGGCGTAGATGGCGCACTTCACAAATCAGATATCGCCGTGTTCCGGGATGAACAAAACGCGCCACTGTTTGACCGCGAACAGTCGCGGGAGTAAGGTTGTAACCATTGGAATTTTAAGAAAGGCAGGAGAGGGGGCCCCTCGCCCAGGTTTCCTGGAGACCCCCCGAGTGTCGAAAACAGTTTTGAAAATAACACGCCATTATCGGAATTTCAAGTGGCCTGGACGCGCTACGAACGCATCCAGGCCAGTGCCTTTTAGCCGCGCAGTTTTCCGCTCAAGAAAAACTTCTTTTGAAATGCAAAGAGGGCCGGGAGGCAGAACGTGAATCAGGTTATCAAATTCACGCGATTTTGCAACCGGTACAAATGTCCCATAGCTATTTTTCTTCCGGTGTGTGATGATTCTTCAGCCGGGGTAAGCTCCCGGTTTGAGTTTGTGGTCGGCGGCCGGGCTCTCGTCACACGAGGGCACAATCACCCGGTCGCCACCACAGCAAGCCTCGTGATTGGGGCCGATGTGATTCCAGAAAATTCAGCCATCGCGCGGCAGAGAGAAAACCTACACGGCGATCTTGTCGCACGCGTTCGATTTGAAGAGCCTGATTCTGCGGTAGTAATCGCGCAACACCCTCAGATCGTGATGGCCGGTGTGGGCCGCGACTACCATGGTGTCGGCGCCGGCGTCGAAGGCTGCGGTGACGAAGGCCGCGCGCATGGAGTGAGCGCCGTAGTCGGTGCAGTCGAGGCCGGCCAGCGTCATGCTCTGCTTTACGATCCGGCAGTAGGATTCGGGCAGCAGGCCCCGGCGATGCGCGCCTGGCTCCGTATGAGTGTAGAGGGCCGCGCCTTCCGAAGTACCGCGATAGGCCAGCCAGACACGCAGTCCCTTGACCGGGCAGGTTTCTTCCGACGTTCCGTACGGGATCCCGATCAGTCTGGGGATGCCCTCGCGGTCCTGCTTTTCGTGGCGTATCCGCAGAATCATTCCCTCGGAAGTAAATTCCACGTCGCCCAGCTCGAGGCCCGCTATGTTCGATCTGCGCAATGCGCTGAAGAAGCCCAGCGTAAGCATCGAGCTATTCCGGATCGCGTTCGGGCTGCCGTCGAGCGCCAGCGTGCCTACCATCTGGCGCAGCTCCTCCACCGTGATGGCGCGCATCTGGTGGACCGGCTCGCAGCGGATCCGCTTGGCGTTTCTCAGCAGCTGCCGGATATCTCGAGTAACCGGGGACTCGAGTCCATCCTGCCGGTGCGCGTGCGCGATCGCCGAAGCGTGGCGGCTGGTGGTGGTTACTTTTTTGCCGGTGACCAGCATCCCGGTGAGATAGAGGCTGGTGGTGTCGCCGCTCGCCGGCATCGATGCCCGGTCCATGGTTGTGCACCAGGCCCGGAAATGGCCCAGGTCGTAGGCGTAGCCTCTCAAGGTGCGGTCGGCCAGTATCCCTCGCTGGTATCTGGCGCGCTCGCTCAGCAGGGTCTGAAGGTCAATCGGGGAGGTGTCCATAGGACACGTAACATAGCGCCCTTCCGCGAGCTGGGGTTATGGAGAAAGTCCCGGTACGGTCAGGATTTTTCACTTAGACCGAAGCCGAGAACAATTGCATTTGGGGATTGTACCCCATCGGCTATTCTCGACACAGCGGACACCGCCAGGCCGCCTCCCTGCCGCAGGAAAACATCGATCACGAGGCCGAAACCTTCGCCGGAATAGCCAAGTGACCGACCTAAACGAGACGCAGGGAATCGACGTTTTCAGGATAAACCTTCCCAGCGTTTCATTCAACTTCAACTTGTAGAAAGCAATGGAGGTTTCGGAATGAACGCAATTCTTCCTATACGGGTGAGTGTTACGGCACGGGTGTGCCACGAGGCGGGTTTATGAGCGGCGGCGAACGTCGCATCATCTCCTGGGTTGGGCAGTGCCCCCACTGTGGAGAGTCCGTCCGATTCAAGCTGGAAACCAGCTTTGGCACCTTCGCCAAAAATGAACCGGACACCGACTGGCTGGACAGCCTCTCGAAGCATGACCGCGAGTTCCTGGACCTTGCAGCGTCCACTGGGGTCTTCGCCTCTTTCGAGCAGGCGGTTGAGGGGCGCGGCACGCCTCCGCTAGCCAATCCATCAAAGACGTTTCTGAATTTTCTGTACGGGATGAAGGCGATGGAGATACCCGACAACGTTTCTCTGGCACTCCGGACAGAGTTTCCGACGGCCCGCGCCACCGTCTACGGCCGCGGCGATCTGTCGGTAATTGTAGTCGGCGGTGAACTTCGGATGTTCATCCCGACCGCTCGCCTCTTTCAGAAAAAAACAGCGAAGGTGGCGGCGAAGAATGGCTCACTGCTGGTCAAGGACCTCACCAGCGACATGCAGGAATTCCGCCACTGGGTCAAAACCAGAATGGGCTACGTCCCACGGGAAGGCGCGCTGTTCCTAGAGGAAATGCGCAAGCGCTGCTACGGAGCGTTCAGCACCGGTGAGGCGAAGAGGGCAGCGGGCTCGGCGGTGCAGCCATGAAGTACCCCTTCCTTCGCTCCCGAGGCTGGCATATCGCTCGCGACGGCTGGCACAAGCGCGGCTGGTGCTTCCAGAACCCCCTGGCAGCCGAGGCCCTCGAAAACCTGATGGAGCGGACCGAGGGCGCCGTACCGCCAAAGCACACCGTCTCCGAGGCTCGGCTACTCGAGATTGAGGAGATCATTCAGCGAGCGGTGACGGCGCTGAAGCCCGTGGTGGCGTCATGAAACGCTGCGAATGCCGTCTCATCTCCTGCCGCTATTGCCGTGAGCGTCTCCAGGCTGCCGGCGAGATCGGCCATTTGAAACCGGGACCCGTACCGGGGTGTTCGTGCGGAGCCTGCAAGACCTGCAGAAACCGCAAAGCAAGACACCAGTTCTATCAGCGCAACCGCGATGCCGTGATCGCTCACAATGCCGAAGCACAGCGGAAACGCCGCCAGCAGGCAGCCTCAGCCCCGCCACGGCCGCGCCGCGAACTGACCGACGCTGAACTGGATGAGATGGCTCGCCGGAGCCTTGAGGCTTCCTCATGAACCCCGGCCCAACCTCTTCCTCTCCCACCGAAGCGCTCAAAATGCGCGTGGCGCAAGATCGTCCGCCTACCCATGTTCAATGGCTCATCCTCGACCGAATGCACGTCCAGGACTGGACCATCCACCAGTATTCCGGCTACATAAATCTGGTCGATACCACGCTCACCCGGGGACGCCGCCGGATTCTTGGAAAGACCCTTCGTAAGCTGATCGAAAGCGGCTGGATCGAATTATTCAACACGGACTATCCGCGTATCTATGGGATCACCACAGAAGGGCGAAAAATAGCGAAACGGGCGGTGCCAAGTGGGTAGCCGAAAGATACAACGTTCTGTTCGTGCAAAGAAGTCGCGCCCGGTCCCAGCCGCGGAGGTTGGGCCAGCGAAGGAAGTTGGTGAAGTGTGAAGGTAAGCGACAGAAATACCACCCTCATGAAGGCGATGGGCTCGAAGTCCGGCCGCTACGATCCGGAACCACCAGACCAGAACCTAATTAACCTGCACCGCGGCGAAACTGCCCGCATCCGGGTGCAGGCATGGGTCAAATCGAAGACCACGGCGTACCGCCACGAGTCTCCCTACTGCGTGGATGAACACGGCAAAACCCTCTACGTCGAAAACATGGCGCTGGAACTGGGGTGGAAGATTCAAACCGCGCGCAATGAACTCAACGGGGCTCAGATCGAGGGGATTTTACGGGTAGCGAAAGACCGGAAAATCTGGCTCTGCGCCGACATTCCCCACGCCTGTAAGAGGCGAACAAAAGGGGATCAGAGCAACTCTGTACAGAGTTGGAATTCCGGGTATCTTGCTGATTTCATTAAAAAGCTCCCGGCGGACCGCAAAAAAGCCGCGATTTCCAAAAGAGACGCATATTTAGCTTGGCGGAAAGTCTTCTTCGCGGAGGGGCAAGCGGTACTCAGATCCATAGATGAACGAGTCGAGAATACCATGTTTCAGGAGATCGGGGTACCGAAAAAGCGGCTCCCGAAGCGCCGCCCGGCCGCGTTCAAATACGTGCAACTCAGCTTGCTGGCCGAGCCCGACTTTGTACAGAGTTGCGTTGCCGACTTCGTACAAACTACCCCCGGCACTTCGTACGAACCGGAATCCAACGGTGTACAGGGTTCCCCTTCCTTATATGCTTCAGCCTCAGCCTCAGCACCCAAGGACAAGTCTCTCCCTCGTTCTTCTTCGATAGAAGTTTTAAAGGCGGCGGGCGGGCGCTCTAAGGGGTCACCAGAGCCGCCCGCCCGCCCGCCGGACGCGCTGAAGGTCGGCCTGACTGCGCGCAAGGTGTGGGTAGATTCTGACGATCTGGAGAAAGCCCGTACCGCACTCGGCGAGGTTCCGCTCTATCACTTTTTTGTGATCCTTGATGACCGGCTGAAACGGGGCAAAGTAGGAACGCCCGTTCTGATGAGGACCATCGTGAAGGCCCGCGAGACCTGGATGGAAACAACGCACGATACCGCGGCCGTCGAGTCGCGGGTTCAGGAATGGGCGGAAATCGAGCTTTTGCAAAACATCAAGAATTGCGAAGCGACGATGAACGACATCACCGAATCCCTAGAGGTCAGAGAGATGGCGAGCAACCTCCACGCCGAGTTAACGCGTCGCGCAAAGGGAGCCGGTGGCTAATGATTTCCCCGCGCTCGGATTTTCTGTGCGGTCGCAGTGATATCGCTGCCGTGTGGCGAATTCTCCACGATCTGCGCGCAAGCCTCGCGCTCAATAGCAAAGAGCACGTCTGGATCTACTTCTTCATCTTCAGCTTGATCGCCGAAATATTTCGCCAACACCGCGGAGAGTGCGGCCTCAGCTCCAGCGAGTTGCCGCAGCATTTCGGGCTTGTCCTTGTATTCTTTGGCGAGTTGGCGGGTTCCGGAGAAAACGATTCGCTCCGCCATGCTCAGGTCTCCGGCTTCTATTTGCTCCCGTCGAGCAAGTTCCGCCTGGATGGCTTCAGAGGTAGTAATCATTTCTCCGTAAAGCCATTCGAGATACTTCGTTTTAACTTCCGGGTCATCGACAGAAAGACCCTTAAACTTTCCGAACGCGAGTTCCATAGAAGTGCCTCCTACATAGGCTGCGGTACGGCGGCCGATGTAGGCGACCGCCGCGCTCCGCATTCGAACGCTGACAGCGACCCAGCGAGACACTATGATCACACGGAAGGAGCCCTATTGTGAGCGACCCTCTCGATGACGCTTACGCCAGAGCTGTAGCGCTCGCCGAATCTCTGCGTGCAGCGATTGAGAAGCGTGACCGGCCGGAGAGTGTGCCGGCGGCGCCGGAACCCGGCATGAAAAACCGGTGGGGGAGGTGCGCGGGTTGCAACGGTACCGGGCTGATCGGCGTTACCGATTTCTGTCTTTGCGAAATCGGCCGCGAAATCCAGCGGCGCGTCCAAACCGGCGATCCCGATCCCCGCGGCCACGCTCTGCCCGAGCGCAAGCTGGAGCAATTTCAAAAACCGGAGACCATTCAATGAACCCCGTCAACGATCTCACCATCAACCGCACCCCGGCCCCAGGCTGTCCCGCCTGCGAATACAAACGCCGGCATACCGTTCTCGAGTTCAAGCTGTTTCACCCGCTCGCCGGCACATCCACCCCGGCCCAATCGAAAGCCCCCGAAGCACCCGCGCCGGCTGTGCGCGAAAAGGCAGGCTGCTCATGAGTCCTTCTCAAAAGAGAACCTACTCCACGCGCGAGGTAGCCGAGATCACCGGCTGCACGCTCCGCGAATTGCAGTGGTGGGACGACCATCGAGCGTTGCGGATCCGGAAGGTGGGACACTCCCGCATCTGGGAATCGTCCGACGTACTGCACGCCCTGATCGTCCGGGAGCTCCGAGTCAAAGGCATTCCGTTGCCATTCCTCCGGCGGCGCCGACTGAAGCTGATGGAATTCGCGGGTCCGTTCCTGGTGGTGGAGATCGGCAAAAGCCTTCAGTGGGTGGAATCCCCCACGGCCGTGATCGACCGGATGAAGAACTCCCGCTACGGGTTTCTCCTGGTCGACGTCGCCGACCTCCGCGCCGTACTTCGATCCCTCGCCGGAGATTTCCGGTGAAACAGTTTGGCGGATCCAAATCCAAACCAGCGGTGGGGAAAAGCGGCGATGGTGTAAATCACGCTTGGAAGGGCCGCTGGCCTGGATCCGTCATCGATTCCGCTATGGGCGGAAACGCCGCCGTGTGCGCGACACGGCTTCCCTTCGATAGGGGGCGCGGCACAACGCTGGTTACGAGTGCTCAGAGCTTGTACCAACCGCGCCCTTTGAAATAGGAGAGTGTCGCATGACGTACACGTTGCAAGGCGAGCGCGTGACCCTCGAAATGACCCGCGATCAATTCGCTCGACTGACTATAATGATGGGCTTCGCGTTAGGGCAATGCCTCCGGACCGATGATCGAAAAATGTTCTACAGGTGGCTTCAGTTCATAAACGATCTCAACGCGACGAACCCGAACTTCACCCCATACGAAATTCCGGCGGGCGTGCTGGAAGCCGGGAGTTTGTAAATGCCGCTCCATCCCAACCTCCGCCAGTTTCGCGTGACTGCGAATAATCCGCTGCTGCATCAGCTCCCGGCAGCGCAATGCCCGGCGTGTGGAGAGTACCTTGTCCTTGGAGACTTTTATACGCTGGTGCCGATCGGACCAAGTCCGGATCCGGAAGAACGCCGGAAAGCACGGAATGGACGATGTTATGACGCTGTAGCTCTTCCGGTGCATTGGGCCTGTGCTACGGGAGAAGAGGAGGTGTCTATTGGCAGACCGTGCTGAGTCTGTTGTTCGTGCAAAGCAGTCGCGAGGCTCCGGGGATTCTTCGGTTGGGCCAGCGCGGGAAGTGCAGTTTCTGGTGGAGCATCCATGTGCGGCAGCGGCACCCAAATGGGCTACTCTGCCTCAGAAATATCCCGATAGGTTTCCCTTCCCGGTCTGGGTTCAATGGCCAGCCACAAGCCTACGGTGCCCATGCGGAGGGATCTATTACCAAGCGAATCCATCAGCTCAGGAGGTGGTCACGGAGCTATTCACGGAGCTGCGCGATCCGGGAACACTTGTCTGCGAGCACATGGGGAGAGTTATCGAATGACAATTCGATACTGCGATGCGTGCGGCAATACGATCAAGGACCCAGAGATCGGCGAGACCGTGGAGGTTAGCGGAGCGTTCCATTACGATCTTTGCGATGGCTGCGGGGCGAACCTATTTCGTATTTTGAACGGGAAGGCTTGGGCACCCGGCCCAACCTCTTCCCCTGAAACCGAAGCGCCTGAGGGTTAGTTGAAGTTGGGCCAGCGTAGGAAAAAAAAGGAGAGAACTCGAATGTCGAAAGAAGTAGCGAAACTTGAAGAGTCATCGGCGGTCACCTCCGCCGCAATTACAGACGTGGCCACCAGTCCAGCCAACTTACAGGCCATCCAGCGCCAGCTGGTCGAGTGGTGCAGGGAGAAAAAAGAAGAAGCCACCCGGCGATGGGAGACCATGCGGACCGCCATCGCGGAAGCGAAAAAGGGCGGATTCAAAACACGGTCGATGCAAACCGCGCTGGGCAAGCTCGCCGAGTCGGACGAGTTTTACGCCAAGGTGCTATCGGTGCTCGAAGCCGGTTATATGCTCTTCCCGCCCATCGAAGGCCGCAACATCGAAGTGCTGGCGATCCGCAGCGAGAGCGGCTTGCACGGGTTCGAGCGAACCCTGACGTGGATCAACAACCGCGCGGAGGGCGTTCAGGGGGCGGACGTGCTGCCAGCCGGTGAAGGCTCGTACGTGAGCCCGAACGTGCATTGGCAGCGCGGCGAGATTGAAAAAACGCAGGGGGATCGTGGCACCTTCGAACAGCAAGTCTGGTACCCCATCACCAAACTCAACGCTCCCGACTTCCCGCTGGTGATGGCGCGATCGCAATGCATCGAGGCCACCAACCGGGCGATGGTGGAGCTGGTGTTCGACGATATCGCAATCTATCCGGCGAAGGCGCGGAAAGATCCGGTGATTCTCGGCCGCATCTTCGACCCGGTGCGGAAGCGCTGGTTGAATTTTCTGATCTCGTGGCGCGTGGATAAGAGGGATTTGTGACCGAGGAACTGTGCCACTGCGGGCTGCCGCTGCACTACAGCGACCCCGATATCCGGCAGAGTGTGGAGAACCTGATTTCGCGCCTGGGGCCTTCGGTGAAGGTCACCATTGACCACCGCACCTGGCTCGTGTCTCGGCATTACATCGCGCTCCACGGGTTAAAGGGCGCGGAAGTCGAGAGCCTGGGATTCCAGCCATTCTCAATCAAATGCCCGCAATGCGGAGTGACGTCCTACAACCCCAACGACGTGAAGAATCGCTACTGCGGCAACTGTCACCAGTTCCACGAGGAAATGAAATGAGCGACGTCGTCAAAATGAAACCCGCGCCCGGCTACGAGCAGGACCTGCTCAAACGGATCCATGCCGAACATGAGGCGGCAGGCGAGAACTTCAATCTGCCGGTGTACCTGGACCTATCCTGCTGTCTTAGCCTGGTCGGAACCCTCCAGCTCGCCCTGAGACATCCGAACATGGTTGGACCATCGGCCCAAATTGCCCACCGGTTCATTGCCGGGATTATCGAGCGGATGAAAGAGTCGGGATTGCCGGCGCACGCGGAGCTGATGGAGATGGGGAATCATCCGGAGTTCGACCGATGACGCACTTTGTATCGGCGACGTGCGGGGGCGAATACTGCGGACCGTGCGCTCGCCAAACAGGGTCGAAGGTTCCAGCGACACACAAACTGGGGGAAGAGATTCCTCCCGACTTTCCTGGACGGGCTGGCCACAACTTGACCCAGTACGTTTGCTGCGCTCACTTTGCCATGGTGGTAGGCGATTCGTCGGCGTCCACTTATCGAGGCTGCCCTGGATGACTCTTACATACCTATCCGCTCTCTTCCTGCTCGCCTTGATAGGAGGCGTGCTCGGCTCCCTGCTGGTCCGCTACTTCCTGACCGGACGGGGACGGCGCTGGTTCGGGAAGTGGCTTCCCCGGCGGCCGCTGGAAGCGAGCATTACCGAAATGATGCTGGGGCTCTCCACCGATCCGCACAGCGGGACGGTGACTCTGATTGTGGAAGGCCCGGGACCGGACCGGCTGCACGTTCCCCTGCCGGCAGTCGCGGCAAGGGAGTTTGCGCGTCAAATGTTCATCGCCGCGGAAATCGCAGAGGGACGGCCCGATGCCCGCACCACGATTCAATAGCTGATTCCCGATCCTGGATACCGTCCACATCCTCTGCTCCGGCCTTCGATTCCAAAGGGCGACACCAGCTGTTCTTCCTGCTACTCTTGCGTCCAAGGAGAATTTGGTCCCTATGATCGACACACAGGAAGGTATCTCAGGCGGTGGAACCGGTTCGGGCGCCGCACGCGAGCAGATCTCTCAGCCTCAGCCCGGTATCGCAAGGCTGGTGATCTTCGGCTACCGCTTACAGAACGGGGAGATGGAGTTGCGAAGCGGTCTTATCACGAAGATCGTACCGGGCTCCGATAGCATCACAATCAGGGTCTTCAGTCCGGAGAGTGTGAGAGAAGAAATGTTTCAGGCGCTCTATTCGGAGAAACCCACTGTGGGTTGCTGGAGCTGGCCGCAAGCAGTTTAAACTTTTTTGGGTTTGAACAATCTGCTCGGGGGGCGCGGTTGCACGGGGGGAAGCGGAGATGTGCTTCTGGCTTTCACTACACTGAGATCAGCCATGGGCCATCACCCGCTGTTCCTCATTGAACGGGTCCTTGAAACTCTCGAAGAAGAGCAAGCCAGGCACTCTCGTCTCCTTTCGCGATTCGCTGAATTGTCTCGCGAGCGGCCTGAAGTTTCTCCGAGCGAATTGTTTGATATAGCTCGGGAGGAAGGACGCCGGATCGGGAAAGGGCTTCCACTAATGCCTGACGCTCCGCGCGTTCAATAGCCATCGTCGTCATTACCTTCCACAGAAAATCGAAAAAGGTTTTAGAGTCCCAGGTTGCATCGCTCACTTTGTAGCCTTCCCTTTCTTCGCCTCGCGCGCTTCCTCGCGGGAGTTCCAAATCTGATGTAGCCGCTCCGCTGTTTCATCATCAGCAAAGCTATACGCCCCGTTGGGAAGGCGGGCATAATAGCGTTCCCAAATTTCGAGCGCCTGTTGTTGCTTGTAACCGCGTTTCTTCTTCAGGCGGAGGTAGGTAAAAAGCTCAGACAAAGTTGCGTCTTTGGGCCGTCGCTCCCAGACTTCCAGAAACAGCGTGGCGTCCGATAAGGCGACATAGCCATTTTCTCGAAAGATTGCTGTGAGCCGCTCGTCTGCACGGTCGATCTCATCCTGCAACTTTGTTATAACCCAGTGGTATCCATCGTCGAGGTCCATATCCCGGATTTCCGGATGTTCCCCGATCGTCTCTTTCAGGAATGCGCGCTGCTCCTTGGTGAATTCCGAACTATCGACCGCTTCACCGCACGTCATTTCAGTGCCTCGCCAGCTTTTTTCAGCGCTTCGTTGAAGCTGATGCCGCGTTGCAGTTTGGCGTAGGGCCTGAGGAAATCCCGTCGTTTGATGATCTCTGCTCTCAACGGGTGTTCCAGGGTGCCCAAGTGCTTCAATAGAAGCTCGTGTTCCCAGAGCGTGGAAGCGCCGTCTACGAAGGGCTTGCCGTCGCTCAGCTCGAATTTGTTCCGGATGCGTTTGAACCCGAGACGCCGCCGTACATTCCGCTCCGCCCGCCGCTCCGCCCTTTCCTTGGCGATCAGGGATGCTACCTTCTCGATACTCCATTCCTTCTGAAACGCCCTAATGAAATTTGGTTCATCCGCCTCGAACCGCTCCCCGGCCTGACGGCTCGAAATCTTTTCGGCATCGGCGGCTCTCGCGGCTGCTTTGATCGCTATGTCCAACTCTTCCAGAACGGTGAATTTCGCCATGATTCCGTACTCCCTGAACCTCCTGGCTAGGAGGTTGTGCAGTCAAAAAGACCACAGTCTGTAAAGGGGGGCCTATTTCTTCACAGCCGTCACTTCTTGGCCTTCTCGCGCTCGTCTTCCGCTGCGATTCTCCGGCGTAGGGTTGCTAGCTCAGCTTCGAGGCGCGCAGGTGTTGCCCCTTTCACTTTCATGGTGAAGACCCGCAGAGCATCCAGTACCGAGATTCTGGCGTTTGCCGGCTCCGCGTAAAACTGGTCGATGCCATCCTCGGTTTCTCCAAAGCTCGCCCCGCCGGGGAAGTAAGGGGCTCCGTCGGCGACACTTGCTACTGAAGCACCCTCGTTTAATCCGACTAGATAATAGAGCTTTTCGTTCCTGCCTAAACTAGTCCAGAAGCGGCCGTTGCGTACGCCCGCCGTGAACTGCCGAGTCTCATCGCTGGGAGCCTTGGGGGCAGCGGCCGGCTTTTCCGGTGCTGTCTCCATCCGCTTAATCGCAGCGTCAATTGCGCTTTTGTTTTGCGGCGGTGGAGTAAACGTCTTCGACTGAGCGTGAGCGCCCCCGAACGGGGTGACGGTCGAGAATAAGAGTAGGGCGATTGCCGTCTTCACTTCGCGGCCTTCTTTTTCTTCGCGGCCTTCTTTTTCAGCTTCGGCGGCCCGGCAGTAATTTGGCTTCCAGTTCCTGAACCTCGCCGAATGTGATCCCCGGATTTCCTGCCGCATACTTTTCCATCAGCTCGATAGCCTTGTCCGTCTCTTCCAGCGCCGGGTGGTGAACCTTCCAGATTTGCGCCCGGAATTTCCGCAGCTCACGGATTGTTGCCTTGGACCGTGCCATCCATGTACCGCTGTACACCAGACGCCGGGGCAGGCGCTTGAATCCGAAGCTGGCATCCAGAAGCATCTGAGGGTCATTGGCGCGGCGCTCGGCTAAGCGATGTTTGGCGATGACCGCGGTGAGCTTTTCCAGAATCCACTCCCGCGAAACATGCTCGATCAGAACTGCATCGGATGCGTACAGCTCCTCAGCAACTTGACGGCTGGAAGCCTTCCGGTCCGCATCCCTGGCCGCTGCCCGGATTGCACTGTCCAATTCTTCTGCGGGTGACAGCTTCGGCATAGCACCACTCCTCTTAGTAGTCGGTCATCGTGTTGCTTTTCCGCAACGCTCTGTAAATAGACCTACTTCTTGCCCTTCTTTTTCGCGCCCGGTGGCCTGCCCGTCTTCTTGACCGTCCCGACTGGCTTGTCCCAGTCGTGTTCTTTGCAGTTCGGGGCAGGACACCTCTTTGGGCGTCCTTCAATCCGCTTGACCCATTCGTACCCGCAGCGGAGGCAGGTGCACCGCATACTCGCCGGAATCGACATACCTCACATAATAGACTCACTTTCCTATTGACGCAAGCCGATCTATCATGATAGACTTACTTACATGGAACGCTTCCCACTCAACTCAGCCCTCCTGAACCGCTATGAAACCTTCTCCGCTCCCGATGAGATCGAAGAAGACGAACAACCCTGGACCGATGAGCAGTATGCCGCCGCCGACGCCCTCCTTGAAGCCACCATGTGCCCGGTACGCTATCGCGTGCTGGTGGAAGCCTCTGGGACCCTGGGCGAAATGTCGGACGCGCTGAAGGCTCACGAAGCCGGATGCGTGGCCTGCGGATCCACCAAAAAGACGGTGGTGTCCGACCGGCTGATGCTCGGCACGCAGGCCGTTCCCTGCTGTGGAGAGGCTGCGTGATGGATCCAATCTCGCAATACCTGCTCTCCCTCGGCTGGCTGCCCGCCACCGATCCCCAGGCCGGGGCGTTCACGCGCCCCGATGGCCAGTTCCGGGTTTTTGTCGGGACCGATGGCAAGTGGGTGCTCGAAGGTCTCCTCCTGGAGCCGGGAGCCGGCCTGCTCACGATCGGCTCGACAGTCGAACAGCTCGAAGCCGATCTGATCATGGCCGCAATCCAGGCCGAGGAGGTGGCGTAAATGTCACGCGAAAAAGTTGCTCTCGAACCCAACGTGCCAGAGACCCTGCAACTGAAGTACGGCACCGGCAAGATGATGGAGGATCGCGGCTATGGTCCGTCCGTCATGTACACCACGGCGGATGACCGGGTGCTGTTTGTCGATCCGGAATGTTCCCTCCGGATCATGGGCCTCGGATTAGCGGCCGGGGAGTCCATGACGATCTGCAAACAGGTGCGCAAAGGCCAGAAGGCGCGGTATGACGTCGCGCTCTCCCTCGCCACCGAGAAGATGCGGGCAGCCAAAGCGATGCCGCCAGAGCCGCCCACGGAGCTGGAAGAGCAGATTGCCGGCAGCCTCGAAAACATCAAGGAGGGGAAGCACCCGGCAGCTCCGCGAATGCCGGCAGCGGTGGCGCGGCGGCTGCAGGCCACCACCGAGACGGAGCCGCAACAGCGCGGAACGGGGACCAACGGTCCGGTACCGATGCAGCGGGCCACGCCGATCAAGGCAACTTACGGAGCGGCCCTCATGGAATTTCTGCTGATGGCGGGAAGGGCGACTTCAGAGGCCGAAAGCAAGCTGGCTGCCGAGGGAGTAACGCTCAGAGTGGATTCGAGGGACGTAGTGGCACTGGCCACCACGTGCTTCATCCAGGCAGCTCGTGAAGGGTTTATTACGTGGCGGCCGGGAGAATGCGAATGAGCAGCTCGTTCCTCCGCTATCTCGTCTTCGGAATCGTCGAGCATCCCAGAAAAGCTCCGCGGCGGCAGGCTCGTGTGTACCGCGGCCCGCTACGTGACTGGCAGTTCCGCGCCTGGGTCCGCTCGCTCCCCTGCGCGGCCTGCCAGTGCACACGATTTGTCGAAGCAGCTCACACCGGAAGTGACGGTGGGATGAAACAGAAAAGTACCGATCGCTCCTGCATTCCGTTATGTGCCGTATGCCATCGGGTAGGTCCCCGGTCTCTGCACCAGATCGGCAGAACGGAGTTCGAGAGTGTGAACGGGTTAACGTTTGAAGCTCTGGTAATTCGGCTGAATGCGGATTATGATGCCAGATTCGGGAGTGCACAGGCATGACGAATGGTAAGCCCTTTGAGATGGAAGGCCAGGGCGGCTGGCCCAACCTCAAACCCCCGAAGCACCCGCCACTGCTTTGCACGACAAACAGGAAGGCTCGTAAGTGAGACAGATCTCGAAAGAACACGAGCCCCAGCACCGGGCATTCCTTCACTACCTCGATGGAGAAGGACTGACGCCGTGCTCAGAAGTTCACCGATGGCGCCGGCGATTCTGGGCGCTCGTGGCGTTCGATGCGATGGTGGGGCTGCTGAGCTGGATTCTGGCGGGCAGGTAACCTTGGATCATGCTGGCAACCGATTCGTGGAAACCACAAGTCGCGGAGTATTTCTACGCTGAGCCGCCGCCGCTCAAGGGGGAAGCCTTGGAGTTCCATCTCACATACAAAGGCCGGCTTCCGGCAGCCGGCACAGGAAATTCCCGCGCCGGCGAGAAGCACGCCATCCGAAAACAGTTGCACGGGCAATTGCGGGAGCTTTGGCATCGCCATCCCTTGCTCAGAGCCTCGTGGATCGATGCCGTGACAGAGGGGCGGCCCAATGTGGAGCTTCTGGCCGACCGGTTCTCCCGATGCGGCCATCGCTTCGCCCCGCTGATCCGGGAAGAGCACGGGCTCGGGTGTGAGCTGGAGATTCTGTTCCTTCGCCGGGACGATCCGGGCGGTCTGGTCCGGGGCGGCGGGGATCTCGACAACCGGCTGAAAGTCTTGTTCGATGGACTCCGCATGCCCGACGACTGCGCGGGTGTAACCGCCCCCGAAGAGAGCGAAAGCCCGTTCTACTGTTTATTGCAGGACGATGCGCTCATCACCAAGGTCAAAATCAGCACCGACCGGCTGCTGTCTCCGATGGAAGAAGACGAGCGGGTGAACGATGTGTTGCTGCTAATCCGGGTAAATACGAGAGTGGTTTCTCCGGAGGGAATGTTCCGGTATGACTTTTAGGGGGCGCGCCGATCTGAGCCTGAGATCCCAGCAGAGGGCTTCGTCGGGTTCGAAATAGAGTTCGGATTCTCCCATTTCTTACCAGCTTTTTTGGTTTGAACAATCTGCTCGTGGGGCGCGGTGGTACCGGCTGATTCGTCCATGTACTTCCGTCATGGCTGTTCTTCGAGCGCCGCCGGCACGCGCGAAAGAGGAGTCGCTAGACTGGCGGCATATTCTGCGACTCGCGCCCGCGCCGCCTGCATGCCGGGCGATCCCCACTTTGAGGGGTTAGCCTTGCGCGTTTGGTTGATGATGATGGCCAGCCGTTGCTTCACGGCGGGATCGGAGAGCACGGCCTGGGTGAGGGCGAGCCCGCCGCCAAGCGCCGGATTGCTCGTAGCGTAGCCTGCGCCGACTGCGACGCCGGCGCTTTTCATCGCGCCGGTTTTACTGAATAGTTCCTTCTTCAACGTTCCCCGGAAGCCGCCGGAGTTGGTGTGCTTGTTGACGGCGGTTTTGAGGATGCCTTGTAAGTCCAGCAGCTTCCCCTGTTCCACGTTCAAGCTGGCCAGCTCGGGAATCTGAATCTCAAGCTCTTCTTTCAGCACACGCGCGATGGTCTTTTCCGCCCTCTCGGTTGCGGACATGTGCGCTGGCGCCGGTTTGCCGCCGTACCTGTTGTTCGCGTAGGTTCCTTCCTTGATCGATTCAGCTAGATCAGCCGGGATCTGATCGCCGTACCTGCCGCGAAAGTCCTCCATCACCTTTTTGATCTGTTTCAGATCATCCGCCGGGAAGGCTTGCCGCTCCAATTTGTCGTAGAGGTCCCCCAGCGCGTACATCACGGACTGCTTGCCCACCGTAACTCCGGCCGCGCCTGCGCGGTTCGTCCGGTCGTTCTTACGGGTTTGCAAGTCTGCGATGGTCTGGCTGATCTCGTCGAGCCCCTTCTGGCTGAACGGGATATTCCCGGCGCTCATAGTCTCGGCTGCGTTCCCAACCTTGGCCGCATCGGTAACAGTCGTATGTCCGCCGCGCAGCGCCCCGCGCGTCAGGCTGATGGACGTGGCATCCAGGGCTTTGCCTGCGAGTTTGAGAGGGACCGCCGCGGCCTTCGCCCCAAGCCTCAGAGGATCGGTTGCCGCCTCGACCGCTGCTGCTCCCCTGGCAACCGCCCCGGCGCCGCTGGCTACCTTACCGGCCTTGGCTGCCGTGGCTGCGAGTTGTGCACCTTTGGCGCCGGCTCCCATTCCACTGGCTAGCGTGGCGATGTCTGCCATCACTCCCACCGGGTCCTCGTACAGGGTTTTTTTGAAACCCTCGATTGAGCCGTAGCGGTCTTTGTAGAAGTCCATCAGGGCATCGACATTCTGCGCATGGGAAACATCGTTGGCTGGCTTGAAGCCGGATTTCTCCGCCATCCCCTGGAACAGTCCGGTTACTCCTTCGAGCGTTTTCACAGGGCTGTGAATCGGAGCGGTGACGTCTTTTGCAAACTGGACGGCCGAAGAGCCGAGGTTGTCAGCGAAGCCGCCGACTGACTTTTCAGGAGCCGGGGTGCTCTTCCGGATCTGTACGGCGATTTCCTCATCGCTCATCGTGTCTGGAAACGCGACGTTGCCCATGCCCGGAACTTCAACTACTTTCTCGGGCACTTATTTGATCGCCTCGATTTTGCCGGTTGTGGGGTTGAATCGATGCGTGGCGGCCGGCGCTGCGGTTCCAGCCGGAGCCGCCTGCTTTGTCGTGCCTTCCACTTTCCGGCCGGCTTTCCGCTGCTCTTCGATGTAGATGTCCGCATCCCGCTGGATGTCCTCGATCATCTGATCCACTTTGTAAATCGCGGTTTCCGGCGTGTCGCTGAGGGTGGCCAGAATCTTTTTGTATTTCTCCTCATCTTCCTTGCGGAGCACGCCGCCTTCGAGAGTTTTGCCCACGCGCTGCTTGTTGCGATCGATATCTGCCTGCGCTTTACGGGCTGGCGAATAAGGGTTCAAAGCTGAGAATCCAGCGATCGGACCAATGTACTTCTCGTTCGCCTTCAGAATGTCGCGAAGGTCCACCAGGGACTTGACGGCAGAGCGCGACTCGGACATTTTTTTGATGGCGCTTTCCGTTAACTGCTTACCGAACCCACTGAACCCAGCCGCCGCCAGGTCGGGCGCGATCGCGGTCTTGGCCGTTGCAGTCAGCGTGTCGTAAATGTTGGGGTTGGCCAACACCGCCTCCACGAGGCCGGGATTTCCGCCCTTGTCCGCTTTGGCGTGTTTGGCGATTCGGATACGCTGCTTTTCGACTTCCGGAGGCAGCACCAGCGCTCCGCGTTTCCATTGCTGAAACGCATCCCACACCCTAAGTTCGTCGGTTGGGCTGGAGTCGGACGGGTTGATGTCGTTCGCACCCATCCAGACTGTGCGGAAGTCCGCCAATTCCGCCCGCTCGCCCGTCAGTGCCGGCGCGTCCTTCGGGTTTGTCGCGATCACTTTGCCGCCAGCAGCGAAACGCGTCCCGCCTTCGGTCAACGTGAACTCGCCCGCCGTTTTCGCCGCCGCCGCCTTCTGCCGCAGGCCCGGTAAATCTCTCGGCAGCGCCTTCGATCCGCGTGGCATCTGGAGAACGTCCTCTACGTCGTCGTCCACGTCGACGCCCATTTCCCGCAGCACTTGCTGGTAGGCGGATTCTGAAGCACTGAGCTTGTTGTACTCCGCATCCTGCATTTGCCGCGTGCCCCGCCGGTTCTGTTCCTCCGGCGTGAACAGCTCGTATTCGCTCGATTCTCCCGCCCGGTTCTTGTACTTCACCGTGCGTGAGGAATCCGCCTTTCGCATCACCTGGCCAGGGAGCGTCATTCCTGGCAGCACCGCTCCGTTTCCGAGGTCCATACCCGGCATCTGCGTATCCGGGTTGTTCTCGGTGATTGTGCCGTTCCTGATTGGCCTGGCGTGCCGCTCCAGGTTCATCCGGTTCATGATGTCCTGGATGCTCGATTCCTGGTCTTCCCGCGCCTGCTGGCGGACGTAGGCTTCCTCCTGTAATTTCTGGTGCTTGATCTGCTGGCGAAGCTGCTGCCCTTGCAGCATGCCTTCGATCATCTGGTCAACGGGACTTCGGGTCTCTTGTTGTGGCATCAGGTTACCTGCCCCATGCTTCGCCGCTTTGCGAGTCGTAGCCCGATTGTTCCGATTTTTCGTTGCCGCCCTTCAGGAAACCGAGCAGCTTCGACACGTTGCCCAGGACGTCGCCCGCTGCCGACAATCCGCTCATTCCCGGCTGAGTGAAGCTGCCCGTGTTGCTGGTTCCCCGCATACTTGCCAGAATCTGCTGGATCGAATTCGCCGCGCCGCTCTGCCGGTCGCTGGCGATCCGGGCGAAGTCGGATTCGAGGCCGCTCATGTCCGCAAGCCGGGACCGCTCCAGGTTCACAAATGCCCCTGGCAGCTTACCGGAGCCCGTGTAGCCTCTCTTTGCGAGCTGGGTGCTCACACGGTCCCCTGATCCTGCGTAGCGCCGGTTAATCCCCTCCAGCGCATTGCTGCGGATCGGCGCCAATCCCTGGTTCGGGTCGTCGATCATTCCCTGCTGGTACCCCAGGAGCTTGGTCATGATCGCCTGTAATTCCGGGGAGAGCGTCGGTGTGCTGGTGCCGGTCGTCTTTGAGGTCTGGTCCTTGGTCCCCCCGATCCCCTTGATAATCGATCCCACTCCGCCCGCGATCGCTGGCAGAAACGGCAGTAACGCGGCAAACGGCATAGAACTCCTCTTTCATCAATCCGTACAGGTGCATATCTACAGGTTTCCCGTCCGACAGGGTTTGCCCTCGTAACATGCCTTCGTGCTGCGCTCCCAGGCTTTTCAACAGGCTGAACATGGCCCAGTTGCCATCCAGCGGATAGAAGCTCAGTTTCCCGATGCCGGACTCGAACATCTCGGTTACGGCGATCATCGAGGCTTTCCGCGCTACGCCCTTACCGTGGAAGTCCGGCTTCAGAATCCAGTGCGCGGTTCCCAGCCAGGGACTCAGCTTTTCCATGGCGATCAGACCCACTAACTCGCCGTCTACAGAAATGCTCCAGGTCTGATATCCCGGCTGCTCGAATTTGAGCTGCAAACCGGCCATGAAACCGGGAAGGTCTTTCGGGGAAAAGTCGTCGGCTACCAGATGTCTGAATGTCTCCATCCACTTCCAGACTCTGGGTAAGGCTTCAAAAGGGAACGGGGATTTGACGGAGATCTCCACTGAGGAGTTATCGCCCAACCGATTTTTATAATTTGAACGTTCTACTCGTGGGGCGCGGGTGCCTTGGGGATTCGGTCAATGTGCTTCTGGAGTTAGGCGGTGAAAAATAGCCGGGCAACAAATCCCGCCTTGAGGTGTATGCTATTGAGGTCCGCGCGCGAAACGCGGACCCCGGCACGCAAGCCATTCGAGGTGGCCAACGATGCAAAACGACAATAACAGAAAGAAGCTGGCCGCCGCCATCGACGAAGCGGTCCGGAGTCTCGCGGCACGCGGCACGCCGTTTACTTCAACCGATGTAGCCTGCCGGGTGACATTGGGGCTCGCCATTGAGAACCCGGAAGAGTGGGCCGCGCTCCGCGATCAAATTACCCTCGAATCGGTAGCGGCCACCTCTCAGCGCGCCATGCGGCGGGCGGTCGAGAAAGCCCCAGACGAGCGGCAAGGATGGCTGGCCCTTCCGGAATACGAGCACGTTCCGAAGCTGATCAAAGCCGGAGACGCCTGGATCGACGTGAACCGGTCGAGCCTCGAACAGTACCGGGCAGCCATCGTGGAACTGGCCGTGCGAATCGACTCCTACGACTATGCGCGGCGGGCGGAAGGGAAGAGGAAGAAGGACAGGAAAACTCTCACCCAGATGCGTCATCAGGAACGAAATATGGCTGGCTACTTCGCAGGCGATCCCGGCATGACGGTGGGACGGGCGATGGAACTGTATCAGGCGAGTCTAAAGACGCCCGCCATGGCGCGGTGGAGCAAGGGGGGAAAAGCCAAAGCAGCCCGAACGAAGAATCAACAACTTAAGCAGAAATGAAAAGCCTGCATTGTGTGGTGCAAGAGCCACGCCTGCATCACCCTGCATCATTCTGCATCACTCATCCACCAGCGTTGTCGCCAGCAATTTCTCGCGTAAGTTCTCGACTTCGGCCCGCAAATTCTCGTACGCCGTTCTGAGCGATTCGAGCGCGGCATTGGCTGCATACGGCGTGCCGCCCAATCCGGTGGCGATTCCAAGGTACGCAAAGCCTTCATCATCGGGTGCGTAGGCGTCGAGTACCTGCTGCACTGCCGGGGTGCCCCCGAAGAAACCGATTTCCCGGTCGGCCGCATGTGTCAGCATCAGTTGGCTACAGCGGATCTCGAGGCCTCCCTGGTCCGCTACCGCGTCGTTCACCGATCGCAGGGTGACTCCGGTCGCGAGCAGCGCTTTATCGGCGATCAGCAGATTCTGGTTGGAGCCGAAATGGAAGTGGGCCACGGAATCGACGAAGGGGGTTTGCGTGCCTACTCCCAGCCTGCCGTCGGTGTTGGTGGTTCCGGTCCAGACGAAATAGCGGTCGAAGCTCAACGAGCCGTCGCGGTTGCCCACCGCGATCTGCGATTCCTCCGCGCCCGCTATGGCGCGGCTTACCGCCCGGACTACTTTACGCAGCCGCTCGTTGATCGCCTGAATCAGTTTGTCGGGTACGCCCGGAATCGGCGGAAGGTCCGGAATCAACGGTCCACCTCCAGACTGAACCACTCCGGTACCGGAGGCGTGGGCTTGATCGGCAATCGCACTTCGGACCAGCCATCCGGCGTCGGCGGAATATTCAGCCTGACCGTCGACCAGTCCTCCGGCGTCGGCGGAATACTGAGCGCCACCCCCGACCAGCCTTCGGGCGTGGGCGCAAATTCCAGCCTGACGCTTGCCCAGCTATCCGGCGTCGGTGGAATTTCAAGCGCCACGGCAGACCACTCCTGCGGCGTCGGAACCACGGGCAGCGCATGCCAGCCCCATCGGCCATTCGGCAGTTCCCGGGCCCAGAGGCGCATGCCGTAGAGCCGCGACGTCCCATTCCCAGGTGCATAGGTGAACTGGAACAGGTGGCCCTGAAAGTGGCCCGGCAGCCGCTTCTGAACCACGCGCCGGGTTGAGATTCCCACCGCTACGGTTCCCCGGTCCGTCATGGCGTTGTCCGGGATATCGGTTTGGATCGTGATCGTGCCCGCTGCCGTGGCGATCACGTCCAGCTCCAGTTTTCCGAGGAGGAAGATATGCTCGAAGGCCATCAGGCCCCCAGCGCCACCGGCCCGCTCACCCAGGTCTCGGGCACAGTCAGCGATCCATCGAGGTACACGCCGATCATCCGCAATTTCACGGTGGCCGAGAAGATGCGGAGCTGGGTCGCGGCTCCCGGACTGATGGTGAATTTGTACTCGGTGCCTTCGACGCCAATCAGCGGAATCGTGAACGTGCCGCGCAAGCCCGCCGTGGTAGGCAGCGCGATTCCCGACGAGCTGGGGGAAGCGACGGGCAAACGGATGGCCAGCGCGCCCGAGGGAAAATCGGTTTCCAGCTGGATCTTCGACGCGCCGTTCGACTGGTAGAAAATCGTGAATTCCAGGAATTCCTGAACCTTCTGAATCGCCACGCTGGTTTATCGCCCTAAGCCCCTGACGCCATCGGTTCGGAGTCCCACGCATCCGCAATCGTTCCATCCAAATAGATTCCGATGGGCAACACCCGCACCCGCATTCCGTACAGCTGAAACCCCGGCTGCGCTCCGAAAGCTACCACCTGAAACCGGAACAAGCGCCCCTCCCGTTCCGCGGCCAGCAGCACCGGAAACACCTGCCGGCCGGAAGTGGCTGGAATGATCAGGGTCTCCCGGTACGTCATAATTCCGCCTGGAAAATCGCTGTAGACCTGAACTAAAACCAGCTCCGCCGTGTCGATGTCCAGCTCGATCTGGTCCACCGCTTTCACGTCCTTCGTCCCCAGGTCCGTCAGTCCCGAGTCGAAGGTCTGGGCATATCTCGCCTCTAGGTAATAGTGCAAAAGGATCGGCGTGTCGATCGAGCAGAAGCCGGCTTCCGGCCCGTCGCCTGCGATTCGCACCGAGAGATTGTGCGCCTTGATGGGAGTGTTCCGCTTGGCCACCGTCACGTAATCCGCCGGGTAAAACAGCGGAATGGTTTCGCGGGTTGCCGTGACCGAATCCAGAGTGGCGAGGGTGAACTCATCCACGCCGCCGCCCGTCCTCAGCTTGTTGGTTTTGATGATGACGTCCAGCTCGGCGCCCTGCGTGTTGTGATCGATCACCAGGTCTGCCCAGGTTTTCTCGCGGTCCGGCAGCCCGCAGTCCTCATACGCCGACTGATAGGCCAGCGGAATCGGCCACACCCCGCCGCCGTAGCCGTCGGTGAGCCCGTCTTCGAGCGACTGCACATTCCCGATCGCATCGCCCGCCAGAAAGAATTCGGAGCTCACGTAGAAACACGCGAAGCCCCCATAGGTCCAGGTCCTCGCAAACCAGCGATCGCTCGCCTGGTCGAGGATCAGGGTGTGAGTCGGAAACTCGCTCAAATCGCCCGCGGGATACGAGAACCACAGGCGCCCATTGTTGAATCCGAGAGCGCACTGACCCTGTTCCAGCTTGTACAGCAGGTCGAAGTTCTCAATCACAAACTCTTCGAAAACCGGCTGGATCTTCTGGCCGATATCGGTTGCCCAATCCGTCAGTTTGTAAACCGAGTTCCGCCAGGCGAAGTAATCCGCCTGCGAGGTCGAGCACCAGGAACGGATTCCCAGCGTCCCCATCTCCGGAACCAATGGCTCGACTCGCGGGTTGTCGTCGTCGAAGTCGCCGAAGTGGACCCAGATGGATCTCTGCCGGTAGACGATGAAGAATCCCTTCTTGACGGAAATGCCCAAAATCGCATCGCCCCGGTCCGCGCCGATGTCGATGTAGTTATCCGCCGGCACGAAGCCCGGCTGATCGGATTTGGTGTACCAGAGGCGGTTCGGAAATTCGTCGGAGCTGGCCAGAAGCAGGCGGCCGTTGAACGGCGCGTTGCCGAGCACTCGCGCGAGCGGCGGGTCGTCGTGATCCGTCTCCAGGATTTCTCCGTTGCCGATCAGGTCGTCGTCGGTCTGCTGCAGCGCCGCGGTTCCCGCGTCCACATGGGTGGTTGTCGCGTAGGGCAGGATCGTGTCGAAGTTCAACAGCAGAATTTCGCTTGTGCCCGGGCTCTTGCGATACACGTTCCATCGCAGGATGAGGCTGGCATCGGCCGCGCTTGGCCGCGTGATGGTTACTTCTCCGTTGTCTCCGCCCGAGAGGGTCTGATTGGTGACCGGAGACGGGTTGCCTTCATCCAGGTTCAGGTCGATGAAGGTTACGTAGTATTCGTAATCTCCGTCCAACAGCTCGCCCGTTGTGGCGGTCCCAAGCGAAGGCCCCGACGCCGGCGCTTCTACTCCCCAGTCGCTGGTTGTGGTGCCATCGTCCTTGCGCATCTTGGCGCGGTTGGCGATCCACATAAACCCCTGAAAACCTAAAAGTCCCAGGGGCGAACTGTCGTAGTTGTCGTCGATGGTCGCAGGCACGAAGCCCGCGTCCCGTCCCACCTGGTAGAGGTTTTCGCCGCCGCCGTAGTAAATGCGCTGCTCGGCTTCGGAGATCGAGTGCACCACCATGTTGATGCTTCCCGAATTGCGCGGTGTCCAGCCCTTGGTCTGCTGAAGTTTTCCAACCGCGGACGGCCAGAAGCCGGTGAGGTCGAGACAGTCTCCGGTCGCCACCTGATCGCCGGGCGCCGCGAGATTCAGGCCGCCGGGAATGACTTTCAGTTCCTTGAGTTCGTACGCCATTTACATCCCCGGCCCGTAATAGCTGGTGAATACTTCCTCGTACATCAGCACCCGCGCCCAGCAGTGCTTCGCCAAATCCGGCATCTCGCTCTCGGATTCTTTTCCGTACGCCTGGCTCAGCACATACATGGCTAGATACCCTTTCAGCGGAGGCGGCGCGGCCACCAGCGTTTGCCCCACGGTCACCGCCACCGGCCAGCCTTCATAGATCAGCGGCAGCGCCTGGTCCGACGTATCCGGCACTGGCGTAACGGCGAAGCTCGAAATCCCCAGCAGGTCCTGATACCAGTGCGAGGGCGTTCCTTCGGTCGTTCTAAAGTCCGTGTCCCTGGCTTCGAGCTCCGCCATGTTCCCCGGCCGCAGGGGATTGGTCACATGACTGACGTGCAGGGTCGAGATATACCGCTCCGGTAAGGTGTAGGCGGCCTGCCCGTCCACCGTGAGAATGGTCGTATCGCGTCCCACAAACACCATGCACATGCGCGCCAGGCGCTTCAGGCATTCGTCGATCCACTCCAATAAATCCGACTCGCTCCAGAACTCGAGATCGTCGCGCGATTCCACGTGCAGCGAGTACAGTAAGTCGTCGATCACCTGCGCCACGTCAATCGAGCCGTCCGCCAGCTCGCCCGCGATCCCGCCGGGAAAGATCGAGCCCCAGAGCGTGGTGTTGAGCAGGCTCACAGAATCTTTCGCATGGTCGGAGCCGACGAGTAGGTCACCTTGACGTACATGCCGGGATCCAGCGTGAAGACAATGTTCCCCGTGGATTGGGTCGAGGAATAGGTGATGTTATCGTGCGAGAACGAGATATCGGTCACCGTGCCGGCGTTGCACGTGACCAGCTGCGGAACGAAATCCGTATTCTGGTGGACGAACGGCGACGCTCCCACCGTGATCGACAGATTGTTCTTGATGTGCTGGCAGTGGACGGCGTTATTGTTCTGCGTCCCGGTGACTGAGAGATCGACCAAAGTAGCGACTCCCGCCGCGCCGTTCAGCCGGCCCGCGAACAGCTGGTTGAAGTCGGCGGTTGACTGGAACGTAAAGGCCACGCCCGCGGAAATGGTTACCTGGAACACGTTCACCCGGAACTGGTCCCACGATCCCCAGGTGGAAATTCCCAGCTTGGCGGCGGTGTTGATCTGGACGCTCACCAGGTCCCAGACATTCTCGATGATGTTGGTGGATCCGGCAGCCGAAGTGACTCCGATCTGAACCACGGGAAGCGTGGTTCCGGTCTGGTGATGCACGTTCGCCGAGCGGATATAGTTACCCCGGAAGACTCCGGAGCCGCCCGGATCGGTGACCGTGAATCCGGATCCACTGGCGTTCACCTCGTCAAAAATAAAGGTCGTGTCGAGGATCGGCAGCGCGGAAATGTCGAACTGGATCAGAGGCACCGCGGCTACAGCCGAGGGCGTGGCGTGGATGTTTACTACCGTCGTAATGTGCACGGTCGAAGCGGAAATGACGCTGCTGCCGTCCACCGCACACGGGTTCACCGGCTTGAACAGCAGGGTGATTCCGGCCCCGGCATTCACAATCTGAGTGCCGCCCATGTCCACGTTGCACATCAGCATGGAGTCGAACGACATGGCGGTTGCCGAGCCTAGGGCGGAAGTGAAATTGATGGTCAGGCCGTGCAGCCGAACCTTGATGTTTTGCATCGCGGGCCACACAATCGCCGTGGTGCAGTTGATCACCGAAGACGCGCCGGTGATCGCCGTGCCGCCGCGGCCGCAAATGTGGAACCCGTTCTCGACCGCGTAGGTAATGGCTTCCTGCAAGCCCTGCGTGGTGCTTCCCGCGATCGTCAACAGCGTCTGATCGGGCTTTCTGACGATCCATCCGGAGCCGTCCTGGATGATGGTCACTTCCCCGGTGGCCACCCGCTTCAGGTTGACTCCCAGTGAAGTTTCGATGGCCTTCACTTCGTCGGCGAGCTGGGTGTGGTAATTTGCCGTGATGTAATTCGAGACCAGCGCGCCGATCAGATGCGCCGCCGGTGAAGTTCCTTCCACTCCCCGCTCGATGGTCGGGTTGTTGCCCGCGCTGGCGGAGATGCGGATGATCTCGCTGTCGATCGTGATCCGGGTGTTTACGAGAAACTGCGCGCCCGAAGTGATGAAGCAAGCGACGTCGCTCGAATTGAGCGCGGCCGAAAGCGTGCTCTGCGCGCGGTTGACCGCGATCCCGAGATTAGGGTCGGTGACTACTGCGGTGGGGTATTGCGCTGCCATGCCTTCTCCTTCACTTTTGCGATCAGCCGCGAGCGGTCGTAGAGCTTGAGTTCGAACGGCAACACGTCGTACCGGGCTGCCTGGCTTTTCGCTCGCACGAAGTCCCCGAGCTGCTGGCAGTCGTCGAGGAACCGGTTCAGCTCGACCACTCCGCGCTCGAGGCCCTGCGCCCCTTCCTTCAGCCGGACTTTGTAGACGCCGTACCGCACGAGCGACATGTGGTAGGCAACCGGAACTTCCGGGAAATCGTCCTGCACCATCGGCGCGGGAGACTTTGCGTAGGTCAGATCGGCGTCGGTGCTCACGGTTGGCTGCGGAGTGACCCAGAAGAAATTGAAGCCCGCCGTGCCGTAGCGGGTCGGGGTTCCCGCCGTGGACTGCCATGCGTCGTTCAGCGAATCGAGATCCGCCAGGGTCGCCGGCCGCACCCGCACTCCCCCGATTTGCATTCTGAGAGGCACCAGGAAATTGGGGAACGTCCCCCGCATCGAGGCGAATGGCGTACTCGCCGCCAGGGTCAGGGTGGCTGTCGTTTCAAGGCACAAGGTCAGAAGCGCCATCAGCTCCTGGCCTTCCTGGATCGCGGCGATAACTTCGGCTTCGGTGGCTGAGGAGGGGTCGTCCGGATCGTCGTCGATTCGCTCCAGAATTCGGCGGGAGATCTCGAGACAGGTCACAGGCGGTTATCGCCAGGGCGGTTATTCCCTCGCCCGGATCTCGGCGGCCGTGTCTTCGATGTAGCTGCCCAGGGGTGAGTTCTCTACGACGCGGGCGCAGGCTTCCCGCTCTTTCCATACGGCTTTTTGCAGGTCTTCGAAGCGTTGAACCTCGAACTTCTTTTTGCTTTGAACGTTCTGCTCGGGGGGCGCGGTGGTAAGAGCTGCTCCGGAGATGCGCTTCGGATCCACGCTGGTTTATCGCCTATCATGGAAGCCGTGACGACCGAGGAGCTGGCCGTAGCCGCGGAACGCGAAGCCTGCGCCTTGGAAGTCGAGCGCGCCGTCGAAGCGATCATCGACGGAAAGTGGATAGCCGGCGGCGACTGGCTGGGTGGATCCGTGGACGCCTCGACCGCGGCGGTGGTTGCTTTGACCTCGGCGGCTCAGTCGATCCGCGGCCGCGGCTATCGCGACGTCCTGGCCCTGCGGTAAGACGTGTAGTGATCGCTCAACTGCATCTGCATGTGAGCCATGCCCTGCGCTTCGGCTCCAAGCATCAGTTGCAGCGCGGCGGCCGCCTGAACGTCGTGCTCGCGGGCGCCAGCGTAATCTTTCAGATGGCGCTTGATTTTGGCGGTGGTCCCTTCGACCAAGGCCGCGGGCTGCATCCACACCTGAATGATTTGGCTGCTCGTCGAGAGCGCCGTTCCTTCGGCGGTGTAAGTGAACGGGATCCCTATTGCCGCATCGGGAATCGGGTACAGCTCCACCTGCATCCGGGGCGGGGTGGTTCCGTCTTCCATATACAGCGACCAGGCGAGCGGTGTCCCGTATTCGCTCCGGTAGGGCTGTGAGGCGTTCAGCTGCGATCTGCTGAATCTCTCAAGCGGCCCCAGCTCGAAGGTGGAGAAAGCATCGTCCTCCAGCATCCGGCAATTCGTGGGCATCGGATAGACGGATTGAAAAATCTTGTAAGCCGCGGCTGCGTCGGTGGTCTCTTCGTACACCCGGTCGAGCGTGCCGGTAGTTGAACTGGCATACGTGAACTCGTAGAATTCGTTCTGCGTTCCCACCCGGAACGCCCTCCCGGTCATGCCGGTTACCCAGGTGCCCGATGTGAGCGTCACCGAGGCGCTGCCGAGTGTTACCGCGACTGTGCCGGTCGCATAGGGCGCGGTGGTCAGGAGGATCGACTGGACGGCTGTACGCGACCAGGGAAGCACTCCCAGGATTTCGCCGTAACGGTCGGATATCCAGCCTTCGATCAGATCCGCATCGACGCCGGGAAATGCTTTCGTGAGACGAAATTTCAGACCGCCGTAGGTCATCGCACCCTGTTATCGCCAGGGTGTAGTATGAGCCATGCAGCTCAGCCGTCGCGGACTTCTCGGCCTTCTCGCGGGCGCGGCCCTCGATCCGCGGCCTTCTCGCGGGCGCGGCCCTCGATCCGGAGCTGCTGTTGTGGAAACCGGGGAAGCTGATCTCGATTCCAAAGCTGCGGCTGTCAGTGGTGTATGTGGGTGGGCCTTACGGGAGCGATAGTAACAGTGGGACGAGCTTTCGAAATGCGAAGGCTACTATTTCGGCGGGATTGGATGCCGTCGAGCGGTGTGGCCGTATCTTCGTCATTATCAACGGAACATCTTCCCGCCGGCTGGACTCTGCGCGCTCCTGAAAACGTCCCCGCCCGCGGCTGAAGGTCCTGCACGAAAGATGCTGTGAATCGATTCGACATCCGGCGTCGTATTGACCACTGTTGGCGCGAACCCCGTCAGGGTCAGGGCGACAGAGGCCGGTTGCAGCAGCGTCCCCACCCGAACCGTTGGCGCGTATCCGGTCAGGACCAGACTTGCCGCCGCTACCGGAATCGTGAACTTCAGCGTGGGTGCGAACCCGGTAAGCGCGAGACTGCCAGCCGCCACCGGAATCGTGAGCTTGAGGATAGGCGCGTATCCGGTCAAAGCCAGCGAGCCGGCTGCCACCGGAATCGTAAATTTGAGGGTTGGCGCGAAGCCGGTAAGCGTGAGGCTGGCCGCCGCCGGTGTCAGCGTGGTGGTTGTTCCGCCCGAACTCTCGCCAACGAAGACGCCGCCGATCAGGTATTCGTACGCCGTTGCGTCGTTGACATAAACGCCGCCGATCAGGTATTGGCGGGCCATCTCAGCTCACCGTGAGGAGCGGATCCACATACACGGTCTTGCTTGCCAGCGCAAGCATAACGCGGGCGCGAATCGGTCCCTTTTCCGCCACCGTGAAGGCGACTGCCAGTTTCTGCTTGTTCACATCGGTGATGCCGGTTGTGGTCCAGGCGATTACCGAGGCGGTCTGATCCGCCGGGGTCGCGAAGTGATCCGCTACCCGGTCGTTCGCGAACGCCGATAGCGGGAAGCTGCCGTCTCCCAGATACTCCACTTCTAGCCAGACCTGTGCGTCGGTGAGCGCGGTAACCGAGTCGTGCACGATCTCGACCGTAACTGTCTTCGCGCCCGTGGAATCGCACCATGCCGCCATCCAAGGGCCTTCAAGCGGCGAGAACAGCGTCGGCCCGGTGGCCAGGGTGACCATCTTGTGACTGATCGGCGTGGTGCCGTCCGAAGCACCGGAGGTCCGCACGATCACGATTTCCTGTTTGATGGAGCCCTGATACTTGTAGTGCTCCATCTTGTAATTGGTGTCACCTGAGTCGCAGTTTTCTACGTAGACTTCGGTTCCGCCTGGTCCCACGATCGTGCCGGTCATGGTGGTAAAGGAAGACCCCAGCTTGCAGTTGCGCACCAGGATCCGGTGAGGCACCGCCTGCGTGCCGTCCACCAGATTGTTCCCGCTGTCGATCACCACCAGGTCCACCCCGGCAATTTCGGCCTGCCCGCCGTATTGGTTGCCGGGTAGAAGCAGAGTCGTCGGAATGGTTCCCGCGGCATCCACCGCCGTAGCCGTGTTCCACCAGCAAAACCGCGCTCCCCGGAGCGAGATCCCCTGTGCCACTCCAGTGAACCGCACCGTACAATTCCTCCAGGTGACCTGGATCTGTGCCGCGCCGGCGGTGGAATTGCCGACATTGATCCGGCTGGATGCGCCGGAGCTGAGCACGCTGAATTTGCAGGCTTCCATCTCCCAGCCCGCCGCGGTGGTAGACCACTGCAAAACCACCGTGGATGAGCCCGTGCCGCAATTGAAGGTAATGCCGTAGCAGTAGGCGAATCCCGCGGCAAACGAGAGGTTGACCGTGCCGGTAGCGGTGACCGTCGCACTGGTGGCCTTGGCCGTGGGCGGTTCGGTGGCGTGGGTATTGACGCAGATAATCCGGCAGGGCAGCCCCGCCGTTCCGGGCGACGTCAAGGTCACCGCGCCCGCCGTGCTCTCGGCGTGATCGTCGGCGATCCAGAACACATCCCCCGCGGCCTTTCCGCTCAAGGCTAATGTGATGGTTGTGAATGCGTCCGCCCAGGTCGAGCCGTCCCCGGCGCCCGCCGCCGCGCTCCTGACGTAGTAATTTGCCATGGCGTTACGCGGCTGTGAACACGCCGCTTGCCGAGATTTGCAGGGTCAGAGTATTGCCGTCGGTCACGGTCACATCCGCCGGAGCCGAGTCGAGCAGGCAGTACGCGATCAGGTTTTTACTCGCCGCCGTGTCCGAATAGATCACCGCGAACCGCGCCACCAGGGACCCGCCCGACATGGTCCACGAAGGGTCCGCGGAATCGAAAGTGACGGTACCGCCCGAATTGTTGAACGTGCACACGACGGTTGCCCCGCCGGTGGTGTAGCCGTTTCCGTTGGCGTGCTGATTGGTGAGGGTCGCGTATACCGCGCTTGCAAGCGAGGCGGCGCCGGCGTTCGACGTGGACAGAAACAGCGCGATCTTGATCGTGTCGCTGTCCATGTCGATGAGCTTCTGGCCCAACGAGGCTTTGAACTCGTGATAGATTACCCAGGCGCCGGCAGCCATCGGTTACCTCCGCGGTTAGGCGATTTCTTCTGCCCAGGTCATCTGGATCAGCGAGGTGAGCAATGCCGTGGTCAGGGTTTGCAGCGCGCACACCGTGCCAGGCGCGAGCACCAGAAGCCCGTCGATGTTGTCGTGGATGATCGGACCCCACGGAGCGGATGCGGCGGTACCCACGAAGGCGGCGCCGCCGGGGACAATTCGCTGAACCGCCGGGGTCGGAATGGTGGACGAAGAGTCCGCTTTGGCCACACTGGCGCCCGACGCAACGCCGGTATAGAGCGCGTTGAAAATGCTCAAGGGCGTGGTGTGGGTCACGGCTACGGCGGTGGCGCTGCCGGTCAGCACGAACGGCGCGACCGCGGCCGGTTCGGCGCCAGCGTGAATCAGCAGCTCGAGGAGCACCAGGTTCTTGCCGCTGCCGTTGGGATTGGACAAAATGAAACCGGTGGCGGCGGTGCCTGCCAGCGAAATAGTCACCGCGGCCGGAGTCGCCGCATAGAACACGTTGCCGCTCCGGACCATGTTGTAGTACTTGGCCATGCGGTCGGAGACCTGCATCTCGTTGTAGGCGCCGCCCGGAACCGGCACATTGCCCGACAGTTTTTGCACTTCGCTCAACATCGTTTTGACTCCTCTATTGGGTTGCCCCGTACGTTGATGGAAATTCTGAAATCGTGCCGGGCTCTTTCAGTTGAGCCAGCAGAAAATTGGTGATCCTCGCCTGTTCGAGCAGCAGCTCGAGCGTCCGCACCACGCCGGCCAGCGAGATTGCATTGCCGTTCACGTCGCCCAGTGCGACCTGAGCGCCGGTGACCGGCTCCACAATCAGGCAGCCGTCATTGGTATAGAGCTGATTGACGACGCGCCTCACCCCAGTGGGAGGCGCGTTGGCCAGTGCATCGGTCGGCCGGATGGACTCAGGCATTTACCCCGCCGCCACGATGTACCAGACCGTGATTTCGAAGAGTCCGGCGGTCAGAGCCGTGGTTGCCGTGGTCATGGTGATCTCGCCGGCGGCCGTCATCTTGAAAAAGCTCGCCGCCGCCAGAGGAACCACCGCGAGAAGGGCGTCGGTAGTAAAGGAAGCCACGGCCGTAGCCGCCTTCAGCGAATTCGCGGCCGAACCCGCCGAGGTGCCGAATGCGATGGTGGCGTTTACGCCCGCGCCGGCCACAATCGAGTTGATGCAGCCGCCGATGGCGATGGCGTCATCCGGGATCACCGCCGTGGTAGCGAGGGAGATCAGGCCGGGCGCGCCGCCGCCGTCAACGGAGAAGTCGTATTTCGCGCGGGCCACCCGGAACTGCAGCCCGATGCCGAAGGCGCTGGTGGAGGGTCCGACGCGCTGCCAGATGGCGCCGGCCGAATCCTGCCACTGCTGAAGGTCCCCGGTCTGCCCGGCTACCGCCTTCACGATCAGCGGCACGGTTGCGATGGCATTGGCGTCCGTCCGGTTCGCGTTCAGCACGAGACGCGATAGCTTGGTCTGATTGCGCGCCATGGGTTAGGCTCCTGGAGTCCCGTAGACGCCGCGGTCGGAGTGGAAACCGAAGTCCGCGCGGTACCGGAGATACACCACGCCGGTTTCCGATTTCTCGAAATAGTCCTTGGCGGTGTAAGGCCGCTCTCTCCAGACCCACAGCATTCCGTTTTTCTTCGGAGCCACCAGGAACCACGAATCCGGATCGGTGATGTAAGCCGAAACCATGGGCTCGATGTTGCCGTTCTCGCCGTACTTGAAGGCGTTCACGGCATTGTTCGCCGTGTCCGACCGCTGATTGCTCTTGGTGATTTCGTAGGCGTTGAACCGGTTAGTGGGAGAGACCAGAAGCCGCGGGGTGGGCAGCCGCTGGAAGAAGCCGCGATGGTCGACCATGTTTTCGTAGTCGATCAGCGCCAGCTCGAGAGACGCCACGTCCAGATCGGCGGCCGAAGAAAGCAGGTTGATCCGCACGCCGCCGGCTTTGTACGCCGGGTGGGTTAGCGAGAAAAGCGCTTTTCCGTCCGGGCCGGGGAAGTTGGTCTCGTCGAAACCGTTGTTCAGGACGCTGAACGCCTGAATCTCGATCGACTCGGCGATGGATTCGCCCAGCATTTCGGAGCGCTGGGTGATGATGCCGTGCTCATCGTCGGCCACAAGCTCGCGCGAAGCTCCGATACCCAGGCCGTATTTGGCGATGCGGTAGGTCTTGGTCGGAAGCTGCACGAAGGTATCGGTGTCGGTGTCCGCGCCTTCCTGCACCAGGGCGGGCAGTCCGACGCCGGTCACTCCGGCCTTCTGGATGATTTTCTTTTGCGTGCTCTCGTTGCCCAGCAGCATCAGCCCCTGTTTGGGCTTGGCGTCGAACGCTTCCCACACGCTCCCGGTGATCGCGGGGAGCATCGTGGTGTCGAAGAAGTTAGTGAAAGATCCTGTGATTTGCATGATGGCTCCTTAGACCGCCGTGGTCTGATCGCTGAACTGCACGCGGTTGAAGATGCACTCGCCGCGTACCCAGCCACTGGCATCGATCAGGTTGTCCGGGGAGCGGAAAATGCCCACCAGCTTGGCGTCCAGTGTGTTGGTGGTGTTCAGGGTCGATTCGTCGATCTCGTGGCCCGAAATCTTGGTGATAGCGCTGCCGGCGTTGAGCTCCACATTGAAGTTCTTGTTCACGTCGGCGACCCCGATGCCGTCGGTGTCCTTGTTGTCCTGCGCTTCAAAGACCTGGTAGCCGGCCGCCGGCACGATGATATGGTCGGTGGCGGTCGAGGCCGCGCCGTGGATCAGGTTCACACCGGCAATCACGGTTGTGCCCGGTGTGATGGCCGCGGAAATCGCCTGCGTGTACTTCAGGCCGCTGGCCACGCGCGTAATGCAGTCGTGGATGAAAAGCGCGGTGCCGTAGCCCACCAGCTTGTGCGCGCCCATTGTCGCCGCGCCTGGTCCGCCGGATAGCGAGCGCATCAAAGGTCGGAAGCCGTGGGGATTATCCCGGTTGGCCATAGTCGTTCACTCCTGAATGAGAAATCTGTTTCCTCTTTTGGAGCGAAGACCTTGGGAGTCTGAGGAGGACCGCTTCCGGGTGTCCTTGCGGAACAATTACTTAGAAGCGCCTGCTTCGCGTTGCTGAGTGTGTATCGCCGGTTACGGCTTTTTGCCTTTGAACCATCCACTCGTGGGGCGCGGTTGCACGGGTGGGCTCATCCATGTGCTGGTAAGATGGGCCAATGGCGGACCATCAGAAACCAGGGCCCACCGGTCAATTCCCGGGCGGCAAGCTCTGCGCCGAGGACAGAGGCGAACTCTCGATCGCCGTTATAGCGGATCCGGCGGAGGGTATCGTGGGGATCGAGTTCGGGACTCGAGTCCCCTGGGTGGGACTGGAT
>Ga0105252_10000182_pt1 | contig 49559 bp, 34 predicted proteins | sample EasRivMeERMZT100_FD_89675 | JGI IMG/M metagenome (GOLD analysis project Ga0105252, IMG submission 89675) | Soil microbial communities from meander-bound floodplain in the East River, Colorado, USA - East River MetaG ERMZT100 | ecosystem: Environmental > Terrestrial > Soil > Floodplain | place... | reverse complement strand
GCGGCTTTTGCTCTTGTGGTTGGGCTACCACAATTTTTTCGATCGGAAAAAGGAGAGAATTTTCTCAAAAAGTTGTCCCCTCCACGCAAAAGTCTCTCAGCTATGAAATATCCGGGCTAGGGCGCCTGTATCAAGCGATAAAACCGCATGGGACCAAGGCCGCCGGTCTCCGAGCCGTCATCGATGAACAAATAATTCTCGTTTGTGGAAGTAACCACATTGGTGAACCCGTTCCAGGGATCGGCCAGGGCAGGTTTCCATTCCACGCCAAAGAGGCGGTTGGGCGAGTTGGACCAGCGCAATTCAAATCCTTTCTCCCCGAACCCGGCGCTGTTAATCCTGAGAGGAGCCGGGCCGGCGGCAGGAAGGCCATCCACGATGCGGAAGAAGCGGTAAGGTGTGGGAACCTCGATGCAGTGCATCAGGGATGTCGTCTGCGCGCGCAGGCTCGGTGAAGCCGCCGACCACATCGACGCTTCCAAATCGGTCTTGCCTTGCACGAAGTAATTCACGCCCGGCAACGTGTTGGTCCAGGTCAGGCAAAGGAAGTTGCCGGTAGGCAGGATCCTCGTGATGATGATGTTGGTGCCACTGACCGGGAATTCGGTGGCCTTGATGGTGTAGCGGGCGGCGCTCGTGGACGCATAGGCGACACCCAAATACCAATCGCCGGCACTCAGCGGCACCGGGCTGGAGTTTGAGAGAACGACAATGAGTTCGTCGTTCGTTCCACTGTTCGCGCTTCGGTAGTCGAAGGTGGAAAGGTCGGGCAAAGGCAGCCCTCTGCGGGCAATAAGCGTGACATCTTCGCTCGCCTCGAAAATCTCGAACTGGGCCCGCCTGGCGTTGCCGCTGATTTGATACAAATAATAATCCAGCGCCAAAGACATGGGAGTGTTGGTGCGGAAGTACGGCACCGTATTGATCAGGCGAATCAGTCTGCCGTCAGCGCCATTGGGGACGAATTCGGTGAAGCGCAAATTATAGTTCACCGCGCTGGCATCGCGATTCACGACCGCCACCAGCCAGTCGCCCGCGGACAGCCGGACCGGAGTCGAATTGGTATGGATGGTGATGAGTTCGCTGCTCGTGCCGGGATTGGTGCTGGCGTAAAAGAAATCCGTTGGCGTCGGCAACTGCGGCGCCTGGGCAACGAACAGGTCCACATTACCGCTGGGGTTGGGTAGAATCTCAACGTGCGCTTCAATCGCTCCCGCGGAAACCTGGAAGCGATAATAATCCACCTGATCTCCGCCAATCGTTCCGGCATGGGTGCCGCCATTGGTCACCAGGATGGGTGGCGGGCTGGTGAATTCCGTCACACGCACGTGATAAGTGACGTTGCTGACCGAGTTGTTGCGTACCCCCAGATACCAATGCCCGAATGGCCCCAAACCTGTCGTCAGCACGAAGGGGCTTTGACTGACGCCCCCAAGGGACGGACTCGCATAATCGAAGTTCAGCGGACTAGGCAGAGGCAGTCCCGCGTGCAACATCCAGCCGAGGCCCGTGTTCGTCAGCTCGCGAACTTCGAACACTGCCCAGGTCGTGCTTACCGGAATCGTGACGCGATAGTAGTCATCATCACAACCGCTGAATCGCCTGCCTATCGTGTTGGTGAAGGCGACGCCACTGGCCAATGGGATCGGATTGGAGCCCAAGAAGAATTCGCTCGCGCCCAAAGCATAATCGACCGTGCTCAACGTCGGATTCACCACCGCCACGTACCAAGTCCCGGGAACCAGCGCATTGGTGTCTTCGTTCTCGAACACAGCAATTTCACCACGGAAGGTGATATTGGTGAGCGCGTAGAAATAGTCGTTCGTGCTCGGCAATAGCGGCCCCGGACGAACGTACATCTCCAGACTCGGACCAGCGCGCACCGCCAGCTCGAAGAGTGCTTCCAGCGCATTGGAGGAGACGGTGAAGCCGAAGTAATCGATGGCGTTGCCGGCAATGCGATTGGTCACAGGCATGCAGTTGGTCAGGAACCTGAGAGCGGAGATCCGCAACTCGGTCGCGCGCACGGAATACTGCACGTTGGTCCCGTCGGGTTTGGTCACCGCCAGGAACCAAAAGCCCGGCGTCAACGCGGGGGTGGAATTGGTGGAGACGACAATGATCTCGATGGCCGTGCCCGCGTTCGTGCTGGCAAAGAAGGCGTTGGTCGCGTTAGGCAGCGGCAGGCCACGTTTCAGGAAAAGATCCACGCGGCCATTGGCGTCGAACACCTCGAACGTCGTCTGCACCGCGTTGCTTGACACGTCGAAGACATAATAATCGACTTCACGCGGATTGATGACCTCCCCTACCCCATTGGTAAAGGTCAACCCATTGGTCAGTTGGATGATTTCCGAGTCGAGGATTTGCGTGGCGCGAGTGGCATATTGCACCTGGTTTGCCTCGCGGTTGAAAATTGTCCAGGACCATGTCCCCACGGTCAATGGCACCGGCATGGAGTTGGTGGTGACCACGACGTAATCCACTGCCATGCCCGCGTTGGTGCTGGCGTATTGGTAGTTGGCTGGAGTAACCGGTCCAGCGCCGCGTCGCAGATAGAAATCCACATTGCCACCCATCAATGGGATGAGTTCGAAGGTTGCTTGAACCGCGCCGCTGGAAACAAAAAAGGAATAGTTCGTGACATTGATGGCTGTGCTGCTTTCGGCTGCGAAGGCAACGGGCGAAGCACTCTGGATAATATTGGTAAACCAGTTCCCGTTGGTCACCGTGATGACGGGCGGCGGGAAAATCTCCGTGGCGAGCACAGTGTAATCTGCCGGCCCACCACTGACGTTGGTGACAGCCAGGTACCACGTTCCCGGCCTGAGCGGCACCGGAGGCACATTGGTGATCACCGCGATGAATTCATTGGCGGTGCCACCGTTGGCGCTGGACCGCAGGGCAGGCGTCATCCAGGGCACGCTGTCGATGACATGAAGGTCCACGTTTGCGCTCAGATTGAAGGCCTCAAAATCCGCCTCGATGGCCCCGGTGGAGACGTTGAAACAATAGTAATCCACCTGACCAGCCACAGCGCTGCTCGGCGGTGTGTAGGGCACGCCGTTGGTGAGGCACACAATCGTCGGACCGCAGTAGTTTGTCTCCGTGACACGGATACAATAATCGACCGCGACCGTTTCGAGATTGGTGATGGCGATAAACCAGTCACCCGGTATCAGCAGAGGTGTGGAATTCGTGAGGTTGAGGGAAATCAATTCCGGACTCGTGCCCGGATTCAGGCTGCACGGACTCCAATTGGTTGGAAAGGTGATTGGCACCGGCGGGCCTGTTTGGAGGCACATATCCACATTGCCACTGGCGCCGTAGGTCTCAAAGTCAACGTTGCAGGCGTCGGGAGAGACTATGAATTTGTAGTACTGGACTCTGCCAGGCGGAATCGTCGTGCAAAACTCAACGCCATTGGCAAGGTCAGTCGGTTGATTTCCTCCCTGGGTCGTAGCCGTAACGCAGTAGGACACCTGATTGGTGTCGATATTGTACACGCCGATGTACCATCGCCCCGGCAGGAAAACAAAACTGTAGTCGATCACCGCGATGAACTCGTCCATCAGGTTGGGATTAACGCTGTTGTAATCGAAGCTGGTCGGATTGGGCAGCGGCAGTCCGTGGCGCACCACCAGATCGGCGTTGCCGGTAAGATTGCTCAATGCGAAAGCGACACTGATGGCGTTGGAAGGCACATCGAACTGATAATAGTGCAGCCGGTTGGTCTGTGGAGCGATACTGGTGCAGTATTGCACTCCGTTCGTGAGCGGGATGACGCTCACAAAATTCGTCGAACCCGAATCGAAATGCACACACAGGGTAAACGCATTGGTCTCGGTCGGATTTTGATTGACCACCCCCAGGTAGTAGGTCTGGCCTGGTTGCAGGGGAGGCACCGAAGCGGTATCGATCACCTGATCCACTGTGGTCCCTGCCGGCACATCCACCGGTGTGTAATCATCCGGCGGTATATTGCCGGTGGGAAGCGCTTGTCGACGGTTGAACAACAGCAACGGGCCATTGCCGGCCGTCAGGCTGTTTGTAGCGATCCTCGCTGACAAGGGCACCGGGATTCTGAAATAGGTGATGTTGCCGCCTTCGGCTGTGCCTGCGAAGCACTGTCCATTGGTCAGCGTGATCGCCGGCGGATTGGTATTCACAAAAGTGAACTCCAGTTGCCAGCTTATCAACTCGGAATTGGTGAGCGCCGCGCTGACGCGCGTGTCCCAAATCTCCAGGCGCCAATCACCGAAAGCCGATTCGCCGCGCAAAGGCCGCATCGGTTCTTCCGGCAAATAATAATTGCACCCGCGCGGACCACACGCCGGATCGAGCAGCACATCGATGTTGTCCAAACCCCAGGCTTCGTCGCTGAGCGATTGCAGCCCGCTTCCCGAAAAGTCCACCTGCAGGCTATTGCCTGTGTGCGGGAAGGATTTGATAATGCGATAAACGGAATCATACCCTTCAGGATACCCAAGCGTGCTGTTTTCAGCCGCACCCGTCCGCGCCGGATTATTTCCTCCTGGAAACATATCCGGGTAAGCTTGCGGCGGGCTGTGCACGCAAAACGTCGTTCGGAGCAGAGGCGTGGCCGAGCCGGTCTGTCTCATGTCCCAAATGTCCGGTCCGTACATGTTCATCGTGTTGTTCCCGTCCCAGGTCCGTATGATGAAAAGATCGAGGGCTACTGTTGCCATGACGTGATTGCGCAGGTTGCCAAGACTCAGCGTCACGGTTTGGTTCCCAAACTCGCCCAGGAACATCCGGGCGCCAAGCGGCGTAACGCTCGTGCTGGCGGGAGACCATTCGGGGCCGACGGCTGCCTGGAAGTTGTTGCTATAGACAAGCGCCTGCGCGAACACGCCGCCGCCATCATTGGTAAATTGCGTCGCGTACTTGATCGGAATCTGAGTGTAGTTCGTGTTCTCCGTAAACGTGAGATAGTTGTAGCGGCCGCTCACGATGCTACCGGTGTAAGTCCAGGCCGTACCAGTGAGCGAGCTGTTTCCTTCGTTCATGACGATGGTCACATTCGTCGATGTGCCGGGACCGAAATCGACCGAAAAGCTGCCCGCCCCGTTAATCAGCCCGGAGTCAAATATCAACACCCCGTCGTAGTAGACGTGCATGTAATCGGGCACGGTAAAAAACTGATACGTGATCTCCAGAGTGCCCACGTTGGTGCCGGCCGGGATGACATTGATGTGCTCGGCCGCGCCGCCCGAAGAAGTCTGTGGAATCACATTGGTGGTGAGCGTGCCGGAGCCGGCATCGGCAGCAAACGGTCCGCCCCGGTTCTCCATCAACAGCAGCCGAGTGCCTTGCGGGCTGACCAGGTGAAAGACCAGGTCTGACATGCGCGGATGCGTCATCCGAATACCGACATCCACCGAGACAAGCTCCCGCCGGCTGTTCACGCGGATCACCGAATTGGTCACCGCATCGTCCAGCGAAAAGGCCGGACCCCCGGAACGAAAGCGGAAGGTCTCCCCGGCGCGCAGGTCGCGGTCCACGGTGACCTTGATATTGACCGTGACGGGCGTCGCATTGGGGTTGAACACGCCAATGAAATACTGTCCGGTGGAAAGTGGCGGCGAGCCAAAACGCGTCAGACTCAGACAACCGCCGGCGGGACCGATTGCGGGATCAATAATGGCAAACGCATCGAAGGTCGTTTGATCAGGAAAGCCTCCGCGCCGCAGATAGAGAAACACTGGCCCGGTCGCGGAACCCGCCACAGGACTGACACACACGGTGAGGTTGGTCGCATCCGCGGGTACATCGATAAACGTGAACTTCCAGCGATTGGGCAAAATAGTGGCGACAATGCCCGTGCCATTCGTCAGCTCCTCCTGGCGCCTTTGGAGATGAATCAACAAGCTTTCGACCCTTCCCGTTTGCGTCAGCGCATTGTCCACCATGGTCAGCATCCAGGTGCCGAACCCTTCCTGTCCGGCGAAATTCCTCAAGGTTCCGGGCCCATCGACCGGGGTGCTGATAAGAATTTCGCCCGAATCGCTGTCATCATACACATACAAGACCGTGTTGCTGAAAGTCCGGTGGTTGTTGAGCACGGCAAAATTGCCATCGTGCGCGAGGTGACCAAAGAGATCGCCTCCGTTCTCATGCGTCAGGACATTGGTCACGATCACATTTTCAATCGGGATTTGCTGCAGGCAATACCCGAAGACAAGTGCCGCCTGGGGATCTTCAGCGCTGCCGTCTGGAATATCGAGCGGGACATTGATGGCGTTGACCGTCACATTGCCCTCCTCATCCTCTTCGCTAAACGGTGTCGCGCGTCCAAAAGCCACAATGCCAAATATGCCGGCCTGCTGATCCTCCGATTTAACCCCTGCATAGTACGTCAGCCCTGGCGGCTGATTCGTGAAGACCACGGCTTCGGTTCCGCTCCGGCCCACGGAGCGCGATGCCCCTTGCAGCGCGGTGAGGTCCAGATTCGTGATGCCCGGATTTGTGGTCACAAACATATCCAGATCGGCTTCCACACCCGTGCGAGGCCGCGAGAGGTTGGGTGGCAGAAAAATGAAGAAGGCCACGTTGGTATTGGTGCTGCCCGTATTGGTGTAAACGAAGAACACCCACTGGTTGGTCATGCCGTTGGTGGACGGAAGCAAGGGCGGATTGGCTCCCGCGCGCAGATTGAACAGCGGGACTCCGTTGGTGAGCGAGAGAAGCCGCGGGGTCGGATCAAAATTTGAGGCGGGATCCGCGACCGTAAAAGCGGCTGCGCTCGTGGGATTGCCCCCGGAAATCACCAGCGCGTAGTCCTGAGCGATGCCGTCCGGATGCGCCGTCACTGAATTGACGTTGACGCGTCGCGCCCGCACGGTCACTGAGTAAGTGCCGGGGGTCGGGGTGTTCAACACCACGTTTTCGACGTTGTTGACGATATCCGTGATCAAGACCTGGTTCGTCAGGCTGGGTGCGCTGATGTCACCTTGAAAATTATTGCCGATGAAGACCTGTCCGTTCGCGAGATTGGTCACAATCAAATCCAAATCATTGACCAACTTGCTGCCGACAGCGGGATTGCCGGGCGGATCGGTCCATACCAGCGTAAACCGTAGCGCGGAGGTATTCGTGCTCAACGTGACGCTGCGTGTCTGACTTCCACCCGTGGTCAGGGCGTTGGTGGAATCCTGATCGAAGACGCGAACCGGCCAATTTGCCTCGGCGTTGCCGGCCATTGCCGCGGCCAGGCTGTTGGTGAGGTTGACCAATCCCCAGCCCTGATGGTTCCGTGGCGCATTGAACGCCAAATTATACTGGGCGATGGAGCGGGCGCCGTTAATCAACAGCGCCTTCATCAAGGCCGGGCTGTTGGTGCGCCCAAGGCGCTGCTCGAAATATTCCTGCATCAGGGCCAGGACCCCCGACACCGCCGGCGCGGCCTGGCTGGTGCCCGATTCGTACCGATACAGATCGGTTCCCAGCGCTTGATTCAAGTCATCCAGCGCCATCTGGATGGGCCCGGGAGGATTGGTGTTAATGACCACCACCTGGATATCCAGGGTTACGTCCTGCCCCACATTGTTCCCGACCTCGAAATACCAAAAGCCCTCCGTGACAGGAAAGATCAGGAAGTTAGTCCGGCCCGCAAAATCGCTCGGTGGCGGCGCCTGATCCTTGCGCACGTAAATCGAATTGGTCGGGAACGGAACGGGCGAACTGGCGTTGGGCAGCAGTCGGATCCTGGCTTGATATCCGTTGGGTTGCACAAAGAAGAAATAGGTATTGGTTTGCCCGCGCGGGATGGTTTGGTCCGTCACGTAGCTCACCTCCAGGTCCACCGCCACGTTGCCAATGAAATCTCTGGACCGCGTCGAAACGACGAAGCTTCCGGACGCAACCACATCCGGCTTGAACCTGCCGAACAGCCCTTCGATTCCCAATCCCACGTTGCCGCGAGAGGAGTACTCGGCCACCTGGTTGTTGCTGTCGGTCGCTTCGAGGAAGGCCGCGTTGGTTTGCCCATTGATGACGACTTCATTGGTGATGCGCCGCAGTTGCTCCAGCGCTCCGACCGTGATCACATTCTTGGCCGTGGCCGGAGCGTCCATGCTGTTTGGATCGCCGCCGCTGCCATCGGGATTGCCATTGCCGCTATTGCCCGCCGCAAAAACAAATAACAACGGCTGCGAGCCGGTCTGGCCGGGAATGGCGTCTCGAACAGCCGCGTCCCAGTTGGCGGCGGCGAAGGTGTAATCATTGGCGCCGCGATAGGTCCAACTGTTGTTGGAGATCAGGACGTTGGTGCTGGCGGCTCTCTCCTGCAACACACTGTCGGGAAGAAGCGGGCCGCTGACCAGGTCGATGGGCTGGACAAAAATATTGGCGCCCGGCGCCATGCCCCGGAAATTGGCGTTCGTCACCGAGCCAGGCACATCCTGCCCACGCGGACCATTCGCACCGCTGCTGGCAATGATCCCGGCGACGTGTGTGCCGTGACCGTCGAGATCGATTGCAGCGGCAGCAGGGTTGGCAAAGATGCGCAATATTGTCAAATCAGGGTGCGTCGCGTCCACCCCGGTGTCATTCACGTTCACCATCACGTTGGCTCCGGTTAAATCCAGATGGTTCGCGGTCGTAATGGTGTTGGTTGAAACACGCACGCGCTGGCGGCTCAAATCGTTCACTGGCGCCCGTCGGTAATGCGGCTCGATGGCTTGCACTCCGGGCAATTGCGCCAGAGCCGTCAAAGCATCGGCCGGTGACTGAACTGTCAACTGCCAGCCAAAGGGGGAACGGTCTTCAGCCAATACTTCGAACCCCATCCCGGCCAAGGTCTGCGATGCCGCCTCGCGTTCTCCGGGAAAGAGCAACACGTTCAGGCGGGTGTTTTCAGGGAGCGGTTTGTTTTGCGCCGCCCATTCCAATAGTTTTGGCGCCAGCTTGTAATAGGGATCCCACGGCAAAACGGTTTGTGTATCGGGCAGAGCCGCCAACTGCTTTGCGGTCTCAGCCGACGCTCGGATGAGGTAAGCATTGTTGGGGACGTAAGCGACAATGCTGGCGCCGAATTGGCGAAGCTGTTCGCGAAAGGCGTCGGTCAGCGGCCCGCGTGATTGTGCGATGTAACTGCCCGGATCGGCCCCAGCCCGCAAGTGACCAGGAATGGAAAGTTCGATCGGAATGCTGCTGTCGATAAGCGCGTTCCTGAGCAAGATAGCCTGGTCGCTTCTCATCAGTTGATCGAGGGTCTGGGCCGTATTGCTCAAGCGGTATGCAAACGGCGGGTTGGTTGATGGGGCCGCGGCCGCCGGAGCACCAGCGACACCGGACTGCTGCTCAAAGCGAACGAACGGAGTTGCCTGGGCACGATTCGTCCCCGTTCGGCTGAGGGCGGGCCGTTCAGGCGCACGCAGCTTTTCCGAAGCCTGAGACTTTTGTTTGGCAGCATACTTGTTTCCCAGCCAGCCCAGAATGGCGGCGATTAGGAGGCAGAGCATGCTCAACAAAAACCAGGTTCGCGTCTTGAGGCGCATAGGCTATCCGATCATCATGGCAGAAGAGTAACCGATTAGGAATAAGGAATTTCCTTTTACCAGCCGCAATGCCTTTCGGGAATTCGGGTTTGTCCCGAAGGGACATCCGACAATAGCCCGGCGTTTCAACGCCGGGTTGAGCCGACAATACAGACAAGTCCCGGAGGGATGGCAGAAAATCCAACTCTTAAACCTGATCTTCTTTCGTCCCTCCGGGACTGGGTGGTTTTTTAACCGCACCACCCGGCGTTGAAACGCCGGGCTATTATCAGTATGTCTCTCCGGGACAAGGTTACGTCTGAGGCTTGGAAAGCTTGGCAAGCACCGCTGACTGCCAACTGGCGGAAAGGCAGGTGAGCAGCCTGCGCTCCCGGAAGTTGAGCCAAGGGCGAGCATCATATCTGGATTTGTGAACGAGACGGCAGCATGGGACTTTCCTCACCAGCCATTGCCATTTATCCCTTCAACGTCGAGATTCCTTACTCCGGCGGCATGATGTTAAAACTTTCCGTCACAGCGCGCGGTCGTTGAAAATTGGGTTGGCCGTAATTCACATTCGTCGGACTATTGAAAGGTTCGAACTCGATCCGCACCACCGCGCGCGTGGCCACTTCCCCGGTAATCTGATAATTATCCACCAGACCTCGATGAGGCCCGGACGTGACCACGTGCGCGGGCTTCAAGGACTGTCCCCAGGTATAAATCACATAACGCGTGTCCCCTAATTTGAGCAGCGACATGATTTGTTCGGGAATACGTTCGTAGTCCACATCCGCAAGAAGCTGGTTTTTCATCTGCTCGCCGGCAGGCGTAATAAAGGGCTGATGAAGGAAAGGCGAACCAGCGGTTAAATTGGTCACCGCCAGCACATCTCCGACCCGCGGAAATTGATTTCCCGGCAATGTTCTGCGGTACTGATTGATTGCCGCCACCACCTCCGCTACATACGGCTCCAGTGCCGCCGGCTGGATGATATAATTGGTCTCCAACGTCGGAGTGCCGTTCTGTTCTATGATCCTGGTGGCGGTGGCGCCGGACAACACCGCCGACCATGCCGGCTGGTTTGTTTGATTGACGGACAACTGCCCGCGCGTGGCATTGGGATGCAACGCCACCGTGAACATGTCCATCAGACGCCAATCGTTGGTCGGATGCGACAGCATGGTGGGATGCTGGTTCGTCCATTCCGCGATCTCGGCCATGTCGGATTTCAGATAAATCGTCTGCCAGGGCGTGCCTCGGTGGACGCGTCCCAGCCAGCCGATGCTCGGGAGTTTGTTGGTGGGAAAATTCCAATGGTCCGAAGAGGAAACTAATGCGTCCTTGACCCTGTAGTTGACAGCCTTGAGCTGGTCCGCAGTGTCCGTGGGCGGTTTTCGCGGGTTACCGCCCCACGGTTCATAGGCCTGGTTCAGGTCGCCGAGATTGTCGGGGTCCCGCCCAAAGGAGAGTTTTTTCGCAGCGACATCCACTTTGGGGAAGAGGTCCTGGGCCATGTAATGCACGAGCGGGTCATTGACCTGCCACGTTGTGCGGTGGACAACTCGCATCACCGGTGAGTAAGGAGCCTGCATGGATTTTCTGGTCCTGTTGGTCTTGTCCAAAAAGCCCTTAAAGGCGTCAATGGCCCTGTCTCGATCATCAATCGTCGAATAAGCCCTCCAGTCGGTGAGAGACACTCCCGGTCCCTGGGCCCCTAGCGAGGCATAAATCTGGTTGAGCAGGCCCATCGTCGGCACGGTGTTCAATGTGGAATTCCCCAGCCTGTTGGTATTCCACTGGGCCAGACCTTCGGTGGAGTGAAGTCGCTGGGCGATGTTCACCGTTGTTCCCAGGCCGGCAAAACTGACTGCATCCACCAATCGTCCATTGTCGAAGAGAAAGTAGCGGACCCGATTTGTAACCAAGGCCACCCACTGGTGTCCGCGGAAACCTGTAGCTCTCGAACTTTCAAAAATCGGTTTGTCGTAAGTCGGCTCGAACCCTCGCGTGGGCGGGCCGACCCGATAGATCGAGTTGGTAAGTGCCATCGAATTGATCCAGTTCGTTCCCGCGCCCAGGGGCAGCGGAAAGCGATAAGTGCCATTGGTCCAAGCCCCCGGTTGAGAAGCTCGAATCAAGATAGCAGCATTGGTCGCAGCGTCATGGGCCCAGACCACCCCATCTTCATTGGTCACGACCGTCCTGAGCTCACAGGCGGCAAACATCACCAAATCACGCGGATAGGACCCGTTCGGATTCGCGTTTTGACCGTAGGAATTCCACGCCTCCAGCCCGACCACATTGGAAATGCCCAGCACGTACATCTGATTGGTATATCGTGGAAACTCCTGCCCGATGTTGTCCTTGACCACCTCCGCTTTGCGTTCGAGCTGCGCGGTCGTTTCCACCATCAACTCGTTGAAGGTCGGGTAACCCTGCTTGGCCCCAATGAGCAACGGTATGCCATAGACAAAGTCGTATGGCCGCACTTGCTGGCCTCCTAAATCATTCAGATCCTTCCAGTTGTTCGTATCGATAAGTGCCGAAACGAAAGCCGGCCCGGACGAGGCCTCCTCGTATCCAACAATGATAATGTTGGTCAGATTATTGGCCCTGACCGTCCTGAAGATCGGCCGCAATACTGTGGGATAAAAAGGAGGATAAACGTTTACGTTTGGATCGGGATGCGTGCGATTCGTGGTTGCATCGTAAATGTTCAGGGCCATCTGCAAAAGGCGATGAATCGCGGGCGTGTAATAATTCGTTGGATAAATCTCCAGGTTGGTAATGGCCACGTTGTCTGGAAGGTTGGTGAAGCCGTGCCCGCGCTCCCACAACATCTGATCGCGCAACAACCGATGGGCCACGGTCATGAAAAAATTCGTCGCGCTCCACGCGTAAAGGTTCGTGGCGCTGGCCACTCCGAACGGATTGACCTGCACCCGGTCATCATAGTTGATGTTTATCTTGTCCTGCGTCTCGGGCTCAGAATCGGTCCCCATCTGTGCCAGCAGATTGTAGAGGGTATAACGGTCCGAGGTCGCGTTGCCGGTCGATGCGCGCATCAGGCGCCCGGCAAAATTGGGATAGACATTTGTTTTGGTGAAATCCAAAAAATCGTGGACGCTGAAGAACTGCTTCGCATTTTCGCTTCCCGACCACGGTTGGGTGATGATGTCGTTATCCGTGCCGATCGGATCCAACAGACCGTCGGCGTATTCATCGATGGCGTCTGTGGCAAAAACATTATTCGATATCAAGGCAGGCAAAGCACTGGTTGCGGCAGGCAAATACTGATGAGGTTCGAGCAGGGTGGCCGGCTTGAGCGGGAGGTATCGATATCGCAGCAGTTCACTTGCGTCCTGAAAAGCCACTCCAATACTGCCGCCAGTAAGGTTTGTGTTATAGCTGTATTTTCTAAGATTGGGATTCCAATAATTGGTGTTCAGATCGGCCAGGAATGCGGCCAGATTCAGCTCCCAGGAGCCATGGCCCTGCCCGCGCAGATATCCATTCTGATCGAGGGACAGCCATCGCTTTCCATGATTGTGAATGAAATTGATGTCGAGCGTCTTGCCCGTCGGGAGAATGACAAAACAATACCGGCCGATGAATTTGTTGGCCGGTGAATGCGGAAGATTCGGTCGCTCCAGGATCCCAATCCATTGCGGGTCGCCCACAAAGTATCCGAACGTTTCCTTTCCGGCCGCGTCCAGGATTGGCTGCTTGTTGTCATCGAGCAACTTCACGAAGTCCGTGTCGTCGAAGCGTCCGTTGCGATTGAGATCGAGATAAAAGCGGAATTCGTTCGTGCGAAAATTTGGTCCGGCCAGGTTCCTGAACCTGTCCACAAAAACGGGCGGGCGCGGTTCGTAATGGAGGTTGGCCACATTCTGAATGTATTCATCCGAATTCAATGCCCGTCTTGGATTTGTGGCGGTGTAATCATAATTGACATTGGGCGGGCTGGGATTGGTCGGATCGTTCGCATCAAATCCCGCCGGGTTGATATAATTGCTCGACACGGTAAAGCCGGGTCCCTGCCAATCGTTGCTGCTGACGACCACGCGCGTCAGAATATCCGCCGCGAGATGCGCCTTGGCGCTTTCCAACCCGGCGTTGTTCGCATTGATCGCATCGCGCATGTCCAGATGGCCGGTGACGGATTTTCTCTCGCCGCGCGTCAACGCCAGAAAGGCCACCGCCATCACCGTGATCACCGAGAGCATGATCAAGGTGATGACCAGAGCGACCCCGCGTTGGGAATTGAATTTCATAGGGCCGTTCGAATCGGAATGCGCTCGCGAAAGAGATGAACCCGATGCACCTGGTTGGTCAAAAACTCGACGGCGCTGTCAAGATTAATGATCGATTTATAACGCGCAAATGTGCGCGGTTCCACGACTCCAAATTCCAGATCGATATAGGCGGGCACCAGGTCGTTGGTGTAGCCGGAATAGACGATGTTGTTGCTGAACGCATAATTGAAGAGATCGAAGTTGGTTGTGTAGGAAACACCGTTCGCCGCATAGGGAATCAACCGCAGATGGATGACGCGGTCGGCCACACGGTGAAGACGTCCGTCCTGAATAGCATCGACGGGCCTACCGATGACATCCAGAAAACTGCGAAAGGCTACGGTCGCATCGGCCAGCGGCACGTTGGTTTGGAACCGATAGAGTGTCCCCACCCCATTGGGCGACGGTGGAGATGGCTTCTCCGGCTCCAAATAATAGCCCGTGCCAGTCCATTGCTTCACGCCATCGGTGTTGCGCTTCGACAGAAAGAAATATTCCTGAACCACATTGGTCTGGGGAGGCGAAACAGGACGGGGCTGGATCATGGGAACGAGACTCGTCGTGACGAAAAAATTGGTTTCGCCCGGAATATGGCTGGGGCGGAGTTCCTGCAATTCGGTGGCCAGCAATTCCACAACGGCGCGCGCGCTTTCCAAAATGTCCACCTGCGTTACGCCGCCGCGAAAGGCCCGTTCCGTCTGGTAAAACATCGCCAGCAGGCCGACGATGATCACAGCCAGCAACCCCACCGCCACCAGGACTTCCAGCAGCGAAAAGGCCGAACGCTTCCATCCTGGCACTCTGCGCGGTTGGATGACAAAAGGGGCGCATCTCGGAAGTACCACCAAAATCCGCTTAGAAACACTGCGACGCTGGAAAGCGTCGCCACCTGCCGACAAGAATGTCGGCGCTACGTCGTAGCGCCGGCTTTCCAGCCGGCAGGTGGCGAGACTTTCCAGTCTCGCTGCGGTGGTACTTCCAAGATGCGCCCTGACAAAAGGAGCGTCACTGTTTTCTCCGGGCAGCGCGCCCTGGTGCGGCCAGGATGGCCGCGCTCCGGAAGATGTTTTGTGGCGGGCGAGTCTCATGGCACGAAGTAGATGCCCGGTGTAAAAAAGAAACCGTCCACATCGCTGGTCAATGCGCCACTGACCATCGTGCGAAAGGATTTCTTGTTGTTTCCAATCTTGCCGCCAGGCAACAACGGCCAGCGGAACGTCAACCGCACATCGTGCAGATTCGATTGGAGATTGCTGATCGCGAGCTGGTTTTGGTTGGTGATGAATGGCCCGGCGGGCAGCACTTGCGCCTGCACCAGGTATTCAAAGGTCAGAGTCGGGTTGCGCAGGCCCTTTTCCACTGCGTTGCCGCTGATGGACCGGACTTTGGCCTCCACGCGCACCAACTCCCAGGGCGGATCGGGAGCTATGCAGTCCGGCGCGGGCGCCGGCAGGGTGCCGACCGCGCCAACGGGCCGGGATAAACTTCCGATGATCCGCTTGCCGGTGCTGACGCTGCAGGGAAAGAGATTGTTTCTGGGATTCACCCCCGGCAGCGGCGCCATCGTGGGATTCGTCTCGACGAGGGTGATTTCCATCACGTAATTCGTCAAATCACCCAAGTTAGTCGCGCCGCTGCGAATGGCCTCCAGGAAGTAGGTGCCATCCTGATTGACGATCGTATCCTCGCGGTTATCGCGCTGCACCTGCAGCCCGCTGGGCAGGATTCCAATGATCGCGACCAGGGCAAAGCCGATCACCGCCAGACAGATGGCGATTTCTATCATCGTAAAGCCGGGTTCGGATTTGCGTGGAAAGGTCTTCATGGTATCTCTGGCCGCACGATGGTCGCCCGCCCGGTCAGGCCATCGATAACGACGTGGTTGGAATTTACCACGGAGTTGAGAGGCGGAGTTTCGCGCGCATCAGCCGTCGCCCAGGCGAGACCTGCTGGAACCCGGTCGTGGAAGATACTGCCTCGCGCCAGCGGAATCCTTTCTTCACCGCGCGCCGTGATCAATCTCCCTTGAAAATCGAAGGCGATATAAGGCAGCAAAAGATTCTCATTGGTAACAGTAGGGAACGGAAAAAGGTTGGTCTCGAAACGCCAGCCCGGGTTGAGGAGGTCAAATTTGTTTGTCTGAATGAAGATACCGTCCGGAAGTGATCTCAACGGCGAAAGAAACCGCGGATTCTCCCGTCCAGGCTGTTCGCCGATCTGGCGGCGTGAAAACATGGTGTAGGAATTGAATTGCCCGCGCAGAAGCTGCTCCTCTTGCACAGGGCTTAGCCGGGCCGTAGCTGGGTTTATCCATGTCGCCGGAGGCACAAAAACAACATAGACGGTGCTGCGGCTACTGATGGCCCGGTGGCGGGCGAGCGCCAGGTCGTCCAGCAACTGGCGATTGGCCGATGCCATGACATTCGACTGCCGCATGCCGCGCAGGTTGGGCAGAGTCAGGGCCATCAACAGGCCGATGATGGAGATGACGAGCAGAAGTTCCAGCAGGGTGAAAGCGTAGATCGAGATTCGTGAAGTCGCTTGGACCAAGCCCTCGCGGCGCTGTGACATACCGACCTCGCCGAGGCCTTTCGAAGAAATTCTGTGGATTAACCTATCCATGGCATGCCCCCCTGGAGTGGGGTTTTTATGATGGCATCACTCCCAGGTCACAATATTGTCTTTGTTTTCCTCCCCTTTGAGAGTTCCCCCATCCTGGCGCCGTTTGACTCTGCCATCCGGACCGAACGACCAAATGGCCGTTGAACCTTTAATCCCCGCCACCAGACTCGCACTCTTGCGGAGGTCGCCATAAAAACCATCGACGCAAAGATCATTATCGTCGAGATCCAGCGTTACGATGTAGGGATTGCCCCAGGGATCGCGGAACACACCGTTTGGATCCAGTCCATGCGAGATCTCACTCAATGAGCGTTTGGGATCGAAAAAGCGAATCTGCCGGGGATTAAACGTTCCGGAAAATCCAACCAGACTGTTGCTCGAGACCAGATTCGTGCTTTGCAGGATGGCAATGAGCTCCGCGTTGCAGTTTTTGTAAGTGGGAGGTGGAGCGCCATAGCTTTCAATCCGTCCCCAGGGTTCATACTGCGGACTGACCAGTGTATTGTCTGGAAGCACCGTGCCATAAGTAAAATCCGGTTGACCTGCCGCAGGTTTGGAACAGTCCATTGCGTCTCTGGAAACAGGCAGGCGGCTGTATTCAGCTTCATATTGTTTGATGGCGCCGGCCAGATTGACCATGTCCACCTTTGCCAGCCTGATTCTTGCCTGCTTCTTGACATTAACCAGTGCCGGCAACAACAGTCCGGCCAAGGTGCCGATGATGGCAATCACCACTAACAACTCGATCAGGGTAAAGCCGATCGCATGGCGACTGGAGGAGGATGGGTGCGTTTTCATAGTTCCTGGAATGGATCGATGCGTTTGTCTCGCGACAGTTTGGGTTTGAAAGCTGGAAACGGACTTACCCGGCCGTAAGAAGAATTCTTCTGTGAACTCGCGGGCGTGCCGGACTGCGGACTAGGGACTGAGAACACAGGAAAAGTTGGCTGATGATCCTCAAAACGCTTGCTGTTCTGACGCGAGCGCCGCGCGCGAATGGGCGGCGTCCACTCCGCTTCGCGCCAACTTACCGGCAGGCGTCGGGCCGATCCAGGCTGGAGAAATCGCGCAGGCATATTATTCCTTCTTCCAGTTGCCAAATACGTTGGTCTTTCCACCCATACGGACTTCCACCCATAAATCGTAGGAATGCGGGTTGTTCGTGGGATTTGAGGAATTGTAGTGCCAGGGAAGAAATTCTTTTATCCTGACCCCCAGCACCCTGACGTTGTTGATGACCTCAGCTTGACTGGGCTTGAGGTTGCGATGAAAATTCTGAGCATCGTCGGCCTTGTCGTTGGAGTTGATAAAACCATCGAATCCGAATTCCGTCCTCACATCAGCCGCTCGAACAGTGTCGTTCGGATCATCATTCCGCGTGCTATCCAGGATTAGAAAAACAGGAACCCCGGTGGAGTTGTTCGTGGCCACGGTTCCCACCAACTCGTAATAGAGCGGATTGATCGCGATCTTGTTGGGATCGGCGTTGTCCGGCGGATACAAACCGCGCTTCTGCTTGTAAGCTTCGATGACTGTCTCCACGTTCGCCACCTCCGCTTGCACTCGCTTGCGGATCCTCGCGTCCGCAGAAAAAGCCGCTTTGCTCAGGAAGAGCCCAGCCAGGATCGCAATCACCGAAATGACGACCAGCATTTCAATCAGCGTGAAACCGGGCACACCAAGAAACCCTCTTCGCGTGGTTCCTTGGGGATCGCCTTCAGTGCTATCTGGAATTGTCTTCATCTTCACAGGCCGGTTCACAGTTTTGGACTTAAGAAATCACTCTATTGGTGCGCGGTTCAGCGCCGCGTTCCCGCAGTTCGAGTTCCATTCGTTCGCTCAGCCACTGCTTGATCATGCTCTGATAATTGAGATAACGCGAGCGGGCCAGCCGTTTGATTCTTGCCAGCATGCGCGGATCGATGCGCAGCGTGATCGTAATCGATTCGGAGACTTCTAAGCTGGCGGCCACCGTGGCCTCCATGAGACGAAGGTCCAAGCGGTTCTCCGCCCAAAATGCGGCTTCCGCTTCTTCATTGTCAAACAGCGGAACTTCCTCCCAATTGGCAACTGCATTCATAGTTTCATCGGCTGCCCAGTGCCTGGTTCATCTTGCGTTGATAAAAAAACTTTTCTTCAGTCTCAAAGGGGCGGGCAAAGATCAGTCGAATCTGCTTCCCGTTTGTACGATAAACGCTGAAGACTCCCATCCCGCCAGACGACATGCCCAAATTGAAATAGCGCGACTGAACGGCGAAGCGCGAAGAATCCGGAAGGAGGCGCACTGCAAACGGGTCTTCAAATGATTCTTCGATGCCCTGAATGCTGAGTGAGTGGTTCAGGTTGAAGGGCGGATTGTTCCAGTCGAATTCCATAACATCCACATTTGTATATCAATCAGCCATGCAATGTATTTACATTGTAAATACGGCCAGCACGCGGTGAGTGTCAACAAAAAAGTTTTCAGGGGTTTGCGGGGGCGTGACTAAAAGTGGGTGAACGGGCGACTAGAAAGTCGCCCAACCTGCCGGCTGAAAGCCAGCGCTACGTCGTAGCGCCGGCTTTCAGCCGGCAGGTTGGAGGACATTCCTGTCCCCAGTTTCAGAGGTACTATCTCACCCACTTTTAATCACACCCGTTTTGGGGTGCCTTGGGCACCCGGCAGCCGACCTCATGGACACAGAACTGCCCGGTAGAATCGCTGAGGGAAATTGGACGCTTGCGGATCGACCACGATGAACGTATCGGTGCTGACGTTGTTGGTCGCAATTGGCGTCCAAACCTCCAGGTCACTCGATGCTTCCACCATATGCGTGCGCCCGGCCACGCCACTGAGTCTCATCTCGAAATGGCCGTTACTCAAAAATCCCATGCCGCTAAATCGCGCGGGCGCCGCTTCCCAACTCAACTGCATGCTCCAACCTCGCGCGATGCCGCCCCCATCGGCCAGCGCATCGTCAAGAACGTAGAGCATCCAATTCCCGTTGGGAACCAAACCGGTCAACTGCGCCAGATTCGTAGCATAGGTTCCCCCAGGCGCCGGCCCCGGAAACACGTCCAATCCATCCTCATTATAGTCACTGGGTCGGAAAACACCGTTGGTCAGTTGACTCTCGTTGAACAAAACCCGGCTCGCCGCATCTTCGAAGCCCAGCCGCAGATCCACAATGGGCGCGCCTCCGCCCGCGTCGGACATCAACTTGATCGCTTGCCCCGCCGGATTCACCAACAGGATGTCCACATCGTCCGGATAGGCGTGGCTGATTCCATTAAGGGTCACGGTCAGATGGGTCAAAATGCCGGGCACACATTTGACCCGGATGACCGATGGGTAAGGCGAGGCGGTGGCGGGATGATCGTTAATGGCGATGGGCGCCGGATTGGTCAGCAACAACGGATTGGATGAACTGCCTTCCAACGTGAGCGTGGCGCTGTTGGTCACCCTGTTGCACAGGCCGTGTACCTCCACTGTATAGAGGCCCGCGTCGCTGTCTTTGAGACTCTGCAGAAGCAGCGTGCTGTTGGTTTCACCTTCCATCACATGCCCGTTGGCTTTCCAGACAAAACGGGCCGCCGGCGTGCCAGAGACAACCGTGTGGAACGCGGCGCTTTCACAAATGCACCGGGTCAGATTCGTCGGACCCGTTGCCGTGGTATTTGCGCCCACAGTCAGGATGGCGCTGTTGGTGGCGGAGCCACATCGATTCGTGACCAGCAGGGCGACGATGTGCTCACCCAAACTCAGCGAATCGGTTGCCACGGTCAGGGTTGGTCCATTGGTTCCAGTCACGTTGCCGTCCAGGGTCCAGGTGTAAGTAAACGGGCCATTGCCAGAGGCCGTCGTGCTGAAGGCGGCAGGTTCCTTCGAACATACAGCCGCGTTTGCCAAGGGCGTAATCGTCACGCAGCCGCCGAGGGTCACGGTAAACGAACAGGTGGCCGTGTTTCCAGCGGCGTCGGCGGCAGTGCAAAGCACCGTCGTGGTGAGGTTCGAAAAGGTCGAGCCGGAAGGCGGATCGCAAGAGACGGCTACCACCGCACAATTGTCTGTGGCATTGGGTGAGAAAACCACCACCACGCTAGGCTCACCTGCCGGCACATCCGTCACGATGTCCGCCGGACAATCCAAGCGCGGTCGTTCCAGATCATTGACAATGACCTGGAAGCTGCACGTGCCTGTGTTGCCGACAGCATCGGTCGCCGTGCAGAGGACCTCGTTAGTGCCTTTCGCAAATGTGGAGCCTGAAGCCGGCGAACACGTGACATTCGTCACTCCCGTGCAGTCGTCCGTGGCCGTGGCGCTAAAAGTTACGATGGTGGAACATTGCCCCGGTTCGGTATTGGTTACGATTACGTTACCAGCCCCACCTGGGCAAGAGATGGTTGGCGGGGTTGCATCCACGATCACGACCGTACGGCAAGTCTGCGCCAACACGCCACCGCCGAAACTCACCGTTACGTCGTGAAATCCGGGACCGTAAGTCCGGGCCAGTGTCAATTTGGGGCTGAGTGAATTCGCCGGCACGGAATTGGTCTGCACAGGGCTTCCATCGACGCTCCAAACAACGGCCAGATCGCGACATTCCGCGTTGAATACCTGCGCGGTTAATGTCACGGAAGCAGAGGGGCAAGGCGCAACGAAAGGACTCGGACACGTCAGGAGCACGTTCACATTGGGGCCGCCAATGGCCGCAGGATTAGTCGTGCCCCGAATATAGGCCAGGACGCCCAGGTAGCTGGGATAGCTCAGGAAATGTTGGTGCCACGCGAAAACGTCCAGCGAATCGTCAACCCCGACCGCACGCCCCGCAGGTGTCGGATCGATATCCGCGTAATCGAGCGAACCCAGCGTGACTCCGCCCAGGCCGACCATGTAGGCATAGGGGCCGGCCGCAGGAGGGGGGCGGTTGAATTCGGAGGAGAAGCCCAACAATCCCCCGCCGGCATGCACAAAGTTGGCAACATCGGACGCCCGATTACGCAACAAATCGTTTTCCGCTACTGTTAACCCACCGGAGAAAGTGTTGCGATAGTCACTCACGACGGCAAGCATCCTGTATCCTGTGAATGAATGTGTGGCGATAGCGCTGCCATTCACGAAGGTGACCGATTGCAGGATGCCAGTTCTGACCCCATTCCAAAAGTGGGTCACGTGATCGTTTGGATTCTTGCCCGCGCCAATTACCAATACGCCCGATCCTCCGATGGCCCTGTTCAGAATGTTGCTGACCAATGTCTGCCAGGTCGTGATAGGCCCATGTCCACCGTGGCCGCCGTCATCTTCGGCATCGATACCCATCAGGATCACAGGTCCGGTGGGCGGCAGATTGACCGTGACCGTGAACGTGCAGCTCTGCGTGTTTCCCACGTTTCCCCTTCCGTCGGAGGCCGTGCAAAAGACTGGCGTTGTTCCCTTCAAAAAAAACGAGCCTGACTGAGGCTGGCATATCACTGACAGCACTCCTCCGATGGGTTGTTGCCCGCCACAGTTGTCCGTCGCAAGGGGCGGATAAATAACCTGCATCTGACATTGGCCCGGAGGCAGGAACCTCACGAGATTGGAACAGTTCATGACAGGCCGTTCCCCGTCTCGGACCGTGACAACGAACGTGCAATTGGTCGTATTCTCGCTGGTGTCCCTCGCCGTGCACACGACGGTCCTTGTTCCGACAAAGAACGTGGAGCCGTTGGTCGGCACGCATGAGATAAACACGCTCGGCACGGTTATGTCCGCACAATTGTCCGTTGCGCTCACCGAAAAGGTCACGTTGCTCTTGGAACAACGACCGGGATCGGTGTCAAAGGTCAGCTTGAGCGCGTCACCGCCCAGCAGCACCTGCACTTTACCTTCTGCGGCGCCAAATAATCCGGAGCCAATGGCATAGATTTCATCTCCATTAAACGTCACGCCTTGCGCCATCTCACTCATCGGCTGCAACATATTCGGTCCGGCGGACCAGGTATTGGCAGCCGGATCGTAGAACTCAGTCACCACCAGGTTGCTGGTTCCATTGAACCCGCCGAAGACAGCGATTCGTCCCCCAATGACCCCGGCCATGGCCGCGCCGCGTCGCGTGGGCATGGGCGAGCCCAAACTCCAGGTGTTGGTCGCGATGTCGTAAATCTGCACGACATTGGTGGTGCCGACCCAGTCGCGGACCGTTCCGCCAAAGACAAAGATTCTGCCATTCCAGGCCACCGTGGCATAATGGTCCGAGACGGCGAGCGGCATGGGCGCCAGCCGCTGCCAGGTATCCAGAGTTGGATCGTAAACTTCGTTTATGTTCGTGACGATGCCGCGGCCATAGCTGCTGCCCGTTCTGCCGCCGAGGGCATAAATTCGGTCCTGGTAGCTCGCCGCGGCCAGACCGCCCCGCGCCACGCTCAGAGACGCTTTCGCCTGCCACAGTCTCGTCGCCGGATCGAATTCTTCAACGGCTGCGCTTGGGCCGGTCCGCCCACCAATCGCATAATGCCTTCCGAAAGCGGTACCGCCGGCCATCTCCGAACGGGGCGATACCGCGTCGGGGAGGTTCATTCCACCATGCGTCCAGGTATTGCTTGGAATGTGATACACCGACAAAAGCCAGCTATCGCCGCTACGAAAGCCATGGCTGACGTAAATTTTGTCGCCAATCAGGCTGGCCGAAGCGCCTTCCACACCGCCGGTGCCGCCTGTGGAACGCGGATCGACAAAGGGCGCCCGCAATTCCCATCTGGGTGGCTGCGTCAGTGGACACGTCATGCGCGGCCTCTCCCTGTCGTTGACGATGACGCTGAACGCACAACTATTGGTGTTGCCGACGCCATCAGTCGCCAGACATGTGACCGGCGTGACGCCCCTTTGAAAGACAGAACCACTGGGAGGACTGCAGGAGAAGCTGGCTCCAGGGCAATTGTCGATCGGTTCGACGGAAAAGTTGACGACGGCGTCACATCGTCCTGGAGCAGTGCTACTGATAATGATGCTGGGGCAGTTCTGGAGCGGACGTTCGGTATCACTGATGGTGACGGTGAAAGAACAGGTGTTGGTGTTGCCTGCGTCATTTGTGGCAACACACATGACCGGAGTGACGCCAACCGGGAAGAAAGAGCCGGAAGACGGCTGGCAACTGTTGGTGGGGCCAAAACAAAAAGTGAGCGTCCGGCCACACTGGCCCGGAGCTGTATTGGTGACGACATCGGCGGGGCAAAGATCGCAGGGAAGCGGAATGCCCACGGTAAACCCGTGCCAGAATTCACCGACCGGCACCGTCCAACTGATCGAGCTGTGCCTGCCGGGGAATTGAATGGTACCGTTTCCTTCTTGTCCTTCGAGGACATTTCCAGGCAAAACGGCGAGCGTATAAGGTCCGCCGAAACAACATCCCTGACCAAAGCTAAGGAGGTTAAAAGCGGTGTTGAACTCGTAACGAGCAAACCCTCCATTACCTAAGCCCAGACTGAAAACTGCGATAACGGGATTGTCCACGGGAGCACTGAACATAATCGTATTGACAGTAGGAGTTCCCCCGGTCAGAGCGATTATGTCCCCGCTGTCGGGCGCGTTGTCCACAACGGCATTGGTATAGGGTGAGCGCTGATTCGACAGGTTGGGCCCCCAATAGAAACTCGCCCCTCCGGAGATGTCCGTTTGGAGAATAACCTCGCCACTGTAATCGACGGAAATGTTGCCTCCGCCCGGCAGGGAAATTGTCCCGTTGGCCGACCCGGGATTGCCAGCAGTGGCTGCAGTCCAATCGGTCCAGGATATGATCGCGGCGGACGCATCTCCTCCCACCAACAGACAGGCGGCACAGAAGCCCACCAACGCGACCAACCAGTTTTGGCTGTGCTTGCTGGACTTCTTCTTCATGCTTGCTCTTCTGACTGCGATTTCACCACTGCGTCGGGATGCATCCTCCAATCTTTTCTCCGGTTCATCGTCGAAGGACCACCCGGACAAATAGCCCCGACATGAGATAAAACGTGTTGCCGGTTCGAGCACAGGACTCAATTGCTGGAGAAAGCGCCTCGGATTAAAATGTTCATCAGCAACAACTCAGTCGGGAAACGTATGTATATTCTTAGCCTGAATCCTCCTGGCGGGCAATTCAATTTTTGACAGCAGTAACTTCGTCGCCCCAAGACGCCAACCTTGGACGTTGGACGTTGGACGTTGGACGTGAACATTGAAGATTCCCCGTTCCGCATTCCCCTCGTTCCCCTTTCACCCATCACATAGTGAAAATAGCCGGGCGTTTCAACGCGTTGAAACGCCGGGCTGGGCTATTGTCGGATGTTCCTCCGGGACAAACCCCTGCCTGAATTCCCGAAAGGCATTAAGACTATATCGATTGCCAAAAGTAATTTCCAGAATGCGAAGTTGATCGCCGTAGCGGCGTCTCGGCAGAGCGCCGCAAACAATAGGAAAAGACGGCGCTCTGCCGAGACGCCGCTACGGCCATGCAAAAGGAGAGGCTTCGCTCCTGGCTCCAAGTGGGAAATTACTTTTGGCAATCACTCTATAGGAGACCTTCGAAGAGAAAGTCGAACCGTTGAGCTTCGTGCCCGGTCTCCTCCCGCAGTTCCCGTTGTGCGGCTGAAATTAAATCCTCCGTTTCCGCGCCGGCGACATCTCCCGCCAGGCCGGCCGGCAGTTCGATGACGCGGCGGTCCACGGGCAGGCGATATTGCTCGGTGAGGATGAGATTTGGATCGTCCGTAACGGCGAGGACGGCGACGATGCCGCTGGCGCTGGTGCGTTCGACGTATTCCCATTGGCGGCGCGCGACAAGCCGAAGATGCTTTCCTTCACACAGAGTGACTTTCATGTTATTGCTTGGCGACACATGTTTATCCAAGTGTCAAAAGTAATCTCCGGTTCAGTATGGTGAAGCGATCCCCCGCCCGCGCTTCGGGCAGCCTCTCCCCTCGGAGGGGCGAGGGGTGACGGAATGTTCCGGAAATCATTTTGTCGCAATCACTCTAAAGCGATGCAATACGTGGCGGCAATCATTCTCGTATTCGTTGGGGGCTTCGCCATTATGGTGCTGGAGATTATTGGGGCGCGATTTCTGCCGAAATTTTTTGGCAGTTCGTTTTATGTGTGGGTGAGCCAAATCGGAGTGATCCTTGCGGCGCTGGCGATCGGATATTTCATAGGAGGAATGCTGGCGGATCGGTACCGGCGGGCTTCGTTCCTGTTCTGGCTTCTGGCGCCGGCCGGTGTGGTCACTTTTTTTATCCCTGACTTTGCTGCCCCTCTGATGGATGCGATCGTCCTGCGTCATCCAGCGCAAGAGAGCATTCCTTTGTTGTGGCAAAAGCTCGATCCGGTCATTGGCAGTTCCTTGATTTTTCTATTGCCCTGTTGCGCGCTGGCGACACTTTCGCCATATATGATCCGACTGGCGGCGACCCGGCTGGCGCATGTGGGCAAGATCAGCGGGCTGATCTACGCCGCCAGCACCGTGGGGAGCATTGCCGGGGTGTTTGTGTCCGGATATGTGCTGATCGATCAAATGAATCTGTCCAACATCTTTCGCGCCACCGGAGGTTTGACGTTCTTGCTGGGAGGGATGTGCCTGTTCATGGATCGCTGGCTGGTGGAAAAAACCGCTGTGGCGACGGAGGGCTGATGCGAAGGCGCATCCATGGGATCGTCGTTTTGATGGGGCTCGTGTGCGGGCCTGCGAGCCGGAGTGCGATCGTGTTCGAGATGACTTCGCCGTATCATCACATCCGGGTCATTGATGAACGCGGGATACGAACGCTGAGTTTCGACGGCTCGATGGAAACAAGGATGTCGCTTTTGGATTCGTCCAGGGGACACTTCGAGTACACCGAATACTTCCACATGCCGTGGCTTTGGAATGAATCGATCACGAACGTGTTGATGATAGGGCTCGGAGGCGGGAGCACGCAGCGGGCCTTTCAACGTCATCATCCCGGGGTGATGGTTGACACGATCGAAATCGATCCGTCCGTCTACCAGGTCGCGCAACGATTCTTCCAGCTCAAGGAATCGCCCACCCTCAAAGTGCACATCGCGGATGGACGCGTTTACTTGAGGCGCAGCGACCGGAAGTACGATCTGATCATCATGGATGCTTACACAGCGGGGCGCTATGGGTCCTTCATCCCCTACCACCTTGTGACGGAGGAGTTTTTCAGATTGGGGAGCGAGCATCTGACGACCAACGGAGTTATGGTCTATAATGTCATCGGCACACTGCAAGGCTGGCGGGCAGATATTCTCGGGGCGGTTTACAAAACGATGAAGGCCGTTTTCCCACAAGTGTATCTCTTTCCGAGCACGGAGAGCCAGAATGTGGTGCTGGTGGGGACGAAATCCGCGCCAATGGCCACGTTTAACGTGCTGCATCAGCGGGCGACCAACTTGATCAGCAGGAAGCGCATCACCGTACCCAGTTTCCGAACGCGGCTTAATGCGTTGCGGACCAACGCCCCGCCCTCTTCGCATCGTTCGCCCATCCTGACGGATGATTATGCGCCCGTGGACGGGTTGCTGAGCACGGTAAAATAAGGGCGGCATGACGAATGAGGAATCCGTTACATGAAAGCGCTTTTGACACGGCGTGCCGCGTTGGATAATATAAGGTCTAATCGACGTCTGATTGATTGGCAGATTTTTTCTCAGGAGAGTTTATGATGCTGGTTCCCGGTCCGCATGAATCGCGTCGCAGAGCAGGGAGGCCCGCTTTTACCTTGATCGAGCTTCTGGTCGTCATTGCGGTGATTGGAATCCTGGCGGGAGTACTCTTGCCGGCGTTGGGCAGGGTCAAATCCAGAGGGCAGGCGGTGGTCTGCCTGAACAACCACCGTCAACTGATGGTTTCCTGCCTGCTCTATGTGGACGATCACGACGACTCGTTTCCCTACAACCTGGATGAGCCTGCGACCCGGGAGACGATCGCCAGCGGCAAGTATTTGAATTGGGTCAATAACGTCATGACGCCGGATCTGGATCCGCTGAACACCAATACGGCATTGATCGGGGCCGGTGGCATCGGGCCCTATTGCAGTGGCACGGCCGGCATTTACCGATGTCCGACGGATTTTGCGCTGGATGTTTCGCAGAGGAATGCCGGATGGAGGCATCGAACGCGAAGCATTTCCATGAATGCGATGGTAGGCAATGCCGGAGCCATCACCAGTAGCGGCGCCAACAGTAATAATCCGACTTACCAGCAGTTTTTTAAGTTGTCGCAAGTCCCATCGCCCTCCCAGATCTTTGTGTTCATTGAAGAGCACCCCGACACGATCGATGACGGCTACTTCATCAACAAGTATTACAGCCCTCACTGGCGCGATCTGCCGGCCTCCTATCACGATGGCGCGGCTCATCTGGCGTTTGCGGACGGGCACATTGAAAAACACAAATGGATGTACGCCACCACCAAGCCCCCGCCCGTGCTGAACTCTCTTCCCCCGCTGATTCAAATTGATGACTTGGAGCGCGGCGATTTCAATTGGTTAATGTATCGAGCGAGCCTGAAGAGCGCTCCGCCGCCACCGCCGCAGTGACTTGAGCGTTCGACCCTACCAATATTTCTGGAGCATCCGTGGATCTTCCGGCCCGGCGAGGATATAGACGTTGCTTCCCTGGCTCCAGCTTAGCGTCTGCAGGTCAAATACCTTCCTGACTTGAGGGGTGGCGGGCGGCGGGCTTTTCACTGCCGCTCGGTTCACGACGAAGAGGAAGAGCATTTGTTGGTCGCCTCGATCGAAGCAAACCATGGAAACGCGTGTGTCCGCCCAGCGCAACAGGCCGGCGCCCGTGACGGAGAGAGGCTCCAATCCTTTGGAGAGGACATAATCGGCCGGGGCGCCATTGGTGGCAAAGAAGCGGCGGATCGGATTGTGGTCATTCGTGAGCATGTCCATCCGATACTGCCGCGAGGCTGTTCGCACCATGCGGGCCCTGTAGTCAGCGAATTGATCCCCCTGGCGCTGGTCCGGCCAGAAAGCCGACAGGCCGAGCAAGATGACAATCGCCGCGGCCGCTGCCAGCCAGGCCGGACGGCGCCACCAGACGAGAGGCGCGACGATTTTATTTTTCGCCAGAATGGAATCGTTCAAGCCTGGCGGGACCTCGAGTTGGCGGAATTTTTGACGCATCGCCTCCTGAAACGCGCAATATTGCTCGAACCATTGGCGCAACCGGGGATCTTGGCGGGTTTGCTCCAGCGCCTCTCTGAACTCGGGCTCCTCTGCTTCGGCAGAGCCGGGCCGATAGAGGGCAAGAATTCGTTTGGCTTCCTGGCTGTTCACAAGGCTCCTTTTGTGCCGGCATCGGCGGGCGGGACATCTCTCATGAGGATGCGGTGCAGTTGAGCCATGCCGCGCGCGATGCGTGATTTCACGGTGCCAATGGGCACGGCCAGAATCTCGGCGATTTCCTTGTATGAATAATCCTCCAGATAAAAAAGGGCGACCGGCGCCTGATAGGGCGCATCGACCCTGCCGAGCAACTCTACGACGGCGGCAGAGTCCAGTTGATTGATCATTTGCGGATCGATGTTAGGCAATTCGCTGCTGACCTCGCCCAGTTCGTGATGGGGAAAGCGATGCTGGCGTCGTTGCATTTCCAGGAACAGCCGGTGCAACGTCGTGAAAAGCCAGGTCTTCACTTTGGAAGCGTCCTGCAATTGATGTCCTTTGGTCGCCCAAACATAGAATGTCTGTTGAGTGAGGTCACAGGAGTCGTTTTCTTTTCGGGTCAAGCTCAAGGCAAAACGATACAACGAGGCATAATAGAGGTTCACCAGATTTTCAAAATCCAACTCCCCCGTCATACATCGCTCATGATCGGTACGAGTCTTCAGCAGGCGAATTGTTCCCATTTTTTAACGTTCGGACTTGCGTGGGCTGAATCGTGCACAGCCGCGTGCGAAAGGCGAGGCCGAAATGCTCGGGAACCAACGGACCGACTCGTTCCTCTCATGGATGGTGAATGCTGCGGAAAACAGAGCCGGTTTGGCGAACGCCAGGAGCAGGCCCCTTCCCATTTGCTCCTGGAGCAGCTCTGAGTTTGCCGTCCACACCAAAGCCTCACCTCCGTGCCAGACGCAAAGGCGAGTCAGCGCTTTACCTGACCCCAATCAACCTAAGCGTTGCGCCCGTCCTTTGCGTCTGTGTCGCGGACGGTCCATCGAATTCTTCCAGGGCGCACCGACGGTGCTCTGGAAACCGCCAGCCTTGCGCAGGCGCAATGGACAAGCGCGAGGAATGGTTTGACGGCCGGTCGGCTAAGCACTTCGGCCACGGAGGGCCACATCCCTGGAACCGATCGGCCCCCTCCCCTGCCCTTCGGGCAACTCTCTGCCCAGTGCGGGAGAGGGTTGGGGACAGAGGCGTGTGAAAAAGTTCGAGGTGTTCTCTCCAGAGCAACAGCTCAAATGGCGTATCTCAGGTCGCAGAAAGGCCACTGCCTGAATCTCCGCGCAGTGGAAAGGCAAGGCGAATTTTAAGGCCGCCTCATTGCCTCAAGGCGTGCCGGTGTTCGCGCCCGGCACTCGGAAGGAGACGTAGTAGAAGCCTTTGACCGATTTGGCTTCCACATAAAGGTTGAGCGTCCCGTTGCTGGTGGCGGTGTGTTTGTTGCGGTCAATTACGCCGGTCTGCGTCAGCGAAAACGGCAGGGCCGCCCACGCCAGGTCGGCCATGGTTGGGTTGCCATAGATTTCGTAGGTGTAGGTCGTGTAGGCGGGAAGGGTCAGGCGATAGCGTGGATTGCCTCCGACAGGTCCTGGCACGAGCGCGCCGGCCACCACCAAACTTCCGCCCGGATACGTCGGGTCCATCGGAGTGAGGCCCATGACGATATCCCACGACGTTTGCACCTCGCCGATGGTTGTGCTGGGCACCGGTGTGAAGGTCAGGATGACGGATGCGCGCTCTTCGGCGTTCGAGATTCCATTCAGCACACCATCAGTTGAGTTCTGGGGCTCGCCGCTCCAGTAGGTTTGCGTCGTGAAGCGCGACAATTGCCCCGGTATGGTGATGCCCCAGTGCAAATGTCGCGTGCGCCCTGGATAGAGACCCGCCTTGATGGTGCGGAAGCGGTACCCGCCGCCCGCTCCTGTGAGGTACTGGCCGAAGCCCTGGAAGTAAGGATCGCGAGGTCTGCCTCCGGCGCCCAGCGTGTGAATGTAAGCGCCGTTGTTGTCGGTCTGCCAAAGTTCGACGAGCGCGCCGCGAATCGGACTGCCGCTGCTGTCGAGCACGCGCCCGCTGACATACGTGATGGCGCCCACTGCGGCCGTGAGGTTATCATTGAGAACGAGCAGGTCGTTGTCTTTATCGAGCTTAATGTTGTCCGGGTAGAAGGGACCTGGCGTCTGTGGCGGCGTCAGCGTGAGCGCTTCGGCCAGCGATCCGGCTACGGTGAATCCAGCCGTGGCGGCGGCCATGCTTTTGAAGAAACGCCGCCGGTCGATGGGGATGTAGAAACGGCCAGGTTTGGTAATGTTCATGTGCGTTTTCATTTTCAGTTGCGCGCAGCTTATCCCCGGTAACATTAAGAGAAAATTAAGCGGCGAAAAGATAGAACTTTCTAGCCGCCCCTCTCGCGCTGCGGGCGCGCTTTTTGCGGTTAAGGTGAAGTGAACGTCGGGCGGACAAGATGTCCGCGCTCCTATGACCGTCAGAAATTGATGGCGTGGCCAGCGGTCGCATCCTAGTTTCTACAATTGCTCGATGGCACTTGAACAAAAACTATTGTTGGCCGGCACGGGCCGCCGCTGCATCAATCCGCCGCCCAACATCGCGCACGGCGGTTGGGGCGCGCAGAAGCACGAGCAAGCGGAAGGGATTGACATGGATTTGTGGGTCACGGCCCTGGCGCTTTCGGACCATCAGACTACCGGCATCATTCTCGATATCGACATTCAGATCCTCACCCACGAGGTGGCCGACCAGCTACGCTCGACGGTCAGCAAAGCGACGGGTGTGCCGGAAGAGAACATTCGCGCTTCGGCGTCGCACACGCACTCCGGCCCGGTGCCGTACAAGACTTGGATCGAACAGGGATACGAGCTGGTGGGTCCGTGGTTTGAAGATGTTTATCGCTGGTCTGCGCAAGCGGCGAGTGAAGCCATAAGGAATGTTCGACCTGTTGAAGTGCGAGCGGGACGCGGCGAATGCCACATCAACGTGAATCGCCGGGCCATGACGTCTGAAGGAAAATGCTTTCTTGGGAAGAATGGCGCCGGCGCTCGCGATCATGAAGTGCTGGTAGCCAGACTGGACGGCCTCGATGGAAAGACAGTTGCGACCGTGGTCAATTACGCCTGTCACCCGACCATCATGGGACCGGCCAATCGGCTCATCACTCCGGATTATCCAGGGGCGATGAAGCGGGTGGTGGAAGAGGCGCTCGGCGGAAAATGCCTGTTTCTTCTCGGCGCGGCTGGAGATCAGGGACCGGTGCAAGGCTTTCAGGCCGACGCCCGCGTGTATCGCAATCTGGGCGCGATCCTGGGACACGAGGTCGCGAAGGTTGCGCTGGGCCTTAGTTACATTCCGGCAGACGAAGCGCTTCGAGAAGTCATTCTGTCTGGCGCGCCGTTGGGCCTCTACGAAGAGTATTTTCCGATATTACCGAGCTTGCCCTTTCAAGTTGTGGAGAGGGAAATTGCCGTGCCGCTGCGCGAAGCTCTGCCGGAGGCGCGCGCGGCCGCCGAAGATCTGCAACAGTGGAAGGAGCGGCTCAAAATCGCGCGAGCAAAAGGCAACGAAGCCGCGGTCACCCAAGCCATCGACATGGCCCGCCGGGCCGCCATCCAAGTGCGCATAGCCGAGGATTTCGGCGGACGAAGGGAGGCCGGTATTTGCACACAGTTCATTTGCTTCGGTGATATGGCGCTGGTTTCTTCGAACATCGAACCGTTCTGTGAAATCGGCCTGGCCATCAAGCGCCAGTCGCCGTTTCCGTTCACGTTGGTGTCGGGTTACTCCAATGGAGGAATGGCCTACCTGCCAACAGCAGAGGAGTGGGTCCGTGGTGGATATGAAGTGGAGAACTCGCCCTTTGAACGGGGCGCCGCGAAAGTGCTGGAACGTGAAATTCTGGCGACTTTGGATGCATTGCGCCGGAGCTCGTGGGAGTCATCTCAGCCGCAGCACCCGGATGATTGAAGATGAACGCGGAGCGTGCACACACCTTGGAAAGGCGTGATTATCTTTAGCGGTTCCCCCGATCGCTAGACTGACTTATTAGGTTTGCCCGTCGTCTATCTCACGTCCGCCGCCAAAGCGCCAGAGGACTGGCGCAGTCCAAGACCTGGCGGACTTCCAAGGGCCCTCGTGACTCGCGGGAGCGTCTATTGCGTGCCCTTTGGAATCGCACTCCTCTCTCATCCACTTTTCATGTGTGACTCACGCTCTTCTCATCCGCTGCCAGCCAGGCTGCTCGCGTCGTTGAACCCGTCGTTCAACGAACGAAGACAGAACAATCCGCAAAACCGAAACGAACATTGAAACACATTCTTGTATGAACAAAACATGTCATGACTTCGCAACAGGCAGAAACAACGCGTGGATAATAAAGCCTACGGCCCTCGCCGCATTGCTCGGTATGGTCCTGACCGCAATGCCGGCTTCAACGTGGGCAGGTGCTCGGAAAAGCGCCGCGCAAGCGAGGAGGACAATCGCCTTTTCGCAGGCCCAAGTGAGGATCGAGGTGAACGCCACGGATGGCGATTCGGGCTTTCATGTCTTGCTCGACGCCGAAGGGTGGAAGTTCGTAAAAATCTTCGACCCGAATGGGCAATTGATTTTTGAAGTGGAGGGCGGAGGAAGCGTCCGGAAGACTGGCTTGACCGAGCTGTTCTTCGAAAGCGCGGAACCAGGCTTCGACGAGTTGCCGCTGGATGAATTTCTGGAGCGGTTTCCAGCCGGTGAATACCGATTCGTTGGCGAGACGCTTGCGGGAGGAGTCCTGTTCAGCAAAGCCACCCTCACTCACGCGCTTCCAGAGGGGCCGGTCTTGCTGTCGCCCGCCGAGGATTCCGTGCAGGATCTCAATAACACCGTGGTGTCATGGGAACCTGTGGCCGATCCGCCAGGCAGCCGGATCGTTCGGTACGAAGTGATCGTGGAAGATGAAAGCGCCAGGCCGAAGCGCACGTTCAGCGCGACGCTGCCTGCGACCGTGACGAGCATAACGATTCCTTCGGCGTTTCTGTCGCCCGGCAGCGACTATAAATACGAGGTGTTGGCCATCGAGCAAGGTGGAAACCAGACTCTTTCGGAAGCGGCTTTCCGGACCGCGCGTTAGCCCGCGACCATGCGATTCAACCACGAATGGACCAGGTTCATTCGTGGTTTTCATTTTTCTTGCACCGCTGCCGCGCCGCCTTTATCGTTCGCATCGTGGTGAAACCGGCCATTCCGAACCACAACTCCTCGCGCGCCTTCACGTTGATTGAACTTTTGGTGGTGATCGCGATCATCGGAATCCTGGCCAGCCTGCTGGCCGTGGGACTCAGCTCCGCCAAGGAAAAAGGAAAATCAGCGCGGTGCATCTCGAACCTTCGCCAGATTGGGCTTGCCACCACCATGTACGCCGATGAGAACGACGACCGGTTTCATCACGTGGCCGGCAGGATTCCCGATGAGGGGCAATGGACGGCAAATCCCTGGACGAGTCAGATGCTGGCGCCGAATCATCCTTCGGCGTACTGGGGAGTCGCTTACAGCCATTACCTGAGCGGGACCAAGGAAGTGTTTCGTTGTCCGAGCGCCCGCCAGGTGGATGAATGGCGCGAAGAAGGCTTGCCCTATCCGGCTTCGTTCTGGCTCAACTCGACTTACGGCATCAATCGCCACGTGATCACGCCTTTCGATCCGGGTGTTTCAGGCCCATTGAAGATCACGAATCTCAAGTCCGCGGAGACGACGATCCTGGCCCAAGATGCCGCCGAACAGCGCATGGAAGGTCCGGACGATTCGCTGGGGCTGTTTCCGGGGCAACCCGAGATTCTTCGGCAGTGGCGGTTCCCCCCTTTCCAAGCCCTCTATCCGGAACGCGAGATGTGGTTGGAGTGGTATCGTCATAACAAGCGGTGCAACACCCTGTGGGTCGCAGGCCACGTCTCCTCGATTCGCTTCAACGGATTCAACCAAGGCGTTGATTACCGCTGCTATACCGGTGAACCGCCGATCGAACACCTCGGTTTTTGAACTGTCACCGGCCGCAGCGGCGCGTTGGTCTCCTTGCGGCCATGCGTTTCGACGTAGCCGATAACGACATCCCGCCCGCGGTCAACTCGCATGTGCCGCCTCCAACATGGTGTAGGTCTTGCCGACGCCGGGGGAACGGCATCCATCGGCTTGACCTCACGCGGTCGAGGAACTCTTGCGCGGGAACAACGCGCGAACCAGCCACGCCGTCGCCATCGTCACAATGGTTCCTGTCAGCGTGAACCAGGGCCAGGCCATCTTTGCCTTGACCGCCTCGCCGCTGGCCGTGGTTTGTGTCCACTCCAAGCGGCTGATGATAATCATCGCGACCAGCGAAGCGATGGTGCCTGCGACCACGGGTAGCGCACTGCCTTCCTTCCAGAACAGCACCAGCAACAGGGCGCCGAGCAGCGCGCCACTCGTCAAACCCCGCAAGGAGAAGGCGGCGTTGAGCACATATTCCACTTCGCGGCTCAGGTAGGCGACCAGGATCAAGACGGCCGCCCAGGCCACCGTCGATGCTTTGCTGAAATTCAGGAAGAACCCTTCGCTCCTCTCCCGTTTGGTGAGGGGCTTCACGAAATCCATCGTGGATACCGACGCCAGCGAGGTGAGCGCCGAACTGACCGACGACATGGCTGCCGAAAGGATCGCCACGATCAGGAAGCCCTTCAGCACGTGGGGCACCGCAGTCATCATGAAGATGGGATAAATGTAGTCATTGGCCTTGATACCGGAACCGGGTTTGATCTCGGGAATCAGGATGGCTATCGGCGTTTGCTGGTAATAGGCCCAGAGCATCACACCGACGAGGAGAAACACCAGGAAGAGCGGCAAGATGATGACCGCGCTCAGAACCAGCGCTTTGCGGCCATCCGCAACGGTCTTGCACGCCAGCACACGCTGCACGATCAATTGTTCGGCCCCGTGCGAGGACAGAACGACAAACGTGCCCCCGATAATGCCCATCCAGATGTTGAAGGGCAGGCTCAACGAAAACTCCGGATTGAACCAATGTGTCTTGCCGGCTTCAGCGGCTTTGCCCAGCAGCGCCGCAGCGCCGCCATCGACCAGCGTCGGGATGTAGGCCAGCGTGAACAAACCGCCAGCCATGAACAGAACAAACTGAACGGCGTCCGTCCAGATCACCGCCTTGACCCCGCCAATATAAGTATAGAGCAGCGACAGCACGACGAAGAGCAGAATGGCGCCAAGAATCGGGTCGCCTGTGCCAAAGCCGAGCAGCTTGTCGCCCAGCATCAGCTTCACGGGAATGGAAGCGACATAGACCCGCACGCCCGCCGCCAGCGTTTCGCTGATGAGAAAGAAGCCGCCTGCCAGCCGGCGCGCGGATGGGCCAAAGGATTTTTCCAGCAATTGATACGGCGAATAGATTTCTCCGCGCAAGTAAAGCGGCACCATCACCACGGCGAGCAGGACGCGCGCAATGACGTAGCCGATGATAATCTGCAGGAAAGTCATGTTCCCGCCAAAAGCCATCGCGGGCACGCTGATGATGGTCAGCGCGCTGGTCTCGGCAGCGACGATGGACATTCCAATGCCCCACCAGGGAATATTCTTGCTGCCCAGAAAGTAATCGCGTGTCGTGCGCTGGTCTTTGCCGAACCAGACTCCGAGTCCGATAATTCCCAGCAAGTAGGCAAGGATCACCAGCCAGTCAGCGACGTTAAAGTGGTTCATGCAGTTTCAGGGAGTTCATTCACGGTATTCTCCGCCGCTCGTGGCTATGGCTCTCAGCATGTGCGTCAAGCTGTGTATAGGACCAAACTGGTTTCGCCAAGCAAAAGGCTGGCCTTAGGGATTCGAAATCCGGCCGCCATTCTCATTGTCTTCTCATCCTGGACAAGTATCCTGCCAGCATCGTGAAAGCGCTCTTGGTCGAGGACTACAAGCCGCTTCAGAAGTCGGTGTCGAAGGCGATTCGCGAAGTGGGCTGGACTGTCGATGTTGCCCCCGATGGAGAGGAGGGCCTGTGGTTCGCGGAGAATCACGCCTACGACGTTGTCATCCTGGACCTGGTGCTGCCCAAGGTGCCGGGGTTGAGCATCCTCGCCCGGTTGCGCGAAAATGGAAACGCAACACCGATCCTCATTCTGACCGCAAAGGACGCCGTCGAGGATCGAATGAAGGGACTGGACATGGGCGCGGACGATTACCTGGTAAAACCATTCTTCCTGGGCGAACTGATGTCCCGCCTGAGAGCTTTGGTGAGGCGATCCTATAATCAGAAGGACCCGATTACCCGCGTCGGCAATCTGGAGATTGATACGAGCGCTCGTCGTGTGCGGCGCGGCGGGCAGGAGATCGAACTGACGGCGCGCGAGTATGCGCTCCTGGAGTATCTTGCCCGGCGCGAAGGACAATTGGTGACACGCACGGACATTTGGAACCACGTTTACGAGGACTACGGCGGTTCGGGCAGCAATGTGGTGGACGTGTATGTCGGATACCTCCGCAAGAAACTGCACCTGCCGGACATGCCCCCGCTCATCCACACCCGGCGCGGCCAGGGATACGTCCTGCAGGAAGAGAAATAGCATGGTGCAATCCCTGCGCTGGCAACTTATCGTTGGCATACTGAGCGGGATCACTCTGCTGCTCGCCACCGGCGGCACCGCCGCATATTTTGCCGTCAAGGAGCGGCTTTACTCGGAATTCGACCGCAGTCTGGTTCAGAGGACAGTTCTGCTGGCGTCCATGATTGAACAGGACGCGGGCGCGATAAAAATCGAGTGGCTTGAAAACGGAAACAGCCCGCCGGGCCATCAGCCTGGCATTGACTACTTTTCCGTTTGGATGAAAGACAGGAGCGAAGCTCTGGCTGCGTCTGGTGATCTGGAGAAGGGAAGCTTGCCCCGGTTTGGGGGGTCGTTCACACACCCGGAGCTGCGAGACGTAGTGCTGCCCGGAGACAGGCCGGCGCGTTGCGCGGGCATTGAATTTGATGTGCACCGGGGATTGCGCAACGAGAGCGGCAGCGAGGAAGAACGCTCCGAGGCTGGGGCTGGCGATGCCCCGGCAACTCCGGCCACTGCGATGGTTCAAGTTGTCATCGCGAAACTGGATACGGTCGCACCGACCCTTGCGGCTATTCGGCGGCCCCTGTTCGGGTTGTGGGCGGGTTGCACCGTTTTCGGCGGGGTAATCATTTGGCTGGTCGTTCGGCGAAGCCTGCGGCCTCTCGACCAATTGAAAGTCCAAATCGGAAGCCTGGAGGAAAGCGCTTCCGGCCAGCGCATCACTTTGCCGCAACAGCCGGCTGAGCTGCAGCCGGTGACGCGGGAATTGAATCGCCTGCTTGAAAGAGTCGAGAAGGCGCTCGTGCGCGAGCGAACCCTCACGTCCAATGTCGCCCACGAACTGCGAACGCCGATCGCCGGCCTTCTCTCCACGCTGGAAGTGACCTTGAACCGCCTGCGTTCGCCTGAGGAATACCGCGAATCGGCCGTGGAATGTTTCGAGATCGCGAAACGCATGAACTGGCTCGTCAACAATCTCCTTTCCATCGCGCGGATCGAGGCAGGGAACGTGCAGTTGCAGCATCAAGAGGTGAGGATCGAAGACGTTTTGCCGGAGTGGTGGAGACCTTTTGAGCCGCGCGCGGTGGAGCGCGGCCTTCGGATTGATTGGCAGATTCAGCCCGGCACAAAGATTAAGACCGATCCGGAGTTCCTCCGTGTTGTGGTCACAAATCTTTTCGACAACGCCGTGTCTTACGCGCCGGAGGGCGGGACGATTCGTGTCGAAGCGAATTCTGAGGGAAGCGTCTCGGTGGCGAACCAGGCCTCCGCGATGAACGCCGAGGCCATCCAGCAGGCTTTCGATCCATTCTGGCGGAACACCGACTCGCGGGACGCGCAAGTGGCGCACGCCGGCTTGGGACTGAAGCTTTGCAAAAAGATCGTCGAACTGCTTGGCGGCCGCATCAGCGCGCAGCTCAAGGAACCGGAGAGCTTGTTCGTGGTGCGGCTGGAGATGGTTTGAGCGCCAATCCTAAAGGGATTGTGTCCCTCAGCCCAGGGTTGGCGAGGCACGAGCTACCCTGGTGTCTTGCTCCACAGAGTGGTGACGGCGTTGAGGTGATACAACCCTTTCAGGGTTGATGGTGTTAGTCCCTTGAACCCAGGGTAGCTCGTTCCTCGCAACTCTGGGCTTGACGGATTCAATCCCGTTGGGATTCCAGAAGGAGGCCTCCCAAAAACGGAGGTGGCCGCAGCGGCAGTCCAAGAGCTTAGCCGGTTCGCACAGTGCAGAATGGAGAATCCGAAATCAGTTGAGTACGCATCGCCGGCCGATGGTCAGCGATAAACTTCGCGGCGGTGGCGTACGCGGTTGACCCGCACCTCGCGAACACCGTCGGCAATTTCGTAAACCACGCGGTAGTCGCCCACACGGATGCGCCAGTCGCGCTTGCTGCCGGCGAGCTTCCGGCAACCGGGCGGGCGCGGATTCGTGGCGAGTGCTTGGATCGCGGCGATGACGCGGTCGTGAATCTGAGTCGAGAGCCGCGTGAGGTCCTTCTCTGCACCGCGTTCAAGCAGGACGCGATACATGGTCACTTGCGCTTGCGCTCAGCGAGATAATCCTCCAGCGGTCGGTAGTGAAGCGGCTTTTTGCGGACGCGCTTGAGCCAAGCCACGTCATTCGCGTCCTCAACCCGCTCCAGCAGTTCCTCGTAGTCCTTGATCGGAATGATGACGGAGACGGGTTTGCCTTTTCGCGTCACGATTTCGGGCTCGGACCGTGTTGCTTTCATGGGTCGCAATTTATCATCTTTCACGCCTTCGCGTAAAGCTCGCTGACGAGGCTGCCTGAAAACCCGCCCAAGGCTTGCATGTTCGTTCGGGAGGATGCACATATTACCATGATCCCGATCGCAAGCATGGTTGCAGCGCTGCTTGTTGTCCAAGCCGCCGCACAGGAATTCACCGCCCAATTCCCCATCGATGACACGCACTTCTCCGCTTTTGGCGGGCAGCCCCATTTCATTCTTAATCCGGGCCATCGCCTGGTGTTGGAAGGCCAGGACGCGGGGGAGCAGATCGTGCTGACCGTCACCGTGCTGAATCAGACGAAACAGATCACACTTCAGTCGGGCGGCAAACCCCGCGCTATTCTGGCGCGAGTGATCGAGGAGCGGGAGGTTGTCAACGGTGAACTGAGTGAAGTGGGCCGGTTTTGGTACGCGCGCAGCGTCGAAACGGGCGACGTTTATTTTTTTGGCGAGGAAGTTGACTTCTATTTCAAGGGAATGATCGTGGGCAGCACCCTTTTGTGGGAGGCCGGGACGAATGGCGCGCTGCCGGGGCTGATCATGCCACGCACGTTTCTGCTCGGGGCGCGTTACTATCAGAATCAAGCCGTGGCGGCCATCGACGGGGCCGAGAATGTCGCGATGGGCCTCACCCTGACCACTCCCGCCGGAACGTTTTCAAACTGCGTTCAAATCCAGGAAACGGATACCCTCAGACCCGAGCTTGGAACGACAACCAAGACCTACGCTCCCGGCATCGGCCTGATCAACGACCACGACACCCTGTTGCTGACGGACTTTCGCCTCGGAACCGTCGGGTTGCCGGGTGGTTGCGCCTTTGCACCGTTCAGCAATCATTCGTTCTTTCCCTTTTCGCCGGGCCGCCGCCTCGTCCTCGAGGGAATTGAAAGTGGGACAAACATCGTTCTTACCATTACGGCGCTCAATGAGATCAGAACAATTGCTGTGACGATCGTCGGGGAAGAAAGGCATGTCCCGACGCGCGTGATCGAAGAACGCAAGACGGAGAACGGACAACTGGTCGAAGTGTCGCGCAAGTTCCTGGCGCAATGCGCCGAGACGGGCGACGTGCATCTCTTCGGCCAGGAAGTGGACCGTTATGAAAGCGGCGTCATCGTTGGCCACGAAGGATCGTGGCTGGCCGGCGTCGATGGGGCCGAGGCGGGAATTATCATGCCGGGGAACTTCGCTGTTGGCGCCCAATATTTTCAGGGAACCGCCCCTGGAGTGGCGAATGACCTCGCTTCAAATTCAGCCGCGGGACTTATCGTGACCGTGCCGGCCGGGACGTTCACGAATTGCGTCCGCATCCTGGTGACGAGTTCACTTGGGACGAACGGCGCACCGCGCGAAATGACCTACGCGTCGGGCATCGGGCTGATTAGCGACCGCGATGTGCTGCGCCTCACCTCCGTGACCGATCCCAATATCGCCACCGGCGCGCCTGTGCTCTCGATTCAAGACGCCGTGCTCCTGACCTGGCCTTTGACGGAGAATTCGTTCCGGCTGCAGAGTTCTTCAGACCTCCAAAACTGGGTTCCGATTCCACAAATCCCTGTGCCGGTGGACGGTCGCCATCAAATCACCGTGCCGCGCGACAAGACGCAAAGCTTCTTCCGTTTGTTTCAATAAGCACGCCGGTCGATGGTGACCTTAACGGGTTTCCGTTGACGAAGCCGACATAATTCGACGATCAGTGCCAAGGCGATGAGGCCAAATTCGACTGGCCGCACCCAGGCCGGATGTGCAAAGGCGTCGAGCACGCCTTGGCCCAGATTTTGCCGCGTAATGTAACTCATGCTTACGACTGCCAGCGCGGTCATGCCTGTCAATGTCGGCTGCAGCGAGATGAATGGAAGCAGCCACAGGGCATACCACGGATTGAAGGTCGGCGACAAAAAGAAGAATAGCCCGAACACGAACAGTCCCGGTGGCAGGGAGTCGCGTCTCTCGCTGGGCACCGCCCAGGAGTAAAGCAAGGCGATCCATCCAATTCCGAGCAACAATCCGGCAAGCGGACGCGCCAGGACCGGCCCGAATCCTTGCGTCAACAGCGCGTAGCCGGAAGAGTTGAACTCCCACTCCCGGGCGAAGGTGCGCAGTCCCTCAAACTCTGCCAGGCCGCCTTGCAGCAGGAAAGGCGCGTAACACGCCAGCATGGTCGCTGCTCCCCACACACAGGCCTTCCATCGCCGGCGCCACAAAAGAAAAGGCACTAGGAGAAGAACGAAAATTTTCGCGCTGACGGCAATGCCGCACAAAAGGCCCAGCAATGCGTCGCGGTTGGATTGGCGTGCCAGCAGCGCCGCGGTCATCAACGAAACCGCCAGTGCGTCAGGGTGCGCATTGAATGCTGTTTCAAAAATGCTCAAGGGACACCAGGCTGCGAAGAGCGCCGCACGTTGGCCGATTTCGCTCTTGCCGAGGGCCCGCAACATCAGCAGCAACGCTACGTCGGCAAGGAGTAGCAACAGCTTCCAGGGCCAGAGCGCGGCGGGCGCGACGAGATAGCTTAACAAAAATCCCAACTGCATTACTGGCCCGTAAATGGTGGCTACGTGCGGGTAGTTAATCTGATCGAGAATAGCCGCGAAGTTGGGCGCCAGCGTCGCGTCAGCGAAATGTTCGCTGGGGGCGCTGGCGTAGGGATTGCCCGTTTGCGCGAACATCCGCCCGTCCCAAAGGAAACGAAAATGGTCGTCTTCGAGGATGGGAAGCGCGAAGAGCCCGACGACCCGGAACACAACGCCCCAGGTGATCCACCGCCAGCCTGCAGTGGGCGGGCTCTGCCGCCACACGAGCACCGCCAATACCCACTGCACTCCCAGCACACCCAACAGCCACCACACAAGCCCTGTTGGCGGACGTCGTGACATCCAGGCGAGCAGCAGCCATCCGCTCAACGCAAGCAGAGGCGCCAGGCGCATGACTCTGCTCCGAGTGTCGTGCGCCTCCGGGTTAGTTTGATTGCGCGGCCAACTCATTCATCCGAGCAGGACGGCCGAGGCGAAGCCGCCAGAGATGGAATAACATTTTCAGAATAGCGGACCCGGCGCGCAATGTGCCCGTCAGGCTGCCGGAGATTTTTGACTGGCCGGCCCGGCGTGGAAAGTAAGTCACGGGCAGTTCGACAATACGCAACCCCAGTTCGAGAGCGCGCACCTGCATCTCGACATTCCAACCAAATGCCCGGTCGCAAAGTCGCATTCGATCCAGGGCCGCATGACGCAGAAGCCGAAGCGAAGCCATGTCACGAAAGCGCCGGCCCCAAACGCGGCTGATTACCATGCAGCAAAGCCAGTTTCCGAGACGCTGCGTGGGCTTGAGGTAAGAGCGCCCCGAAGCCAAGGCCGTGCGGTCTCCGAGCACCATGTCGGCTCCGGAGTCCACCGCGCCCTGCCACGCCAGGCTTTCGAAAGCAGATAAACGATCGCTTCCGTCGGCCGAACTGAACAACACCCAGGCGCAGTCCGACGGCCAATCTTGCAAGCCGCGCCAGGCAGCGGCGCCATAGCCTCGGCGTGATTCGTGCAAAACTTCGGCGCCCGCTTGCACCGCCACCCGGGCAGTGTCGTCCGTGCTTCCGTTATCCACGACGCGTACGCAGGCCGCGCCGAGGGCGAACCAGTCGCGGATGGTTCCACCGATGCACGGCGCTTCGTTGAGCGCCGGGATGAGGACGATCGTCTGGCGGAGGAATGAATCCGCAGGTGCAGAGTTGCTGGCCGGCTTCAAGTGTGGGCCGCGGTCATTGAGTCGCGTGCGTCCATTGGTTTGGTTCGTATCATTGGTTGCCGCCGAACGCGAAGGTGACATTGAAACCGACAATCCATTTGTCGCCGGTGTTGCGTCCATCGACGGACTTGGCCACGGTGAGCTGATAGTTTCTCCCGCCTGGATCGGTGTAGCTAATAGCGCCTTCGACAAGTTGCACGATTTCCTTGACCGCCGGGAAACCGTGTGAGCTGCCCAAAGCGGGATTAAACCCCGGCCCGCCGATGTCCAATCCGGAAAGACTCTGCACATGCCGGTAGCCCGCGGCTAGCGTGACGTCCCCTCCGATTTGCTGATAAAACCCCGCGCTGCCGAACAGATCGTTCGGCACTGGTGTTTCACGCACCCGATAGCCGATGTCGCCGTACATTCCAAAGCCGGAACTGCCAAAGGCCTTGCCCAACAGCAAGGAACTCTCGAAGGCATAGGCGCCATCTCCCACCGAGAACGGCTGGTTTTCATCGTAAGTACCCGGGATGACTGCGCCCACTCGCAAAGAGAGCGTCGGGGAATAAGGACAAGGAGGGGCGTTTTCATCCAGCAGGCGATAGCGCAGCCCCAGGAGAGTGTCGGTCAGGCCATCGTCTGACTCATTGCCAAAGGTCTCGGTGCTGGACGTGGTCGTATAGCCGACCGTCACATCCGCGGCGAGGTTGTCGAGAATGCCGTACTCCACCGCTACGTAGCCGGTGTATTGGTCGAGACTTTCGTTATTCGCCTGGAGCGGATCGACGCGCATCCTGCCCACCCAAAACTCATCGAAAGTAGAGTAAGTAAACCCGGGTGTGACCTTAAATTCGTGCTTTGCCGGAAGCCAGGCCGATTGGCCAAAACAAGCCAGCGGAACTGGACCCAACGCGCTGGAGGTGAGTGCAAATCCCAGGAGCAAGTTGTGTTTAGAATTCATAATGGAGTCGTCTAGTGGTATCGATCGATTGAAACTATTTGGATGCCGGGTAACGTTGTCGCACGAAGTATTCGAGGGAATCGAGTTGCTCGTCACTTAGTCTGCCAGCCAGGGCCGTGAGGTCTTTTTTTGCAGCCACTTTTTCTGGCAATTGCTGTTGGAGGGCCGCCAGTCTGGCTTGCTGTGCCGTCGCGTCGCCTTGGGCTGGGGCCGTTTTACCGTTGAAGACCTTTTGGCCCAGATCGAACCTGGCGCGATCCACTTTGGTGGTCTTCGGCGGCGGTTTGGGCATGCACGCGCAGTAAGTGCCTGAGGCGGACAGGCCGAGCGGCCACGCCAGAGTTGCAGCCATTGCAAAGAGGATCCATTGATGTCGGAAGTTTCTCATACCTTTGGTGGGTGGTGGTTGAATATGTGACTTCAGGAATAACAGATACGGTTGTTTACTTGGAAGATGTTTGGGGTGCAATGCCGTTTTTTTGGGGCGACGCGCCAACCCGGCCCAGCGGAACCGTGAGATTTCTCCGCAACCGACCAAAGTGGGCTGCCAAAGACATTTATCGGATCGCGGTTCCCGTGCAAGGCCTGCTCTTTGCGGCGAGAAGGCCATCCATGTGGAGAGAAGGCTTTCCATGGACGTTCCGCCCCTGCACCGAAGCGGTTCACCCCTGAAAGGCGACCGGCGACGGAAGTATCGTTGTCGGGACGAAGGAGCGGCTGTATTCTGCGGTCCTAATCACCAAAACGGGTCAGTCCATTAGTGTGCTGATGCGATACGGGCAACGGAGTGACAGGCGATGGAGATCGATGCGGCATCGCGTAGCGGTCTGCACAATGGCCCGCCGGTGATTCCTAAGACACGATGTTCCTGAAAGAAATTGAAAGCCGACCAGCGCAAGGGATGATGAAAATCGCCTTTAAGAAGTTGCGTGAGGCCGGCCACGCCATCCCTGACATTTTGCATCTCTTTCGGTTCAAGAAGCGCAGCACGGACCATTTGGTCAGATTCACCGAAGAAGTCATGCGCGGCCCCTCGCCGCTGAATCGGGGAATGCGGGAGCTGATCGGGGCATTCGTTTCGAGCCGAAATCAATGTTGCTTTTGCAGTTGTGCCCACGCGCCGGTTGCGGCCCAGCTTTTAGGCAAGGAGCTTGTAGATGAAGTGTTGAACGACCTGGAGACTTCACGTCTGGATTCGGCGCACAAGGCGCTTTTTCGTTACATCGCGAAATTGAGTGAAAACCCTGCTCTTGTCAGTGGCCAGGATATCCACAAGCTCAAAGAGGCGGGGTGGAATGAAGAGGCGATCTATGACGCGCTCACGATCGCTTCTCTTTTTAGATTTTACAACACATGGAACAACGGATCGGGAGTTCGAAGCATGAGTTCTGCGGACTATCTGCACAGCGGACAGCGATTGATCACCATGGGCTACTGCATGGATTTCAGTTTGAAAGGAATTCTGAAAATCATGTGGGTCGGTCGCAAAGAGATCAACTATACCGATTTGAAAGGGCTGATCAAAATTTGGGTGAGCGGCCGTAAAGAGGTCAAATATACGCCGCGCCCCTCACAAACAATCGCAACCGACGGGGTATAACGATTCACCACCGACAAGGACGAGTCGATGCCGCGGCGGATTTCGGACCGATTGGCGACAGGCTGGTGGAGCAAGTCAGGGTCGCCTAATCTGTGGGCGAACATGGATGGAACGCGTGAATAAATACTCGAGCTGTTTGGCCGCAGTCATCCTGGTGGCCATTTGTTATGCCATCGCCAAACTACCCGTCCTGACCTCGCCGGAAACGGCCACTCTTGCGGCTCGGTTCCATTTTAAGAAACTTCCTCTCCCTGAAGTTCCCGGCCATCCGCCCTATAAGTTTGTGCGGCAAGTGCACCGCAGTCTCGAACGCATCTCAGCCTGGGTTTCTTCGCTCGGCGCCGCCGCCACGCTGGCCGATCTGGATGGCGATGGCCTGCCCAACGATCTGATCCATGTGGACCCGCGCACGGACCTTGTCACTGTGACTCCCGTACCGGACACTAATGAACGCTATCAGCCCTTCGCTCTGGATACCTCATTTGGGTCTCATCATGGTTATGACGCCGCCACCATCGCACCCATGGGCACAGTCGCCGGCGACTTCAACGAGGATGGCTTACTCGATGTCATGGTTTATTTCTGGGGACGCACCCCGGTGCTTTACCTCCGCAAATCGGCGCAAGCCCAACTGGCCATGTCCAGCTTTGCTCCGCTTGAACTGGTTGACTCGGGCGAGCGCTGGTATTCCAACGCCGCAACGCAAGCCGATCTGGATGGCGATGGCCATGTGGATCTCATCATTGGAAATTACTTTCAGGACGGGGCGAAGGTGCTCCATGCAAAAGACACTGTGGGCACCGTCGTGATGCACGAAGGCAAATCCAAGGCAGCCAATGGCGGCTATAAACACGTGTTTCTCTGGCAGGCGGCAACGAACGGGACGGCGCCGACCGTGCGCTACCAGGAAGTCAAAAATGTTCTCAGCGAGTATGTCGCCCGCGGCTGGACCCTGGCCATAGGCGCGGCAGACCTGGATGGGGATCTGTTGCCCGAAGTTTACCTTGCGAACGACTTCGGTCCGGATCACCTGCTGCACAACCGCTCCACGCCCGGTCACTTAAAATTTGCCGTGCTCGAAGGCAGACGCGACCTCACGACGCCAAAATCATGCGTGCTGGGGCGTGATTCCTTCAAAGGAATGGGGGTCGATTTCGGCGATCTAAATGGCGACGGTTTTCTCGACATTTATGTGAGCAACATCGCCGCGAAGTTTGCGCTGACCGAAAGCCACTTTCTGTGGCTGAGCACCGGGGAGATCGGCAAAATGAAGGAAGGAATCGCTCCCTACGTTCATGGCAGCGAAAAGCTCGGTCTGGCTCGCAGCGGGTTTAGCTGGGAAGCGCGTCTGGCTGATTTCAACAACGACGGCGTGCTGGAAGCGATCCAGGCTTGTGGATTTATCAAAGGAAGAATCAATCGCTGGCCCGAACTGCAGGCGCTGGGCACCAGCAACGATCAGATCGTCCACAATCCGCGCTTCTGGCCAAGCTTCCGGCCCGGCACCGATTTGAGCGGGCACGACTGGAATCCGTTCTTCGCGCGCGGGGCCGATGGAAAGTACCATGACATCGCTCCGCAACTGGGAATGGGCGAACCCACCGTCAGCAGAGGCATCGCCACTGCGGACGTTGATGGCGATGGGCGGCTGGATTTCGTAACGGCCAATCAATGGGGTCCTTCTTACTTTTTCAAAAATGAATCGCCCAATGCCGGCGTGTTTCTTGGCCTGCGCTTGATTCATGCCAACGGTTCTCCGGCTATCGGTGCGGTGGCCAGAGTGAATATGCCGGATGGCCGCAAGTTGGTTGCACAGGTCGATGGCGGCAATGGACATTCGGGCCGCCGCAGTCCGGACATTCATTTCGGACTCGGGCAGCTTGAAAAAACAACCACCGTGCACGTCGAGATCCAATGGCGAAGCTCCCAAGGCAGGCAACAACTCAAGACGAGGAGACTGGCGCCCGGGTGGCACACCATTGCTCTGAATGAGAGCGAGGCTCCTCACGTCGGCGCCTGCAAGCAAGAGTCCCCAACGCGCGCAGGAGACGAGGTAACGAGTCTCTGATCATGAAAGCCAAGGCGGCCTTCAACACGACCCTCCTGTTCTATCCCAGGAACAATCCCAGGCTACGGCTGTTCGCGCTCTGGTATTTCACCACGCTCATGATCGTTTGGAATGTGGTTGGGCACACCGTCCTGGGATTCGAGCAGTCCTGGGCGACACCCCTCACAGCTGTGGCGACGGCCATCGTGGTTTCAATGCTCCTGGACTGGGTAGATGCGCGCGCCAAGAACCGTGAACTGCGTTTTACGGGGAGCCTTGGAGATTTCCTGAACTTTCTTCCGGCATGCCTCATTCCCGGCCTTGCCTGCGGCATGCTGCTCTACGCCAACGAGCGGCTCTGGCCGGTGATCTTCGCGGTCGTTCTTTCCATGGGCTCGAAACTCATTTTTCGCGCGCCCGTCGGCAACGGCCATACCCAGCATGTGTTTAATCCGTCGAACCTGGGCGTGGCTGCAACGCTCGTTCTGTTTCCGGATGTTGGATTCGCGCCGCCCTACCATTTCACCGAGAATATTACCGGCCTCTGGGACTGGGGTGTCCCGATGATTGTCCTCATATCCGGCATCATCATCCATGGTCTATTCACGGGCCGTCTTCCTCTGGTGGGCGCTTGGGTCGGAGCCTTCATGCTGCAAGGCGTGGTTCGCGCCAATCTCTCCGGCACTCCCTTTTTCGTCCCGTTGATGCCGATGACCAGCGCCGCGTTCATTGTGTTCACCCTTTATATGATCCCCGATCCCGCCACGACGCCTCTCAAGCCGGCACGGCAAGCGTTGTTTGGCTTTTCCGTGGCGATGGTTTACGGGATATTGCAGATCCTTCACCTGGTCTTCGGCCTGTTCTTCGCTCTGGTGGTTGTGTGCGCCATCCGCGGCATGTCCTTACATGTATGGTTTTTGTGGCGGAGATTCCAAGGGGTTGTCGTCGGTGCGGAACCGCCAGTACCTGCCGCAATGCCGTTGGCCGCCTGTGTGGAGACCACTGAAAAGGTGCCGTAAATGGAACGGTTTTCAGCCAAAGGGTCTGTACTGGCGAATTCTTTGAACGCAAGCCTTCCTCCGCCTCCACTCAATGGTGTGGAATGTGGCCGTGATGGTGTGCCCTTGCATCGGGCGTGGTTGGAAATTTGACCGGCCAAGACCATAGCGCACGGCGTCAATTTCGCCTCGCGGATTTTATAGAAGCAGTCGTTTCGCCCTTGCGCATACGGTTCCTTGTCAGTGTGGGTTCTGCCACGCAGTTAAGGCATTTCGCCCCGTGTGGCTGTCTGCTCCTCCCTTTGCTATTCCATTCCGCTGCCAATTCCGTCATAAGAGCGGGCGTCCACCTATGAAGCAACATGCATGTGCGAGAGCCCAGCTGGCCGCACATTTTTGTGCTTCCAATTCAGCAGGATCATGCTAAAAGAGCAACCGAGTTTCTACCAAAGTCACCACATGAAGACTATCTCAATAGTGTCATTAGCCCTAGGCCTCTGCGGCTTCGCCATTCAAATCTCTGCTGCTCCAAAAACAGGACCGAACTCCGGTCTGGACTCGCTCCATCGTTGGAATCGCATCGCGAATGACGCCAGCGGTTTCGACCACGGCAACGCCCGCCAACAGTTGGGACCGGGTCGATCCAGCCGGGCGCTGGCGATGGTGCACATTGCCCTGTTTGACGTGATCAACGCTCTGGGCGGCAACTACGAAAGTTATATGGGCGTGCAACCACCCCGCGGGGCGCTCTCTATCGATGCCGCTATAGCCCAGGCGGCGCACGATACCCTGATCGCGCTTTTCCCGGCACAGGCTGCCACTTTGG
>Ga0105252_10000175_pt1 | contig 50541 bp, 47 predicted proteins | sample EasRivMeERMZT100_FD_89675 | JGI IMG/M metagenome (GOLD analysis project Ga0105252, IMG submission 89675) | Soil microbial communities from meander-bound floodplain in the East River, Colorado, USA - East River MetaG ERMZT100 | ecosystem: Environmental > Terrestrial > Soil > Floodplain | place... | reverse complement strand
TACTCGCTTCTCACCGGCAACGGCGACCCGTACATCTGGGACTTCGGCAGCGCGGCCAAGCACCATAGGCTGCACGCGCCCTGGCTGCAGACCGACCATTGCCGCGCGGGCATGCTCGGCATGCGCGGTGCGACCGGCGCAGACATCGAGCTGTTCCGCGACGGGGCAAAGGAGATCAAGGCGATCCTCGACGCGGAAGGCGTGGGCGACATGCCGCTGGGGGTCGATGTCGTCGAGCCGCCGATGCTCTTCGAATTGCAGAAGCAGGGCATCGAGGTGCGCGACGGCCAGCAGGTGATGCTGTTGGCGCGCGAGGTAAAGAACATCGACGAGCTGACGCTGCTCAACATGGCCGCAGCCATGGTCGACGGCGTCTACCAGGACATCGCCGAGGCGCTCAAGCCCGGTGTCAAGGAATCGCAGATCGTCGCGCTCGCGACCGCGCGCCTTTACGAGATGGGCTCGGATTGCGTCGAGGCGATCAACTCGATTTCGGGCGAGCGCTGCTCGCCGCACCCGCACAACTTCACCGACCGCCTGATCCGGCCCGGCGACCAGGCGTTCTTCGACGTCATTCAGTCGTACATGGGATACCGCACTTGCTACTACCGTACCTTCAACGTCGGGCGCGCCACCGACCCGCAGCGCACCGCGTACCGGAAGGCGCGCGAGTGGATGGACAGGGCGATCGAGCTCCTGAAGCCCGGCATGTCGAGCGACAAGATCGCGCTTGCTTTGCCGGAAGCCAAGGAGATCGGATTTTCGAGCGAGATGGAGGCTTTCGGGCTCAACTTCTGCCACGGCCTGGGGCTCGGCCTGCACGAGCGGCCGCTGATCTCGCGGGTCAATTCGCTGAAGGAGCCGATCGAGCTGAAGGCGGGAATGGTGTTCGCGGTCGAAACCTATTGCCCGGCTACCGACGGCATTTCCGCCGCGCGCATCGAGGAGGAAGTGATCCTCACGCCCGAGGGCGCGAAGATCATCTCGCTCTATCCGGCCGAAGAGCTGCCGATCGCGAATCCCTATTAGATGCCGTTAAATGTTGTCAAAGGCGGACGGCTGACGCCGCCGCTTTAACTCCGCCGGTTGGAACTGACGCGGAGCGCAGTTCAACCGGCGGGAAATCAGGAAGATTCGGAGGAAACGACGTCATCATGAGCACGGTGAAAGCAAAGTCGGCGCCTGCTCGGCGCGACGAGGCGATTTCGGAGGCCACGCGCCTCCGGCTCTACCAACTGCAAGTCGAGATCCGCTACTGCGAGAAGCGCGCTTACGACCTGTTCCTGCAGAACCTGGTCAAAGGCACGAGCCACCTTGCGCTCGGGCAGGAGGCGGTGGCGGCGGGATTCGCCGCGGCGATGAACAAGGACGACTACACCTTCTGCACCTACCGGGGACACCACCACACGCTCGCGCGCGGCGCGTCGATGCTGTCGGTGCTCGGCGAGCTGATGGGCCGGCAGTGCGGCCTGATGAAGGGCAAAGGTGGTTCGATGCATCTGACGAGCGTCGAGCACGGCGTGATGGGCTCCTACGCCATAGTGGGTGCTCACCTGCCAATCGCGGCCGGCGCGGCCTGGTCGGCGCAGTACCGCGGCACGAAGCAGGTCGCGGTCGCGTTTTTCGGCGACGGCGCGACCAATATCGGTGCGTTCCACGAGGCGCTCAACCTCGCGGCGGTATGGAAGCTGCCGGTCGTGTTCTGCTGCGAGAACAACATGTACATGGAGTACACGCCGATTTCGGCCGTCACCGCGGTGAAGCATCCGGCCGCCGACCGCGCGGCGAGCTACGGCCTGGAGCGCCAGGTGATCGACGGCAACGACGCCGACCTCGTGTTCAGCACCGCCCGCGAGGCGATCGCCAAGGCGCGCTCAGGCGGCGGGCCTTCGCTGATCGAATGCCTCACCTACCGCCACAGCGGGCATTCCCGCGCCGACCCGGCCAAGTACCGGCCGAAGGAGGAAGTCGAGGAATGGCTGAAGCGCGACCCGGTGACGCTCTATCGCAGCCGCCTGCTCGCGGCCGGCGTCGCCGAGGCGGCCCTCACGAAGATCGAATCCGAGGCGATGGCGACGCTCGAACGGGCGACCGAAAGCGCGAAAGCCTCGCCCACGCCGGCGCTGGAGAGCGCGATGACCGATGTGTGGGCGGATGGAGGCAACGCATGGCGCAACTGAGCTATCGGGATGCGGTGGCCGCCGGTATCGCGCAGGAGATGAGGCGCGACGAACGCGTCGTGCTGTTCGGCGAGGACACGGCCGCCGCGGGAGGCGTGTTCAAGACGACGGTCGGTCTTTTCGAGGAATTTGGTCCCAGGCGGGTAAAGGACACGCCCATTTCAGAGCTCGCGATTCTCGGCGCGGCGATGGGCGCTGCGATGACCGGCCTCAGGCCAATCGCCGAGATCATGTTCTCGGATTTCCTCGCCTGCTGCTGGGATTACGTGGCGAACGAAATCGCCAAGACCCGCTACATGAGCGACGGACAGATCACGCTGCCGCTGGTGATTCGCACCGCCAACGGCGCGGGCTCGCGTTTCGGAGCGCAGCACTCGCAGAGCGTGGAGAACTGGGCGATGGCGATACCGGGGATCAAGGTCGTCGCGCCCTCCACACCCGCCGACGCCAAGGGGCTGCTGGCCGCGGCGATCCGCGATCCGGATCCCGTGCTGTTCTTCGAACACAAGAGCCTGCTCGGAAACAAAGGCGAAGTCCCCGAAGGCGAGCACGTCGAGCCGCTCGGCAAGGCGAGTGTGTTGCGAACGGGCGGCGACGCGACGATCATCGCTCTCGCCGCGATGGTCCCGCGCGCGCTCCAGGCGGCTGAGGCGCTCGCCAAGGAACACGGGATCTCGGCAACGGTCATCGACGTGCGCTCGCTCGTGCCGCTCGATGCCCGGACACTGCTCGAACATTCGGCTCGCACCGGGCGCGTTTTCACCGTCGAGGAGAACCCGCGCCTGTGCGGTTGGGGCGCCGAGATCGCCTCGGTCATCCAGGAGGAGGTTTTCAGTTCGCTCAAAGGACCTGTGATCCGCATCACCACGCCGCACGTTCCGCTGCCCGCGTCCGATCAGCTCGAGGACGCGGTCCTGCCCACCGTCGCGCGCATCGTGAACGAAATAAAGCGCGCACTGGGTTCGCGGCGCGCCGCGTGAGCGAAACGGAGACGAAAGTATGGACGTGATCATGCCGCAGCTCGGGGAGACGGTTACCGAAGGGACCGTCGCCAACTGGTACAAGAAGGTCGGTGACAACGTGCGCGCCGACGAGCCGCTGTTCGAAGTCGAGACCGACAAGGTGACGACCGAAATTCCGGCGGTCGCGAGCGGAGTGCTCAAGGCGATCCTGGTCGAGCCGGGCACCACGGTTCCGGTGGGCACGGTGCTCGCGGTGATCGAGCCCGCCCCCAAATAGGTCCTAACGAGCGCACCTGGCTGTGACTGCAAAAGCGAAGCTCGGCTGGATCGGCACCGGCCGCATGGGATTCGAGATGGCGAGGCGCCTCGCGAAGGGTGGCTGCGACATCACCGTCTGGAACCGCACCCGCGCAAAGGCCGAGCCGCTCGCAAAGGAGGGCGCGAAGATTGCCGACTCGCTCCCCCAACTCGCCGGCTGCGACATCGTTTTCTGCATGGTTTCGACCTGGGAGGACGTCAAGGAGGTGCTCGCGGGCCCGAAGGGGCTGCTTTCCCGGGCGAAGGACGTTGTTCCGCGCATGCTCGTCGAGTGCTCTTCGATCTCCGTTGAAGGTTCCGCCGATCTGCGCAAACTTCTCGCGGGGCACGGCGTGGAGCTCCTTTCGGCGCCGGTATCGGGCAATGCCAAAGTCATCAAGGCGGGCAAGCTCACGTTCGTCGTATCGGGACCGAAGGCGGCGTACGAGACGGCGGCGCCCTACCTCGGCATGATGGGGCAGGGTTCGTCGTACGTCGGAGAGGGCGAGCTCTCGCGCATCGTCAAGATCTGCCACAACGTCATGCTGGGCGTGGTGACGCAGTGCATGGCGGAGATTACCGTGCTCGCGCAGAAGGCGGGCGTGCCGCGCCACGCGTTGCTCGACTTCCTGAACAAGAGCGTGATGGGCTCGACCTTCACGCGCTACAAGACCCCGGCCTTCGTCAACCTCGATTTCCACGTGACCTTCACGCCCTACCTGTTGCGCAAGGACCTGGATCTGGGCTTGGAAGCCGGGCGCAAGCTCGAGGTGCCGATGCCGCTCGCCTCGATTACCCGCGACCTGATCCAGGCCATGATGGGGAGCGGCATGACCGAGGAAGACTTCTCCACGCTGCTCCTGCAGCAGGCGCGGTCCTCCGGCATCGAACTCGAGCCGGAAGCCATCAAGGTCGGCGACGGGCTGAGCTGAAAAACACGGCGGAAACGCCGAACCATCTGAATTTGTCAAGGTAGTTTGCCCGCGTCTCGGGCCACTGCGACAATTCGTCGCACTGTACCCTCATCGCACGCCGGTAATATTCCACACTCCAGGCAGTTAGAAACCTTTCCTGTCTTTCTGTAATCGGGCAAGTCACGCTGTCTGGTTACAAGAGGCCAAGGGCGGCGCTGTCGGAATGTTGCGCAGAGAGATGTGTGGTTTTTCCCGTGGCGATCCGGGGAGGGTATGAAGCAGTCTCGAGAACTGGATGATTCGTGCCGCCGCGTCCTGATCCAGGCGCTGGTGGCAGGCATCTTTTCCTCGGCCGGTGGCGCAGCCGCGCAAAACGTCCTCGATCCCGCGCTCCTGGAACTTCCTGCGGGTCAATCCTTTTATCGCGTTTCAGGGCGAGTGCTGGTCAACGACCAGTTGGCCACGCTGCATACGCCGATCAGGAAGGGCGATATCGTCGAGACGGGCAGCAATGGCGAAGCCGTTTTCTTCGTCGGCAACCAGGCGTTCATCCTGCGCGGCGAAGGGCGGGTGGTCGTCGAGACTCAACCGGACGACTCAGCGCTGAAGAAGGTGTTGCGCGTCGTGTCAGGCGCGGTGCTGTCGCTGTTCGGCGGGGGAAAAGCAGCAGCCCGGACCAATACGGCGACTATCGGGATCCGCGCCTAGCCGATGCTGAAGGTCTGCTAGTCGCGCGCGGGATGTTTGCTCAGTTTCCGCTGTAGAGTCCGCCGGTGCATTCCGAGCAGGCGCGCAGTGGCGGAAATGTTACCCATGTTTCCGGTCAGCACCCGGTTGATGTGCTCCCACTCAAGTCTGTTTACGGATAGCGGTTTTTCGCGAATCGGGGCAGATGTCGCCACGAAGTCGCGATGCAGCGCCTCGACGATGTCGTCCGCGTTGGCCGGTTTTGCCATGTAGTAATGTGCGCCGAGCTTTACCGCTTCTATGGCCGTGGCGATGCTCGCATAACCGGTGAGCACCACGACCCGCATGTGCTTGTGCAGGCTGATCAGCTGCTTGACCAGGCTGAGTCCCGAGCCGTCGGGGAATTTCAGATCGACGATGGCGAATTCCGGGAGATGCTCGGCCGCGGCGGCAAGCGCGGCCTGATGGTCGTGCACCACGGTGACTCTGAATTCCTTTCTCTGCAGCGCACGCGCCAGGACGGCACAGAGTATCTCGTCGTCGTCCACAAGGAGCAGGCGCGATTGGCCGCCGTTCCGGCCATCCTTGGGCTTCCCCGGGAAGTGGGCCGGAATCTGGATACTGTCTGATGGATGGCCGGCCATATCTATCTCTTCGAGCCTTGAACCGCCGCTATCGGATCTCCTCGCCGGGGACTCGTAGCGGCGACTTTCGTGAGAAGGCGGGTTGCCGGTCGGTCCGGGTCGCTCGCCGTTCGCGCAAGAGGCAGAACGACCTCCGCGCAGGCGCCGCCGTCGGGCCGGTTGGAAAACCTCAGGCTGCCGCCGGCTCTCCGAATGGCGGTTCTAGCCAGCAGCAGACCGATCCCGGTTCCCCTGTCGCCCTTTGTCGTAAAGAACCGCTCGCCGAGCATATCGCCCATCTCGGAAGGAATGCCTGGTCCGCGGTCCTCGACATCTATCCTCAATTCGCCGGAGCTGCGGCAGCAATTCATCTCGACTGTTCCGGGCGAGGCGTCGGCAGCGTTATTGAGCAGATTGAGGATGGCGTGCCCCAGATCGCGCTCCGCCGAGATCATCGCGGGCGCCTGAGCGCCTTTCCAACGGAACGAGAGCTTGATGTCCGGCCTGAGCAGCCGAAATCTGTCGACAACGTCGCGCAGAAACTTGTCTGTCGACTCGGTCGGACGATTTCCGACCGAGTCGCGGCCGCCGGTTACCAGATCCGACAGGGCGTGCCGACAGGCGTCGATCTGATCGGACATGATTCGAAGATTCTGTTGCATGGCCTGGCGGTCATCGTGCTGCTGCAGCATTTCCTCGACCAGAACCGCCATCGTGCAAAGCGGGGACCTTATCTCATGCGCTGCACCGGCGGCGAGCGATCCCACTCGCACCAGATACTCCTGGTCAAGGGCGCTCCTGTTGGCATCCGCAAGCCGGCGGCTCTGCTCGCGTAACCGGCCGGCGACGGCAAGGACGAGATACGCGATCAAGCCTGCGCACAGGAGGTAATTGACCCACATGCCGAAGACCAGGAACTCCTGGGCACCCTGGCCGGGAACGGGCAGCGGGACGTGGAAAAAGATGAGCAGCGAATAACAAACCAAAGTAAGCAGCGCCACAGTCAGGGTATGGGTCCACGGCAGTCTCGCCGCCGCGATCGCGAGAGGTACAAGGAACATGCCCACGAACGGATTTGTCGCACCCCCGCTGAGGTACAACAGTGCGGTCAGGGCGCAGATATCCACTACGATTTGAGCGAACACTTCGAGATCGGTGACCGGCCTGGGCTGCCGCAATCGCCAAGAGGTCGTGGCCAGATTGAAAAGCACCAGCAATCCCGCCACGGAGACCAGCGCTATCAGCGGAGACGGAACGGCGAAGAACTCATGAACGACCGCGATCGCGAACGTCTGCCCGACGATCGCGATATTCCGCAGCAGCATGAGCTGGCGCAAACTTTGCCAGGATGCCGATTGGACAAGATCGCCCGCTCTTTCGGGCCCTACCCCTCCCACCACTGCCCTCCGCTTCTTTCGCTTTGCATCCACGAAGCTGTTTCCGTCGGCGGCGCGCCCTTCACGGGCATCTTGTCTTCCGCTTGCGGCCGTTCAAATAACTCCCCAGCCAGGCTGCGCTTTATCGAGAAAACGGCTTATTTTGATCTTGCCGCTTGATTTCAGTATAGCGAAATTGCAGTGCTTAAAGAAGCGGCAGCTTCTTCATTCGAAAGCTCTGTCGCCCGCCCATTTCCTTCAATGGCGTCAATTGCTTAGGATCGTCAAGCATTCTCGTGCGCGAGCTTGCTTGGGCGTTCTTTCACGCGAATAGACCTTGCAAATCCACCGCTGACAGGGCAGATTCCACTTCCTTGACGCGCCGAATGGCCGTTGCCACACAGGAGTGTGTACGTGAGAGATATCAAATCGGTGCTTGCGATGTTCGCGGTCGCATGTCTGGGCTGTGCGCCCTTGGGTTTCGTTCAAGCGCAGGGTTACCCGAGCAAACCGGTGCGCGTGGTGATCACGTTTCCCCCGGGGAGCGCGACTGACATAGTCGGCCGGGTAGTCACACAGAAGCTCTCCGAGTTCTGGGGTCAGCCGGTACTTGCGGAGAATCGCGGAGGCGCCGGCGGCTCGATCGGTTCGGCCGCGGTGGCCAAGGCCGCTCCGGACGGATACACGCTGCTGATCAATTCCAATGCGCACGCGGTGAACCCATCGATATACGCTCAGCTCCCTTACGACACACAGAAGGACTTCACCGACATCGCACCGCTTTCGGGCCAGCCTAATGTGCTGGTGGTGAACCCAGGCTCGAGCATCAAGTCGGTCCGCGAGTTCATCGCCGAAGCCAAGGCGAAGCCAGGACAAATCAATTTCGCGCACGCCGGTATCGGCAGCGGAACCCACCTGAACACGGAGAAATTCAAGCTGGCGACCGGCATCGACTTCGTGCAGGTTCCGTACAAGGGCACCCAGGAGGTTCTCACCGACCTTTTCGGAGGGCGCGTCACCAGCTACTTCGCGCCCATCTCCCCCATCATACCGGCGGTACGCGAAGGCAAGTTGCGCGCGCTTGCGGTAAGCAGCGCGAAGCGCTCGGCATCTCTGCCCGATGTGCCTACGGTCGCCGAGGCCGGGGTGCCCGGGTTTGAATTCACTTTGTGGTTCGGATTGTGGGGGCCGGCCGGCATGCCGGCCGACGTGGTCAGCCAGATCAACCGGGATATGAACCGCGCCCTCGCCGTTGCCGAAGTACGCGAGCGCCTTGCCAAGCTCGGCAATGACACAATGAGCATGACGCCGCAGGAGTTCAGCGGTTTCGTGCGCAAGGAAATCGCCGACTACGCACGCATCGTCAAGGCGGCCGGAATCAAACCTCAATAAGGACAAAGCGATGAATCAATTGAAGTTCGCCGTATTCGCGGCGCTCGCCGCATTCGCGCTGCAAGGCCACGCGCAGGGCTATCCGAACAAGCCCATGCGTCTGGTCATCGCGTTCACTCCGGGCAGCTCGACCGACATCATCGGCCGCGCAGTGGCGGCGAAACTGTCGGAGTTCTGGGGCCAGCCGGTGTTGGCCGAGAACCGCGTCGGCGCAGGCGGGTCGATCGGCTCCGCGGCGGTCGTGAAGATGGCGCCCGACGGTTACACGCTGCTCGCGAATTCCTCGGCGCACGTGGCGAACCCGTCGATCTACGCGAGCCTGCCCTACGATACGCTCAAGGACTTCACCAACCTCGCGCCGCTTGCGGGCGGTCCGAACGTGCTTTTTGTCGGGCCTGGAACTGGCTGGAAGACGGTCGGCGATTTCATCGCCGCGGCAAAGGCGAAGCCGGGGCAACTCAACTTTTCCTCCGCGGGGATCGGCAGCGGCACGCACTTCAACCTGGAGAAGCTGAAGCTGATGGCCGGGATCAACGTCACCCACATCCCTTACAAGGGCACGCCCGAGGCGATCGCGGATACGATCGCCGGCCGCGTATGCTGCTATTTCGCGCCGATCAACGCCGCGCTGCCGCATGTGCGCGGCGGCAGGGCCGTGGCGCTTGCCGTGTCGAGCGCGAAGCGCTCGAGCCTGCTGCCCGACGTACCGACGATCGCGGAGAGCGGTGTCCCGGGCTTCGACTACACGCTGTGGGTCGGGCTTTGGGGGCCGCCGGGAATGCCTGCCGACGTCGTCGACAAGATCAACAAGGATGTCAACCGCGCGCTGGCTAGTCCCGACCTCGCCGAGCGGTTGACCAATCTCGGCACGCTGCCGATGAATATGTCTTCCGCGGAATTTACGCAGTTCGTGCGCCGAGAAGTCGAGGACACGGCGCGCGTGCTCAAGGCGGCCGGCATCAAGCCGCAGTGATCCGGCGCGCTCGGCCCCAAGTCTAGCGAGGAATCGCCATGGCAAAACAGCGAATCAGCTACATCCCGCTTGAAAAGATGGATGCGGAAATGCGCAAGGAGATGGAGCGCTGCCAGAGAGAGGGCACGCCGCGTCCCGAGAGCTCGGCGGTGCGGGCGCACGTGCCCGCCTGCTTCTGGTTCTTCGCCAATTCGTGGCGCGACATCTTCAGGAACGGGGTCTGCGATCACGCCATAAAGGAATTGTGCCGCTTATACGTGTCGCGTTCGGTGGAGTGCGAGTATTGCGGCAACCAGCGTTCGGTGAAGGCGAGCACGACCGGCGCGGTCATTGAGGACCACGTCAAGGACCTGCTCAATTTCGAGAAATCCCCGAATTACAGCGAGCGGCAGAAGGCGGCGCTTGCTTACGCGGAGGCGATTACCTGGCACATCGATACCGACGACGCTTTCTGGCAGCGTATGCACAGGCATTTCAGCGAAGCGGAACTGGTCGAACTCGGTTGCATGATCGGACTCACGATGGGGCAGCAAAGCTGGCTGCGGCTGCTCAATATCGATCACCACCAGGTGCTCGCCGGAACCTCTGCGTCAATGGCGCCGGGTTTCGAGGATGCTCAGGCCCTCGCTCAGTCGAAGGCTTCCCCCGAATACTGGAAAAAATCCGGCCAGGGACGCCCGGAAAAAGTCGCCTAGATTTTCGGGCGTCGCTCATAGATAGATCCAGAGCAGGGCTTTGACATTTGAAGCCAAGACCTGCCTGATCACGGGCGCGGCGGGAAACCTCGGCCGGGCGGTTGGCGCGGCATTAGCCTCCGCGGGAGCATCCCTGGTTCTCCTCGATCGCGAACTCAGGAACCTGCGCGCCGCCTACGGCAATCAGTCCGAACGGGCCCTATTGCTCGAGGTTGATTTGCTGGATGCGAGCGCAGTGGCGAAAGCGGTGGGAACCGCCATGCAACGGTTTGCCCGGATCGACGTCCTGTGCAATATCGCTGGCGGTTTTCGCATGGGGCACCCGGTACACGAGACCCCCGAGGACGTCTGGGAACTCATGCTCGATCTCAATGCTAAATCCGTGATCAACACGGCCCGCGCGGTCGTTCCCGGGATGATCGCCTCGCGCAGCGGGAAGATTATCAACATCGCCGCCCTTGCGGGTCTGGGCGGCAAGGCGAACATGGGCGCTTACAGCGCTTCCAAGAGCGCAGTCGTCCGTCTGACCGAAAGCATGTCGGCCGAGCTGCGGGACAAGGGCATCAACGTCAACTGCATTCTGCCGAGCATCATCGATACGCCGCAGAACCGCGCCGACATGCCCGGAGCCGATCCGCGGCGCTGGGTGAGTCCGGCGGCGCTCGCCGATGTCGTTCTGTTTCTCGCTTCCGACCGGGCGAGAGCGATTCACGGCGCGGCTATTCCCGTTGCGGGCCTAGTCTGAACGCGGCGGCGGCGCCTCGAGCTGTCGCTGATCTAGAATGTCGAGCTTTCATGAGAACGGGACGACAATGACGGAAGTCTTCATCTGCGACGCGGTCCGCACTCCATTCGGCCGCTACGGCGGCGCGCTCTCCTCGATCCGCACCGACGACCTCGCCACGCTTCCGATCAGGGCTCTCATGGAGCGCAACCCTTCGGTCGACTGGGGCGCGCTCGACGACGTCATCTACGGCTGCGTCAATCAGGCGGGTGAGGACAACCGCAATGTGGCGCGCATGGCGCTGCTACTCGCCGGGCTGCCGCAGACGGTCCCGGGCGCCACCGTGAACCGGCTTTGCGGCTCGAGCCTGGATGCCGTCGGCACTGCGGCGCGCGCGATCCGGTGCGGCGAAACGCAGCTCATGATCGCGGGCGGGGTGGAGAGCATGTCGCGCGCCCCGTTCGTCATTCCCAAGTCGGATAGCGCGTTTTCGCGTGCCGCAAAAATCGAGGACACGACCATCGGCTGGCGCTTCGTCAATCCGCTCATGAAGGTGAAATACGGCATCGACTCGATGCCGGAGACCGCCGAGAACGTGGCCGAGGAGTTCAAAGTGGGGCGTGCCGACCAGGACGCTTTCGCACTGAGAAGCCAGCAGCGCTGGGCGGCGGCGCAGGCCAAAGGTTTTTACCGGAGCGAGATTGTCCCTGTTCCGGTTCCTGGAAAGAAAGGAGCGCCGACCGTGGTGGACCGTGATGAGCATCCACGGCCGGACGTGACGCTCGAGGCGCTCGCCAAGCTCAAAGGCGTAGTCAAATCCGAGGGTACGGTAACCGCGGGTAACGCCTCGGGCGTGAACGACGGCGCCTGCGCGATGATCCTCGCCTCCGAGGCCGCGGCGAAAAAGCACAAGCTGACGCCCCAAGCGCGCGTGCTCGCCATGGCGACGGCAGGTGTCGCCCCGCGCATCATGGGGGTGGGCCCGGCGCCGGCGACGAAGAAAGTCCTGGAGAAGACGAACCTGAAGCTCTCGCAGATGGAAGTGATCGAGCTGAACGAAGCGTTTGCGGCGCAGGCTCTCGCGGTGACGCGCGATCTCGGACTTCCGGATGATGCCGCAAACGTCAATCCGAACGGCGGGGCGATCGCGATCGGCCACCCGCTGGGAGCGTCGGGCGCGAGGCTCGTCACCACGGCAATGTATCAACTTCATGGGATCAAGGGCCGCTACGCTCTATGCACGATGTGCATAGGCGTGGGGCAGGGCATTGCCCTGGTCATCGAACGAGTGTGAGCCGGGGCGGACCGGCTCGCCCGCTTGCCTAGTGCGCGACGCTCTTGACGATGTAGCCGCCTGATTTCTCGTCGTGCTCGAGCTGCAGCAACTTGCGCGACTCGGCTTCGTCGAGGAGCTTGGAGAAAGACGAGAAACCGTAATAGGATTCGTTGAAACCCGGTTTCCGGCGCTTGAGCGCCTGCTTCACCATCGAGCCCCAGATTTTCTCCTCCGCGCCGCGCTCGGCGATCAGAGCTTCGACCGTCTGTATGACAAGATCCAGCGCCTCGTCGGTCTTGTCCTCGTTGTCTTTCGGTGCTGTTTCCCCGGGAGCGGCGGGCTTGCTCTGCAGCTTTCTTTTCGGCCTGTTTACGGGTCTCTCGCGCACCAGATCGTCGTAGAAGATGAACTCGTCGCAGTTCGCGATCAAGAGGTCCGAGCTCGAGTTCTTCACGCCTACTCCGATCACGGTCTTGTCGTTCTCCCGAAGTTTCGAGACCAGCGGAGAGAAATCCGAATCGCCGCTGATGATGACAAAGGTGTCGACGTGCGACTTGGTGTAGCATAGATCGAGCGCATCGACCACCATGCGGATGTCGGCGGAGTTCTTGCCTGACATGCTCACGTGGGGAATCTCGATCAGCTCGAACGAAGCCTGGTGCATGTCGGCCTTGAATTCCTTGTAACGGTCCCAGTCGCAGTAGGCCTTCTTTACCACGATGTGCCCCTTCAGCAGCAAGCGCTCCAGGACCTTGTTGAGGTCAAGCTTGGCGTATTTCGCGTCGCGCACGCCTAGCGCAGCGTTTTCGAAGTCGCAGAATAGCGCCATGTGCACGGATTCGCGCGGGGTGGTCATTTAGGCTCCTTAAAACCTGTATTTAGAGCATTATCCCATTTGCGCAAGTGCAGACTATCTTTCCCGCGGCCGCAGGCCTCCTGCAGCGCTGGGTTGAAGTCCGAGCATTCTCGGCATAGCATCAACGTTTCCCGGAGCGACACATGCATACTGAAGTTCACGTTCACGGCACCGTGCTCTTGAAGAGCGGCGCCGGGCAAGCCGAGATCGAGCTGGCGCTCAGACCGTGGCTCGATTACGTCGATGTGGACGGCCTCGCGGACGCGCGCAGCGCCCATCAAGACGAGCCGGGGATCGTTTTCGACAGGCGTCGGCGCTCGCTCGATATCTGCTGGACCGGCTTCGTCGGCCGCAATTTCCAGAATTCTGTGGAAGGCGCATTCGAGTCGCTGTCGCCGTACTCCGAGGAAGCGGCTGCGGTGGAAGTCAGCTACTACCACGAGGACAACCAGGACGAACACAGCTGGGTGTTCGTCGGCCCGACTCCCGAATCGATCCGCGACATGCAGCGCCGGCGGATGATCGATGACGTTTCGCTGCTGCTCGGGCGCCATTTTGGCGATGCCGAGATCGGCGAAGTGACGGCGCTCGTGAACCAACTGTTCGCGCGCCGCGCATCCGAGGGGCCCCAGGACCGGACCCAGCCGCGCCAGATTGGCGCGGCCGGCAAGAAGCACCTGCATTAAGCCGCGCTCGGCTGAAATTCGTCAGGCCCTACACCCTGAAGAGGCAGGCCGAGCCTCTGAATGGGAACCCTTTGATTTCCTAATGTATTACATTCACTCTCTACTGTAATATATTCATTTGTAAACGTTTATTTAATATAAAGCATATTCTCAGAAAGCCCACTTAAGTCTCTGTTGTAGCTTATAAATTCTCCATTTCAGTGCTTGACCTGCCCCTTCGATTCCTCTAGAGTGGTAAGAAGTAGAGTTTAGTGGGGAACTGTGGCGCTTCACTTCGCCACTCGAAGGGGGAACATTGTTTCAGGGGGCGACAGAGCTGAGTCTCGACGCCAAGGGAAGGCTTACCGTGCCGACCCGGTATCGGGACGCCTTGCTATCGGGAGGCCGCGCGGTGGTTCTCACCGCTCACCCCGATAGTTGCCTGCTCCTTTACCCCAGAGTGGCCTGGGAGCCGATCGGCGCGAAAGTCCAGGCGCTTTCCAGTTTCAATGAGCAAGCGCGCTGGTGGCAGCGGCTGCTGGTCGGATTTGCAGAGGAGCTCGAACTGGACGCGCAGGGCCGCATCCTCGTCTCACCCGCATTGCGCAAGTTCGCCGGGTTGAAGAAGAACCTGATGCTGGTGGGGCAGGGCAGCCACTTCGAGATCTGGGACGTTGCAGCCTGGGACGAGCGCCTTACTCACGGTCTCGCGCAAGTGGGCGCCAACCCGCCGCCCGGAACCGAAAACTTCTCGCTGTGAGCGCCGATGCGCACCTTCCCGTCCTCCTCCACCCGGCAGTCGATGCGCTCGAGGTCGAATCGCGCGCAGACGGAGTCTTCGTTGACGCGACGTTCGGCAGAGGCGGTCACAGCCGGCTCATTCTGGAACGGCTCGGTCCCCGCGGCCGCTTGATCGCGATCGACCGGGACCCGGACGCAATCCGCGCGGCGCGCGAAATACGCGACCCGCGCTTTGCGCCGGTTCACGCGCGCTTCAGCGAGCTTCAGGTCGCGCTAGCCGCGCTTCAGGCGGACGGTGTCGAAGGCGTGCTGTTCGATCTGGGTATGTCCTCGCCGCAGCTCGATGACCCGCGGCGCGGCTTCAGCTTCCGATTCGACGCTCCCCTCGACATGCGCATGGACCCGTCGCGGGGTGCGAGCGCGCTCGAGTGGCTGGAGCGGGCGGACGAAGCCGAGATCAGGGAGGTGCTTAGCAACTATGGCGAAGAACGGTTTGCTAAACAGATTGCAAAGGCGATTGTTGCTGCTCGGCGAGGAGGGACTCTCCGGAGGACCGGGGAACTTGCCTCTGTCGTGGCTGCGGCCGTCCGGACGCGTGAACCGGGGCAAGATCCGGCGACGCGGACGTTTCAGGCTCTACGGATTCACGTCAATCAGGAGCTTGAGGAGTTGTCGCTAGCCTTGCCGCAGGCGCTGGCCGTGCTCAAACCCCTGGGGCGGCTCGTCGTCATCAGCTTTCATTCGCTCGAGGACCGGATCGTGAAGAACTTCATGCGTGGCGCTGCCCGACCGACGCTGCCCGAACGCCTCCCGTTGCGAGCCCGGGATCTGCCGGCGCCGAAGCTGCGCATCGTCGGTCGACCGGTGAGGACGGGGGCCGAGGAAGTCAAAGCCAATCCCCGCGCGAGAAGCGCGGTCATGCGCGTGGCCGAGAAGCTCGCCTGAACGCTTTATGACCCGCTTGAACCTCTTCCTCCTTGCCGTTCTGATCGCGTGTGCGCTCGGCTTGGTCACCTCGCAGCACCAGGCACGCAAGCTCTTCGGCGAGCTTGAGCGGGAGGAGGAACGTTCACGCCAACTCGGGGTCGAATACGGCCAATTGCAGCTCGAAGCAGGTACCTGGGCGGAGCGCGCACGCGTCGAGCGTATCGCCGCCCGCCAGCTGCGCATGCGTGTTCCGGAAGCGAAACGCCTTCAGATTGTCCGGCAGGAAGGAGCGGTGAAGTGAACTTCGCCGCGAGTCCGGTTCTTGCGCTCACGCTTCCCGTTTGGCGCTCCCGATTCCTGCTGCTCGTCTTGCTCGCAGGTTTTGCCTTGCTGCTCGGCCGTTCCGTTTATCTGCAGGGACTGAACAATGATTTTCTACGCGCAAAGGGCGAATCGCGCTTCAGCCGTGTCATCGAAATCCCGGCAAACCGGGGCCGCATCCTCGACCGCAACGGGGAAGTTCTCGCCGTCAGCACTCCCGTGAAATCGGTCTGGGCGATCCCCGGGGAGGTGCAGGGCAATCGGCAGGAGCTCGTCCGGCTGGCTGCGCTGCTCGAGATGTCCGCGGCGGAAGTCGACAAACGTCTCGCCGACACCGACCGCGATTTCGTTTTCCTCAAGCGGCAGGTTTCACCGGACGTGGCCGAACGCGTTGCGGGTCTGAAGATTTCCGGAGTGTTTCAGAACCGCGAGTACCGGCGCTACTACCCGAGCGGTGAAGTCATGGCGCATGTGCTCGGCTTCACCGGCGCGGACGACGTCGGTCAGGAAGGCGTCGAACTCGCTTTTCAGGAGGGCCTCGCCGGCAAGCCAGGCAGCCGGCGCGTGATCAAGGACCGTCTAGGCCAGACCGTGGAGGACGTCGAATCGATCAAGGCCGTCCGGGATGGGCGCGACCTTATGCTTGCGCTAGATGCCCGCGTTCAGAACCTCGCCCTGCGCGAGCTCAGAGCCGCAGTTGAGCGGCACCGAGCGAAAGCGGGCGGCGTTGTGGTGCTCGACACGGCTACGGGCGAGCTGCTCGCGCTCGCCAATTATCCAACCTACAACCCGAACAAACGCAACAGGCTGGCCGGCGCGCCGCTGAGGAACCGAACCCTCACCGATACATTCGAACCCGGTTCGACGCTCAAACCGTTCACCATTGCACTTGCTTTGGAAGCCGGCAGGGTGAGACCGGATACCGTGATCCAGACTGCGCCGGGGAGTCTCAGCATTGGCGCCGCGACCATACGCGACGCGCACGTAGAGCACACCCTCACCGTTGCCGAAGTGATCCAGAAGTCCTCCAACATCGGAGCCGCAAGGATCGCGCTCGCTCTGCCCGCTCAGTCGATGTGGGAAATGTTTCAGAGCCTGGGCTTCGGCACCGCGCCCGGTCTTGGTTTTCCCGGAGAGGCTTCGGGGAAGCTGCGACCCTACCGCGGCTGGAAGCCGATCGAACAAGCGACGATGTCCTATGGACACGGCATCTCGGTTTCGCTCGTGCAGCTCGCGCACGCCTACAGCGTGTTTGCGCGCGACGGCGAACTGGTGCCGCTCTCCCTGCTTCGCGTGGACTTGCCTCCCGCCGGGCGGCGCGTGATGACTCCGGCAACTGCGCACGCCGTCCGCGCGATGCTGGAGCTGGCGGTCAATCGCAACGGCACGGCGCCCCGCGCGCAGATCATGGGCTATCGCGTCGCCGGAAAGACGGGCACCGCGCACAAGCAGGAGAACGGCAGCTATGCGGCCGACAAGTACGTGTCCTCTTTCGTCGGCTTCGCTCCGGCGTCGCGCCCGCGCCTGGTTATCGCGGTGATGATCGATGAGCCCTCCGTCGGGGGATACCACGGTGGTACGGTGGCGGCGCCGGTTTTCGCACAGGTGATGGCTGGGGTGCTGCGCGCGCTCGATGTGCCGCCCGATGGACCGATACGGCCGATCGAACTGCCCTCCGAAGGTGAGGAAGTGAAGGAAAGCATCTAGGTGTGCGAGACCAGGTCGATTACATCCTGCAAAGGCTTGCTGCGCTGGGGGCGCGCGTGACCGGTCTCTGCGCCGACACCCGGAGCCTGACTGCGGGGGAGGTGTTCCTTGCCTACCCGGGCTCGCGCCGAGATGGACGCAGTTTCATTCCGAGCGCTTTGGAGAGTGGAGCCGCCGCCGTTCTGTGGGAGCGCGCAGGCTTCGATTGGAACGCAAGCTGGGAAGTGCCGAACCTGGGAATCGACGATCTGCGCGGGTTCGCCGGTCGCCTCGCGCACGAAGTCTACGGGCGTCCCTCCGAGCGCCTGTGGACGATCGGGGTGACGGGAACCAACGGCAAGACCTCATGCAGCCAATGGATCGCGCAGGCCTGCGGCGTCTGCGGCGCGCGAACCGCGGTGATCGGGACACTCGGCACGGGATTCCCCGCCGGACCGGCAGGGGAACCGGAGAAGCTCGATGCCGGGCTCAACACGACTCCGGATGCCGTCGCTCTACATCGCTCGCTTGCGAAACTGCTCGGCGCGGGTGCGCAGGGCGTGGCGATGGAAGTCACCTCGATCGGCCTCGACCAGGGACGCGTCAACGGCGTCGCATTCGGGGCGGCACTGTTCACCAATCTTTCGCGCGATCACCTCGACTATCACCGCGACATGGAGAGCTACGCGCGCGCGAAGCAGCGCCTGTTCGAAGCCCCGAGCCTCAAACACGCGGTCCTGAATCTGGACGACGTGCAGGGCGTGTATCTTGCCAATGCGCTCGCCGGGCGCGTCAACCGCGCCGGCTACAGCTGCTCGCCGGGAGTTGCTGCGCGGGCTGGACTCGAGCGCTACGCCGAAGCGCACGCGATCGAGTTGTCGTCGAAGGGGATTTCCTTCGAGGTGAAAAGCTCCTGGGGCGAGGCGCGCATCGAAAGCGCGCTGCTTGGGCGCTTCAACGTGTCCAATCTTATGGGCGTTCTGGCGACGATGCTCGTCTCCGGAGTGCCTTTCGACCGCGCTACTGCGGCGCTCGCGTACCTGCAGCCGGTTGTGGGTCGCATGCAGCGGATCGGAGGCAGCGGGAAACCCCTGGTCGTAGTCGACTATGCGCATACTCCCGACGCGCTGGAAAAGACCCTCGTTGCGCTCAAGGACGTCGCTCGATCAGGCGGCGGTCGTCTCGTGGCGGTATTCGGCTGCGGCGGCGAGCGTGATCGTGGCAAGAGGCCGTTGATGGGAGCGGTCGCTTCGCGGCACGCCGATTCGATCGTGGTGACGAGCGACAACCCGCGTGGCGAGGACCCCGAAGCGATCATCGCCGAAGTCACCGCGGCTCTGCCTGTGCCTTATGAAGCGATCGAGGACAGGCGAGCCGCGATCGCGCGCGCCATCGCCTCGGCGAATACCGGCGACGTTGTGCTCATCGCCGGCAAGGGGCACGAGACCTATCAGGAGATTGCAGGGAGAAAGTTGCCCTTCTCCGATGCAACCGAGGCCGAACGGGCCCTCGCAGGATGGAGCCGATGATGAGCCTGGGCGAAGCCGCGGCAGCGATGGGTGCGAAGGTCCGCGGCGAAGACACCCGATTCGATTCGGTGTCGACCGACAGCCGCACGCTTGCGCGCGGCGCTCTGTTCGTCGCCCTTCGCGGCGAGCGATTCGACGGACACCGCTTCTTCGATGCCGCGAGAGAACGCGGAGCCGTGGCGGCTGTGGTAGACGAGGATTCCGGACCGAGGATTCAGGATCCGGGGATCCCATTCCTATTCGTCGACGATACCAAGCGTGCCTTGGGACGGCTCGCTGCGCGCTGGCGCGCTCGCTTCGATATACCGCTTGTCGCGGTTACCGGCTCGAACGGGAAGACTACCGTCAAGGAGATGATTGCGGCGATTCTTCGCGCGCACTACGGCGAGGCGTGCGTGCTCGCGACCGAGGGAAACCTCAACAACGACATCGGCGTGCCGTTGACGCTCCTCAGGCTCCGCGAAGGCCACCGCGCGGCGGTGGTCGAGCTGGGAATGAACCATCCGGGGGAAACCGCGTACCTGGCTGCAATGGCAAGCCCGACCGTGGCGCTGGTGAACAACGCGCAGCGCGAGCATCAGGAGTTCATGAAGGATGTCACCGAAGTCGCCCGCGAGCACGGCGCGGTGTTCGCGGAGCTGCGGCAGGACGGCGTCGCGGTGATCAACGCCGACGACGAATTTGCGGGTTTTTGGAAGGGGCTGGTCGCAGGGAGGCGCCTTCGCGACTTCGGCATCGACCGGCCCGCGCAGGTGAGCGGCCGTCATGAGCTCACGGATTTCGGAAGCGACATCGAGCTGCGCGCACTCGAGGGCGCGGCGAAGATCGAATTGCACGCCGACGGTCGCCACAACGCGCTGAACGCCTGTGCCGCCGCGGCCTGCGCCCTGGCCGCGGGCGCGGGACTTGAAGCGATCTCGCGGGGGCTTGCCGCGTTCCGTCCAGTCGGCGGACGCATGCAGCGCCGCAGCACCCGCTCGGGGGCGACGCTCATCGATGACAGCTACAACGCAAATCCGGATTCGGTCCGCGCCGCGATCGACGTGCTTGCCGCCGCGGGCGGCGCAAAGCTCCTCCTGCTGGGCGACATGGGCGAGTTGGGCGAACGCGGAGAGGAATTTCACCGGGAAGTCGGCCGTTACGCGCGCGAGCGCGGCATCGACCGCCTGTACGCCACGGGCGCGCTGTGCCGCGCTGCCGTCGAGGCCTTCGGAAAAGGAGCGCGCCACTTTGCCAGGGTCGAGGAACTGATCACGGCGGCAGAGAACGCGCTGGCGCCGCGAACGACGGTGCTCGCGAAAGGCTCGCGCTTCATGCGCATGGAGCGCGTCGTGCAGGCCTTGGCCGGGGAATCGTCGCAGACAGGAGGGCACTGAATGCTGCTCGCTCTTACGCAATGGATTGCTCAGGACGTGCGCGCTTTCAACGTATTTCAGTACATCACTTTGCGCGCCGTGCTCGCAACGCTCACCGCGCTTGCAATCGCCCTGTTCGCCGGACCGCTCGTGATCCGCAAGCTCACCACCTACAAGATCGGGCAATCGGTGCGCGACGACGGCCCGCAGTCGCACCTTACCAAAGCAGGGACGCCGACCATGGGCGGGGCTCTCGTGCTCCTTTCCATCCTGATTACGACGTTGCTCTGGGCGGATCTCTCCAACCGCTTCGTATGGGCCGTGCTCGTGGTCACTTTCGGGTTTGGTGCGATCGGTTGGATCGACGACTACCGCAAAGTCATGAAGAACAATCCAAAGGGCCTCTCTCCGAAAGCCAAATTTTTCTGGCAATCAGTGATCGGCCTCGCCGCGGCCGTGTATCTTGCATTTGCGGTGTCGGCTCCGAGCACCGCCAAGGTTCTCGAATTTTTCATGGCCTGGGTCGGAAGCGGTTTTTCCATGGATCTGCCGCCCAAGGCGGACTTGATCGTGCCGTTCTTCAAGAATGTCGCGTATCCGCTGGGCGTGTTCGGTTTCATCACGCTCAGCTACTTCGTCATCGTCGGGACTTCGAACGCCGTCAACCTGACCGACGGGCTGGACGGCCTCGCGATCATGCCCGCGGTGATGGTCGCCGGCGGGCTCGCCGTGTTCGCGATGGTCACCGGGCGCGTGGACTACTCCAAGTACCTGCTTTTCCCCTACATCCCCGGAGCGGCGGAGCTGACAGTGTTCTGCGGGGCGCTCATCGGTGCGGGGCTGGGCTTTCTCTGGTTCAACGCTTATCCGGCAGAAGTCTTCATGGGCGACGTTGGCGCGCTTTCCCTTGGCGCAGCCCTGGGTACGGTCGCGGTGATCGTCCGGCAGGAGATCGTTCTTCTCATCATGGGCGGCGTGTTCGTCGCGGAAACGCTCTCGGTGATGATCCAGGTGATCTATTTCAAGTGGAGCGGCGGCAAGCGTATTTTCCGAATGGCGCCGCTGCACCACCACTACGAGCTCTCCGGATGGAAGGAGTCTCAAGTAGTCGTGCGCTTCTGGATCATCACCATGATGCTCGTGCTGTTTGGTCTTTCCACTCTGAAGCTGCGGTGAATCTCGCAGGCAGAAAGGTGTTGGTGCTCGGTTTGGGCGACACGGGTTTGTCGATGGCGAAGTGGCTGACGCGCCGGGGCGCGGCCGTCCGCGTCGCGGACACCCGCGCCGCGCCGCCGCGCCTTGACGATCTCAGACGCGCGCTTCCGGATGTTCGCGCCGATTGCGGCCCGTTTCGGGAGGACAGCTTCACCGGAGTGGATCTTCTTGCGATCAGCCCCGGGGTCCCGTTTGAGGAACCGAACGTGCAGCGCGCGGTTGACGCCGGGACGCCTGTGATCGGCGATATCGAATTGTTCGCTCGCGCGGTCACCGACCAGCGCCCGCGGATCATCGCGGTGACCGGCACCAACGGCAAGAGTACTGTCACGGCGCTCGCCGGCGCGATGGCGAAAGCTGCAGGCGCCGATTGCGAGGTCGCCGGGAACATCGGTCCGGCAGTGCTGGACGCCCTGGCACGCCGCGAGGATTCGGGACGTGCGGCGAGCCTGTGGGTGGTGGAACTCTCCAGCTTCCAGCTGGAGACAGCCCAATCGCTTGCCGCCGACGCATCTACCGTCCTCAACATCTCCGAAGACCATCTCGACCGATATCGAAGCGTCGACGACTACGCCGGCGCCAAGGCCCGGATTTTCTTCGGCGGCGGCGCCCAGATACTCAATCGGGACGACGCGCGCAGCATGTCCATGGCGCTGCCCGGGCGAAAGACGGTCACTTTCGGTCTGGACGCTCCGCCGCACGCAGGCGATTGGGGGCTGCTCGAACGCGACGGCGAGCCCTGGCTCGCGCAAGGCTCAGAAGCGGTTCTCGCGGTCGGGGCAATGCAGCTCGCCGGCCTGCACAACGCCGCCAATGCGCTCGCGGCGCTCGCGTTGTGCCGCGAGCTCGATTTGACTCTCGAACCTCTGCTCGCGGCGCTACGCGAGTTCAAAGGACTTCCTCATCGCGTCGAGCTGGTCGGCAAAACGGGCGGAGTGCGCTGGTACGACGACTCCAAGGGCACTAACGTGGGCTCCACGGTCGCGGCTCTCGCAGGGCTTGCGCGTCGCGACTCGAAAGTCGTTCTCATCGCCGGCGGCGACGGCAAGGGACAGGACTTTTCTCCTCTGAAAGATGCTGTTGCGCGCGCGGCGCGGGCGCTCGTGCTCATCGGCCGCGATGCGCTGCGCATCGAAGCGGCGGTCGCGGGAGCGGGCGTTACGGTCCGGCGCGCTGCAACCATGGATCAAGCCGTGGGATTTGCTGCTGCTGCGGCGCACCCGGGCGACGCAGTGCTGCTCTCCCCCGCGTGCGCCAGTTTCGACATGTTCCGCGACTACAAACATCGCGGCGAGGCATTTCGCCAAGCGGTGGAAGGAATCATCGATGTTGCGAAGCATTAGCCCCGGGCGCGCACCGCTCGCCGAATACGACAGCGGCGTGCTGTGGGCCGCGCTCCTGCTCCTCACTTTCGGCATGGTGATGGTGTATTCGGCCTCGATCGCGATGGCCGAGGCGAGCAAGTTTACGGGAGGGAGCTCCGCGTACTTCCTGGAGCGACATGCGCTGTATCTCACCGTGAGCGCATTCGCGGGAATGCTGGCTTTCCAGGTTCCCATGCGGTACTGGCAGCAGGCCGCGCCGTGGTTGTTCGTGCTTGGGATTGCGCTGCTCGGTCTGCTGCTGATTCCGGGGTTCGGCCGCGAGGTCAACGGCGCGCGGCGCTGGCTCTCGCTCGGCATTGCGAACCTGCAGCCTTCCGAGTTCATGAAGCTGTTCGTCGTGCTCTACGCAGCCGATTACACGGTGCGCAAGCTCGCCCTGATGCACAGCTTCAGGCGGGGATTGCTGCCGATGTTCGCGGTGATGCTTCTCGTTGGCTGGCTCCTCCTGAGGGAGCCGGATTTCGGCGCCTTCGTCGTGATAACGGCGATCGCAACGGCGATCCTGTTCCTCGGCGGCATGAACGGCCGATGGTTTGCCGCACTGCTCGTGATGATGGCTGCGGGTTTTGTCGGCTTGGTCCTGTCCTCGCCTTATCGCATGCAGCGCATTTTCGGCTTCATGGACCCCTGGTCGGATCCCTTCGGCGGCGGCTATCAGCTATCGCACGCGCTGATCGCATTCGGACGCGGCGAATGGTTCGGCGTGGGACTGGGGGCCAGCGTGGAAAAGCTCCTCTACCTCCCCGAGGCGCATACCGATTTCCTGCTTGCGGTAATAGGCGAAGAACTGGGGTTGGCGGGAGTGGTAGCGGTCATCGCGCTCTTCTGGTGGCTCGTGCTGCGGGCATTTGCCATCGGCCGCCAAGCGGTGGCCCTCGAACGCCCGTACCCGGCGCTGGTCGCTCAGGGGATTGCCGTGTGGCTCGGAGCGCAGTCCTTCATCAACATGGGCGTGAACATGGGCGTGCTGCCGACCAAGGGCCTCACGCTCCCGTTGATGAGCTTTGGCGGCAGCAGCCTGCTCGCCAACTGCCTGGCGCTTGCCATTCTGCTGCGCATCGACTGGGAAAACAGGCAGCTCATGCGGGGAGCGCCCGCATGAGCTGCCTGTTTCGACGAAGACTCACATGCGCGCGGTGCATGTTATGTCGAAACCAAAATCGCCTGATATCGGAGAGGGCAACCGGCGTGAAGCAAGCATGGCCCGAACGATCATGATCATGGCAGGCGGAACGGGCGGGCACGTCTTCCCGGGGCTGGCCGTCGCCGATTTCCTGCGCGAATCGGGCTGGCGCGTCGTATGGCTCGGAGCGCGCGGGGGTATAGAGGCGACCCTCGTGCCCGCGCATGCTTACGACATGGCCTGGGTGAGTTTTTCGGGCCTGCGCGGCAAGGGGCCCTTGGCGTTCTTCCTCTTGCCGGCGAAGCTGCTCCTCGCCTTCTGGCAAAGCGCCCGAGCCATCTTCGCGAGGCGTCCCGACGTCGTCCTCGGGATGGGCGGGTATGTCTCTTTTCCCGGCGGGATGATGGCGGCGCTGCTCGGAAAGCCGCTCGTAATTCACGAACAGAACTCGATTCCCGGGCTGGCCAACAAGGTGCTCGCCGTCGTTGCAGACCGGGTTCTGTGCGCCTTTCCCGGCGCGCTCAAGCGCGCCACTCTGACCGGTAACCCGGTGCGGCCGGAAATTGCCGCCATCGCTACCCCCGAGACTCGCTACGCGGAGCGCACGGGCCCGCTTCGAGTTCTTGTCGTCGGGGGCAGCCTGGGTGCCAAAGCGCTCAACGAGGTTGTTCCTCGCGCCCTTGCACTGCTTTCGGCGGAGCAGCGGCCACTGGTGACGCATCAGTCCGGCGCGCGGCACCTCGAGTCGCTCACGCAGGCTTATGCGGCAGCCGGCGTCCAGGCGGCGAGGACACTTGCCTTCATCGACAACATGGCCGGGGCCTACGCCGGAGCGGACCTGGTCATATGCCGATGCGGCGCGACCACTATCGCGGAGATCGCCGCCGCGGGGTTGGCCAGCGTGCTGGTTCCCTATCCACACGCGGTGGACGACCACCAAACGACCAATGCGCGCTTTCTCGCCGACGCGGGCGCAGCCGTCCTTGTATCGCAAAGCGAGCTCAGCGCCGAGCGCCTCGCCGCGCTGATTGCCGGATTCGACCGCGAGCGCCTGTGCGAAATGGCCAAGCGCGCCCGCTCGCTCGGCCGGCCGGGTGCGACCGAAGCGGTCGCAAAGGCGTGCATGGAGCTCGCTCGATGAAGCACAAGGTCAAGCGGATCCATTTTGTGGGAATTGGAGGCTCGGGCATGAGCGGCATCGCCGAGGTGCTCCTCAACCTCGGATACAAGGTGAGCGGATCCGATCTCTCCGCCAACGCCGTGACCGAGCGCCTCGCCGGTCTCGGGGCGAACGTGGTACTGGGACACAAGGCCGACAACGTCGCTTTGGCGGATGTCGTGGTCGTGTCCTCGGCGGTGAGACCGGACAACCCCGAGATCGTCGCGGCAAGAACAAAGCGCATCCCGGTCGTGCCGCGCGCGCTGATGCTCGCAGAGTTGATGCGCCTCAAGCAGGGAATCGCCGTGGCTGGAACTCACGGCAAGACGACAACCACCAGCCTCGTCGCGAGCGTGCTCGCCGAAGGCGGGCTTGATCCCACGTTCGTGATTGGCGGACGGTTGGTCAGCGCTGCCTCCAATGCGCGTCTCGGTACGGGAGAGTTCATCGTCGTCGAAGCCGACGAATCTGACGCCTCCTTTCTTCACCTGCAGCCCGTGGCCGCGGTGGTGACCAACATCGACGCCGACCACATGGAGACCTACCAGCACGATTTTTCGCGGCTGAAGCAGGCTTTCGTCGGCTTTCTGCAGAACCTCCCCTTTTACGGCAGTGCGATTCTTTGCGCCGACGACAACAACCTGCGCGAAATCATGCCGTTCGTCTCGAAACCGATTGTGACCTATGGGCTGCGAGAGGATGCGATGGTTCGTGCCGTCGACATGGTAGCGGGCGAGCGCATGCGCTTTCGGGCGCTGCGCGAAGGAGCGGCGCCGCTTGAAATCTCGCTCAACCTTCCGGGACGGCACAACGTGCAGAACGCCCTCGCTGCCATCGCGGTGGCCACCGAGTTCGGCGTGGCCGACGCCGCCATCTGCAAGGCGCTCGCCGAATTTCGCGGCGTCGGCCGGCGCTTCCAGCGCTGCGGCGAGATTCCGCTCGCCGCAAACGGCAAACCGACGGGCAGCTTCACGCTCGTGGATGACTACGGGCATCACCCCGTGGAAATGCAGGCGACGCTCGATGCTGCGCGCGGCGCTTTCCCGGGCCGGCGCATCGTGCTCGCTTTCCAGCCCCACCGCTACACGCGCACGCGCGACCTCTTCGAGGACTTCGTAAAGACGCTATCCGGCGCGGATGCGCTGCTGCTTGCGGAGGTCTATCCGGCCGGTGAGACGCCCATCGTGGCCGCGGATGGACGCTCGCTCGCTCGCGCGATCCGCGTCGCCGGAAAGACCGAGCCGGTGTTCGTCGAGAACATCGCCGACATGCCCGATGCCATCCGCAAGATCGTCCGGGCGGGAGACGTCGTCGTGACCATGGGTGCCGGCTCGATCGGCGGCGTGCCGCCGGCGCTCGCCGAGGTCGGGAGGCGAAGATGACCAAGCCGACCGGCCATTCCGCCCTGCGAGGCTCCTTGCGCCAGAACGAGCCGATGGCGAAACATGTCAGCTGGCGCGCCGGCGGCTCCGCCGCGCGCGCGTATGCCCCGGCCGACCGCGCGGATCTTGCGGCGTTCCTTGCAGCCCTTCCGAAGGACGAGCCGGTCTACTTCGTCGGACTGGGCAGCAACCTGCTCGTGCGCGATGGCGGCTATCGCGGCACCGTGGTGCTGATGCACAACCCGCAGGGAGCGATGCGGGTCGAGGGCGAACTGATCTACGCCGAAGCCGGAGTCGCGAGCCCCAAGGTGGCGCGCTTTTCCGCCACGCACGGATTCGAGGGGTCGGAATTTCTCGCCGGTGTGCCTGGCACGATCGGCGGGGCGCTCGCGATGAACGCCGGCTGCTACGGGTCGGAGACCTGGGACGTCGTCGCGAAGGTCACGACGGTGTCGCGCACCGGGGCGGTGCGCGAACGCGCCCCTTCCGATTTTGATATCGGATACAGGCACGTCGCGCTGCGTGGGCCAGGGCTTGGCGAGGACGAATGGTTTCTCGACGGGTGGTTCCGCTTCCGCGCGGGCGACGTCAAGCGTTCGCGCGAGCGGATCAACGAGCTGCTCGCACAGCGCATGGCAGAGCAGCCACTCGATCTTCCGAACGCCGGGTCGGTATTCCGCAATCCGCCGGGCTACCACGCCGCGCAGCTGATCGAGGCCTGCGGGCTCAAGGGCTCGGAGATCGGGGGCGCCCGGATTTCCGAGAAGCATTCGAACTTCATCGTGAACCCCAAAGGTGGGGCGCGCGCGGCCGACATCGAAGCGCTGATCGCGCACACGCGCGATACGGTGAAGGCACGGTTCGGCGTTGAACTCGTCCCCGAAGTGAGAATCATTGGGGAGGCCGCTTGAAGGCGAGCGCCCTTGGAAAAGTCGCCGTGCTGATGGGCGGTCGCTCCGCCGAGCGCGCCGTATCGCTGAATAGCGGCAAAAGGGTGCTCGCCGCCCTGAAGAAGAAGGGTGTCAACGCAAACGCCTTCGATCCGAAGGAAAAAGGACTCGACGCCCTGATCAAGGGGCGTTTCGACCGCGCGTTCATCGCGCTGCACGGCCGTTACGGCGAGGATGGCACGATCCAGGGCGCGCTCGAGCTGCTCGGGGTTCCCTACACGGGTTCGGGCGTGCTCGCGAGCGCGCTCGCGATGGACAAGTGGCGCGCCAAGCTCGTGTGGCAGGCAACCGGGATTCCGACGCCGCACTGCGAGCTTCTCGCGCGGGATAGCGATTTTCCGGCAGTAGCGACGCGGCTGGGGCTGCCCCTGATGGTGAAGCCCGCGAACGAAGGCTCGTCGATCGGCATGACCAAGGTCAGGAGCGCCCGCGAGTTTCCCGAAGCCTATGCACTTGCCGCCAACTACGACCGCGCCGTCATCGCGGAGAGCTTCGTCGACGGGGTCGAGCTGACAGTTGCAATTCTGGGAGACGCGCCTCTGCCGGTGATCAAGCTCGAAACGCCGCGCGAGTTCTATGACTACGAGGCGAAGTACAGCGCGCGAGACACCCGCTACATCATCCCTTGCGGATTGCCGCCCGACGCCGAGCGCATCATTCAGGACGAAGCGCTGCGCGCATTCAGTACATTGGATTGCAGCGGGTGGGGCCGCGTGGACTTGATGCTCGACCATTCGGGGAAGCCCTATTTCCTCGAGGTCAACACGTCTCCGGGAATGACCGACCATTCGCTCGTACCCATGGCGGCGCGCCACGCCGGATTGTCGTTCGAAGATCTCTGCCTGCGGATTCTCGAATCGGCGCGGCTCCAGGAACAGGGAGGCGCTCGTGTGGAATAACCCGCGCCTTACCCGCTTCGCCGCGAACGCGCTGTATGCGGTGGCGCTCGCTCTGCTCGCCTACGGCGGGTCGCGATTCCTGTCCGAATCCGCGGAATTTCCGCTCAAGACCGTGGATGTGCAAGGCGACCTTCGGCGCGTTACGAGCGCCAATATCGCGGGAGCGCTTCAGGGTCGCGTGAAGGGCACGTTTTTCAGCGTTGATCTGGACTCGGTCCGGGTGTTGCTTGAAGGCGTTCCCTGGGTGCGCCGCGCCGAAGTGCGGCGCGGCTGGCCCGATCGCCTCGAAGTGCGGATCGAGGAGCACGTGGCGCTCGCTCGCTGGCAAGGCGGGGAGCCGCGTCTGATCAACACCCACGGCGAGCCGTTTTCCGCGAAGAGCCAGGCTTCGCTTCCGCTTTTCTCGGGGCCCGCCGGGAGCGAAGGCGAGGTTGCTCGCCGCTACGTGGTTTTCCGAGACCTCCTATCCCCGCTCTCTCTCGAACCGAGGCAGGTGCTGCTCAGTTCGCGCCTTGCCTGGCAGCTCAGGCTTTCCAACGGTCTCAGCGTGCAGCTCGGACGCGATTCGGACAGGGAACACGTCGAGGAGCGTCTCGCCAAGTTCGTTTCCGTGTATCCGCAAACGCTGGGCAAGTCGGTGCGCCGTCCCGACTCTGTCGATCTGCGCTACCCCAACGGCTTTGCGTTGCGCGTTCCCGAGACCCCGAAGTCCGAGCCGCGGAAAACGGCGCGGAAGCGCGTCTGACATGGCAAGAGAAAACAAGAACCTCATGGTTGCTTTGGACATCGGCACTTCCAAGGTGGTGGCGATCGTCGCCGAACTGTTCCCCGATGGGCGCCTGGACATCATCGGCATGGGAGGGCACGAGTCCAAAGGTCTGAAAAAAGGCGTGGTCGTCAACATCGAGGCGACCGTAAACGCCATCCAGCGCACGCTCGAGGAAGCGGAGTTGATGGCCGACTGCAAGATCGAGCGCGTCTTCACCGGGATCGCCGGCAGCCACATCAAGAGCTTCAACTCCACGGGAATGGTCGCGATCAAGGACAAGGAAGTGACGCCGATCGACGTGGAGCGCGCGATTGAGACGGCGCGCGCGATGCCCATCCCGACCGACCAGCAGGTGCTTCACATCCTCACGCAGGAATTCATCATCGACGGCCAGGACGGGGTGCGCGAGCCGCTCGGCATGAGCGGCGTGCGGCTGGAGGTGAAGGTGCATATCGTCACCGGCGCCGTGTCGGCCGCGCAAAACATCGTGAAGTGCGTGCGCCGTTGCGGGCTGGAGGTGAACGACCTGATTCTGCAACCGCTTGCATCTTCGTTTGCAGTGCTCACCGAAGACGAAAAGGAACTCGGCGTGTGTCTGGTCGACATCGGTGGTGGCACGAGCGATATCGCGGTATTCCGCGAGGGCGCGATCCGGCACACGGCCGTCGTCCCGATCGCCGGCGATCAGATCACCAACGACATCGCAATGGCGCTGCGCACACCCACCGCCGAAGCCGAGGAACTCAAGGTCCGTCATGGCTGCGCGTTGAGGCAGCTGGCCGAGGCCGGCCAGATGATCGAGGTCGCGGGCGTGGGCGACCGTCCGCCGAGGATGCTCTCGCGCCAGACGCTGGCCGAGGTGATCGAGCCTCGCGTCGAGGAACTGTACTCGCTTATCCAGCAGGTGCTTCGTGATTCCGGCTACGAAGAACTGCTCTCCTCGGGGATCGTGCTCACAGGCGGCTCGGCCGTGATGCAGGGGATGGCGGAGCTGGGCGAAGAGATCTTTCACATGCCGGTGCGGCTCGGTATTCCCCGCTATACCGGCTCGCTTTCGGATGTGGTCCGCAGCCCGCGCTACGCCACCGGCGTTGGGCTGCTGCTCGAGGGCGTCGTCCAGACGCAGCGCGGACTGATCGCGCGGCAGGGCGGATCGGTGAGGCAAGTGTTGGGAAGGATGCGCCAATGGTTCCAACGCAACTTCTGAACACAACTGGAATGGGGGATCAACAAGGGGGTGTGCCTCCTTGTTCGATCAGCAGGAAGGATGCGCCAATGGTTTCAAGGCAATTTCTGGCAGGTCGTTTCATGCGGTTGTTTTTCTACTTCATCCCGGAAGGAGTCCAGCATGTTTGAAATCGTCGAAAGCACATTAGGCGGCACCGTGATCAAGGTAATCGGTGTCGGCGGCGCAGGGGGCAACGCCGTCGACCACATGATCCGAAACGGCGTGGCGGGCGTCGAGTTCATCGCCGCCAACACGGACGGACAGGCGCTCTCGCGAACTCAGGCGAAAAATCAGGTCCAGCTCGGATCGACCGGACTGGGCGCGGGGGCCAAACCGGAAGCCGGTCGCGCTGCAGCGCTCGAGGCGCGCGACCAGATAGCCGACGCTCTGCGCGGCGCGCACATGGTCTTCATCACCGCCGGAATGGGCGGAGGCACGGGCACGGGCGCCGCCCCCATCGTCGCGGAAGTCGCCAAGCAGATGGGCATCCTTACCGTCGCGGTCGTGACCAAGCCCTTCTCGTTCGAGGGTGTGCGCCGCACTCAGTCCGCCCAGATCGGTATCGATGATCTCTCCCAGCATGTCGATTCGGTCATCGTCATCCTCAACGAAAAGCTCGAGGAGGTGCTGGGCGACGACGTGTCCATGGAGGAGGCGTTTTCTTCGGCTGACAGCGTGCTCAAGAACGCGGTTGCCGGGATCTCCGAGATCATCAATGTTCCCGGTCTCATCAACGTCGACTTCCAGGACGTGCGCACGGTGATGGCCGAGCAAGGCATGGCGATGATGGGTTCGGCGGCCTCCTCCGGCGTGGATCGCGCGCGCATCGCCGCCGAACAAGCGGTGGCCTGTCCGCTGCTCGAAGGTGTAAACCTGTCGGGTGCACGCGGGGTCGTGGTCAATATTACGGCCAACAAGTCCAGCCTCAAGCTGCGCGAAACCAAGGAAGTGATGAATACGATCCGCGGCTTCGCGGCCGACGATGCGACCATCATCTTCGGCGCAGTCTACGACGAGAACATGGGCGAAGAGCTCCGCGTCACCGTGATCGCAACGGGTCTGGGTCAGTCCCAGGTCGTGCGCCAGGCGAAGCCCCAGCTGGTCGTGCACAAGACCGGTACCGACAACGTGCCTCTCGGTGGTGTGGACTATCGGGCGCTCGACCAGATGCCTGCCGTGATTCGCAAGAACCGCACCTCCACGATCGAGGCGCTCCAGGCAAGCGGAGTCGACAAGTACGACATCCCTGCGTTCCTGCGCAAGCAAGCCGACTAAGTATTGGAGAAAAAAGAATGAGTACAGCCAAGAGAACCGGTCTGCCCCGCTATCTGCGCAAACCCCTGATCGTACGCACCTCGGCGCGGCTGTCCACGCGGACCGCCCCGGTGCTGATCCGCACCGTTGCTTTTGTCCCCGCCTACCAGCGCAGGCGACTGCACTGAAGCAGGAGCAGCGGCGGCTTTCCGGATTCCGGGCCGGTGAGCCGCGGCTGTGGTAAAATGCCGCGTTTTCAATCGACTGCAGTGGCTTTCACTCCGACTGCTGCGACTCGAATGTTCAAGCAGCGCACACTCAAATCCGTGATTCGCGCCTCCGGCGTTGGCCTTCACACAGGCGAAAAAGTAGCCATGACCTTGCGGCCGGCTCCGGTGAACACCGGGATCGTATTCCGCCGCATCGACCTGCCTGCGCCGATCGATATCGTGGCCGACCCCTTCAAGGTAACCGACGCACGGCTCTGCAGCATGCTTGAGGCGAACGGAGCGAAGGTTGCGACCGTAGAGCACGTGATGTCGGCATTCGCCGGACTCGGCATCGACAATGCCTATGTTGATCTCACCGGGTCGGAAGTGCCGATCATGGATGGCAGCGCTTCGCCCTTCGTGTTTCTCATTCAATCGGCCGGCATCGAACAGCAACCGGCGCCCAAGCGTTTCTTTCGCATCAGGAGCGCGGTCGAAGTGAGGGACGGCGACAAGTGGGCGCGCTTCGAGCCTTTCGATGGATTCAAACTCTCGTTTTCGATCGAGTTCGACCACCCCGCTTTCGAGCGATCGGCGCAGACGGCTTCCGTCGATTTCGCGAATACGTCCTACGTCAAGGAAGTGGCGCGAGCGCGCACGTTTGGATTCATTCAGGACGTCGAGGCGCTGCGCGATTCGGGCCTCGCCCTGGGCGGGAGCCTCGAAAACGCCATTGTCGTGGACGAGTATCGAGTGCTGAACGCGGAAGGCCTGCGCTACGGCGACGAGTTCGTCAAGCACAAGCTGCTCGACGCGATCGGCGATCTTTACCTGATCGGGCACCCGCTGATCGGCTATTTCTCGGCCTACAAATCCGGGCACGCCCTGAACAACCGCCTGCTGCGGGAGACGCTCGCTTCGAAAGACGCTTGGGAGTGGGTCACATTCGAGCGTGAGGAGGACGCGCCAGCGGCGCTTTCCCGTTTGTTCGCCCTGCCCGCTGTCTGATTCGGCTTTATCCCGAGCGCACGCCGTTGCTTGCCCTGCGCATCGCCGGAATTCTTGTGGTGCTCACCACCGCGGCCGGGATCGCCCTTTTCCTGCTCACCCGCGACCGGAAGTACCTGCGCTTCGCTTTTCAGACCTTCAAGTACGCCTTGATCTTTGCCCTGCTTGTGCTCGGCTTGCTGGCACTCGAGCGTGCAATTGTGCTCGTTTGAGACTCCTCTACGGACCCTCGCGTCCTGCGATTCTACCGAGGACAGTTTTTAGTTCTGAATCAGGGAGTTGCTCAAAGAGCCGGCCGAGTCCCTGCACCGCTTCTGCACTCATTTTCGCTGATTTTTCAACAAGTTGACCCTCCGAATCGAGGGGTTGCACGCGCACTTCCAATCCGGTAACCTCGACCGCTCGTTTTGAAAGCGCTTCCGATAGCGTGGGACTCAGGAGCCTCAGTTTGGCCGCGACCGCGCTGTTGGTGGCGAAAACAACGATTTTTCCCTGCTTGTAGTTGGCGATGGAGCAACATCGCGCCAGGGATTCCGGAAGCGCGGCTGCGAGAATTGCGCGCAGCTCGATCAGGCGCCGCGCCTGTGGCATCAGGGACGCGATGCCGTCGGGTTGGTTCAGAAAGGCGCACGGGTTCTTTGTAGGCATGGTCTTGTAGTGCTTGGATTGCCCTCAGGAGGGGCAGCGTGCATATTATTCTCGTTTCGAGCAGGTTGGCCAAGTCGAGGTCGCTGACGCTGACCACACGGCATTTGGTGGCGGGCTCGGTATGCGTGGCGCTGCTCGTGCTCAGCCTCACGCTCGGGCTTTTCTGGATGACGGCGCGGCACGCCACCGATTTCAAGCTTCCGCTGCTCGATTCGCTGCTCTTGGCAGCCCAGGCGTCCGCCCAGGAGCAGCAGAAACGCAAGACTGAGGAATTTCTGAGGGAAAACCTGAACGCCATGGCGATCAAGCTCGGCCAGATGCAGGCGCAGCTGATGCGTCTGGATGCTCTGGGTGAGCGCCTGTCGGCCCTCGCCGGACTCAAGCCGGGCGAGTTCCGCTTCAGCGAGTCGCCCGGCCGTGGCGGTCCGTTTTCCAGCGTCCCCCCGCAGGACCTTTCAATGGCGGAGTTCAACCGGCAGCTCGAACAGATCTCCAGGCAAATGGAAAACCGTACCGACTCCCTCGGTATCCTGGAGTCCCAGCTGTTCGACGCCAAGGTGAAGAAGAAGCTCATGCCGACGATTCCCCCCGTAGACGGCAGTTGGAGCGCTTCGAGCTTTGGCTGGCGTATCGATCCATTCAACGGCATGCTCGCCTTGCACGAGGGCGTCGATTTCGTTGTCGATGCGGGCACTCCCGTGTTTGCGGCGGCAGGCGGCGTGGTGAGCTTCGCCGGATCAAACGGCCCGTACGGCAACATGATCGAGATCGACCACGGCAACGATTTCACAACCCGTTACGCGCACGGCTCGCGTCTGCTCGTTGCGCAAGGCGAGGTCGTCCAGCGCGGGAGCAAGATCGCCGAATCCGGATCCACCGGGCGCGCCACCGGTCCGCATGTGCACTTTGAAGTTCGCTATCGGGGCGTAGCGCAAAACCCGGCCCGATTCCTTCAGGCCTCAGGGCGCTAGAGGCCATTCCCCGACGCCCGGGGGCTCTCAGCGCGCGGTCTCACGCGCGCTCCGTTACGCCGCCTGATCGACCGGGAGCGGTTGGTCCGGCGTGCTAAACTTCGAGCCCTTGCACGCCGCCGCCGTCATTCTTCGATGATTTCCCGCGCCCTTAGGGCGGTCTTTGGCAGTCGCAATGACCGCCTGCTGAAGCACTACGGACGATCGGTGCGGGAAATCAACGCGCTCGAGCCTTCGATAGCGACGCTCCCGGATCATGCCTTCGCCACCAGGACGCTTGAGCTGAGAGAGCGCTTCGCCAAGAAGGTCGAGGGCGTTCCCGGAGAAGGGCGCGACGCCGCTGAAAGCGCGGCGCTTGCCGAGCTCCTTCCCGAGTCTTTCGCGATCGTGCGCGAAGCGGCGAAGCGCGTTCTCAACATGCGCCACTTCGACGTGCAGCTGATCGGCGGGATGGTACTGCACGACGGCAAGATCTCGGAGATGCGCACCGGCGAAGGCAAGACGCTGGTCGCGACCATGCCCGCGTACCTCAACGCTTTGAGCGGCCGCGGCGTTCACATCGTCACCGTCAACGACTATCTCGCCAGCCGCGACGCCGAGTGGATGGGAAAAGTCTACAAATTCCTCGGGCTCTCGGTCGGAGTGATCCTGACCCAGATGCCACACGCCGACAAACAGGCGGCCTATGCCGCCGACATCACCTACGGCACCAACAACGAATTCGGCTTCGACTACTTGCGCGACAACATGGCGATGTCCGTCGCCGACAAGTTCCAGCGCAGGCTGAACTACGCAATCGTCGACGAGGTTGATTCGATCCTCATCGACGAGGCACGCACCCCGCTCATCATCTCCGGACAAGCCGAGGACCGCACCGAGATCTACCACCGCATGAACGCCGTGGCGCCGCTCTTGAAGCGCCAGGAAAAGGAGGGCGCGCCCGGCGACTTTTACGTCGATGAGAAAAACCACACGGTCCTGCTTTCCGAAGACGGGCACGAGCAAGCGGAGAAGCTCCTCGGCCGGGCGGGATTGCTGCCCGAAGGCCGCAGCCTCTACGAGCCGGCCTACGTCAACCTCATGCACCACCTCAACGCGGCGCTTCGGGCGCACAATCTTTTCTTCCGCGACCGCCACTACGTGGCGCAGGAAGGCGAGGTGATCATCGTCGATGAGTTTACCGGGCGACTCATGCCCGGACGGCGCTGGTCCGACGGCCTGCATCAGGCGATCGAGGCGAAGGAAAACGTCTCTATACAGAGCGAGAATCAGACGCTCGCCTCGATCACGTTCCAGAACTACTTCCGCATGTACCGGAAGCTCGCGGGGATGACCGGCACAGCCGACACCGAGGCCTACGAATTCCAGGAGATCTACGGACTGGAAGTGGTGGTCGTTCCGACGCACATGGCGATGGTACGCGCCGACCGGCACGACCAGGTGTTTCGCACCGCTGCGGAAAAATACAAGGCGATCATACGCGACATCAAGGACTGCCACGAGCGCGGCCAGCCGGTGCTGGTCGGCACGACCTCGATCGAGAATTCCGAACTGCTTTCGGGGATGCTGCAGAAGGACAAGCTGCCGCATCAGGTCCTGAACGCCAAACAGCACGCGCGCGAGGCGGAGATCGTGGCGCAGGCCGGACGCCCGAAGATGGTTACCATCGCCACCAACATGGCCGGCCGCGGCACCGACATCGTACTGGGCGGCAGTGTCGAAAAGCAGATCGATCTCGTCCGGGAGAAGGACGATCTGGACGCCGCGGAGAAAGAACGCCGCGCGGGCGAGCTGCGGCGCGAGTGGCAGGCGCTGCACAACCAGGTGATCGCCGCGGGGGGGTTACACATCATCGGCACCGAGCGGCACGAGTCAAGGCGCATCGACAACCAGCTGCGCGGCCGTTCGGGCCGACAGGGGGACCCGGGCTCCTCGCGCTTTTATCTTTCGCTGGAAGATCCGCTGCTGCGGATTTTCGCCGGTGATCGGGTCAACGCGATCATGCAGCGGCTGGGGATGCCCGAGGATGAGCCCATCGAGCACGGCCTGGTGACGCGCTCTATCGAAAGCGCTCAGCGCAAGGTCGAGGCGCACAACTTCGACATCCGCAAGCAACTGCTCGAATACGACAATGTCGCCAACGACCAGCGGCGCGAGATCTACCAGCTCAGAAACTCGATCCTCGATTCGCACGACGTCTCGGACCGGATCCAGGCGCTGCGCGAGGGCGTTGTGACCGACCTCTTCCGTGTGTGCGTGCCCGAGGAGAGCATGGAAGAGCAATGGGACATTTCAGGGCTGGAAAAAGCCTATGCCGCCGAGCTGCAGCTCCAGGTGCCCCTCTCCAAATTGCTCGAACAGGATCCGGGTCTGGACGACAACGGGTTGTTGGCAAGAGCCATTGAAGCCGCCGACAAGGCCTACCGTGACCGACACGGCTCGGTGCCGGCGGAGACCATGCGTCACGCGGAGCGGCTGGTGCTGCTGAGCTCGCTCGACAGCCATTGGCGCGAACACCTTGCTGCGCTCGATCATCTGCGCCAGGGCATCCATCTGCGCGGCTATGCGCAGAAGAACCCCAAGCAGGAGTACAAGCGCGAGGCCTTCGAAATGTTCGGCAGCTTGGTGCAGACGATCAAGCTCGAAGTCACGCGGACCTTGATGACCGTGCAAATCCGCACGCCTGAAGAGATCGATCGGGCGCAAAGAGAGCTTGCCCCGGCGGTCGAGAATGTCCGCTACCAGCACGCAGGATACGAAGAGGCGCTGGCCGGAGCGGGGGACGAAGCCTCACCCTCGCAGAAGCCCTCGCCATTCGTCCGGCAGATGGGCAAGATCGGCCGTAACGATCCTTGCCCGTGCGGGTCGGGAAAGAAGTACAAGCATTGTCACGGAAAGCTGACCTGAAAAACATCCGCCACACGGACACCGTAGGGTGTTTTCTCCGTGATCCGTGTGCAAGCCGTGGTTCTCGATTTTCATGGCCGTTAATCTGAAGCCTCCGCGCCCGGAGGACCTATTTCCCGTCAGGGGCGTGAAACTGGGAGTCACCGAGGCCGGAGTCCGCAAACTCGGGCGCAAGGACCTGCTTGTGGTGGCGCTTGCCAAAGGGTCCCGAGTCGCAGGTGTGTTCACGCAGAACCGCTTTTGTGCTGCGCCGGTCCAGGTGGCGAAGGAGCACCTCGCCGCGGGCAGCCCCCCGCGGGCGCTTCTCGTGAATACCGGCAACGCCAACGCCGGCACCGGAAAGGAAGGGATCGCGCGCGCGAGGGCAAGCTGCGAGGAAGCAGCGCGGCTGCTGGACTGCGAGTCCCGCCAGGTCCTGCCGTTTTCGACCGGTGTGATCATGGAGCCGCTGCCCGTGGATCGCATCCTGGCGGGCTTGCCGGCGTGCATCGCCGATCTGCGCGAGGACAACTGGGCGCGGGCGGCCGAAGCGATCATGACGACCGACACGGTGCCCAAAGCACGATCGCTGCGCGTTTCCCTCGGTGGAGACGCCATTGCCGTCACGGGAATCGCCAAGGGAGCGGGGATGATCCGGCCCGACATGGCGACCATGCTCGGCTTTGTCGCTACTGATGCCGCGATTGGCCAGGGGACACTCCAGCGCCTCGCCGCCGAGGCCGCGGCGAACTCGTTCAACCGCATCAGTGTCGACGGCGACACCTCCACCAACGATGCCTTCATGCTGATCGCAACCGGCGCGGCCGGCGGTCCGTCGATCGACAAGGCCGATGATCCGCGATTCGCGGCATTGCGTGGCGCCGTGCTGGAGGTATCGCAGTGGCTCGCGCAGGCGATCGTGCGCGACGGCGAAGGTGCGACAAAGTTCATCACCGTGCGCGTGGAAAAAGGCAGGGATGAAGCCGAGTGCAACAGCGTCGCGTATTCGATCGCGCACTCGCCGCTCGTGAAAACCGCGTTCTTCGCTTCAGACCCGAATCTGGGGCGGCTGCTCGCCGCTATCGGCAACGCCGGAGTTCGCGATCTCGACGTCGCAGGCGTTGAGCTGTATCTCGACGACGTGGCCGTCTCGAAACAAGGGGACCGCGCTCCGGGTTACCGCGAGGAGGAGGGGCGGCGCGTGATGAGAAAGAGCGAGATTGCGGTGCGTGTGGTGCTCAACCGCGGGGCCTCGGCGACAACGATATGGACCTGCGATCTGTCGCACGATTACGTTACTATCAACGCGGAATACAGGACCTAGGTGGGATCCGGGCACCGACTGGAGGAAAGGCATGTCTGAGCTCGATCGGCTGATCAAGCGCGGCGAAGCGCTGCTTGAGCGCGTGGAAAGGCTGTTTGTGCCCGCCTCGCTGCCGGTCGATTGGCAGGCGAGCATTGCATTCCGCTGGCGCAAGACCGCTCGCGCGGGCTTCATACAGCCGGTGACGAACCTGCACCGCATCCGCCTTTCCGACCTTCACGGGGTCGACAGCCAGAAGGCGCTGATCGAGCAGAACACGCGCCAGTTCGTCGAGGGCCGAACGGCAAACAACGCCCTTTTGACCGGCGCCCGTGGCACCGGAAAGTCCTCCCTGGTGAAGGCGGTGCTCGACAAATTCCACCGCCAGGGGCTGCGCCTGATCGAGGTGGAAAAGCACGATCTCATCGATCTTCCGGATATCGTCGACCAGGTGGCGGGTCGGCCCGAGCGGTTTATTCTCTTCTGCGACGACCTTTCGTTCGAGCTCTCCGAGGCGGTGGGTTACAAGGCGCTCAAGGCGATACTCGATGGTTCGATTGCCGCGACCTCGGAGAATCTCCTGATCTACGCCACCTCCAACCGGCGGCATCTGATGCCCGAGTACATGCAGGAGAATCTCGAAACCAAATACCTCGGCGAGGAGATCCATCCCGGGGAAACGGTCGAGGAGAAGATCTCGCTTTCCGAGCGCTTCGGATTGTGGGTCTCCTTCTACCCCTTCGATCAGGATGCCTACCTGGACATCGTAGGCCATTGGCTGCGCGAGCTGGGATGCCGTGAGGCGGATATTCCCAAGTCCCGGCAGGAGGCGCTGCAGTGGGCGCTGCTGCGCGGGTCGCGCAGCGGCCGCGTGGCGTGGCAGTTCGCTCGCGACTACGCCGGACGCAGCTCCGGCGACGGCAAGTCGAAGCGCTGAGGCCTCGTCCATGTCGGCCCCGGTGGATGTCGCCGTGGCGGTGCTGATCCGCGACGACGGCGCCACGCTCCTTGCGCAGCGACCCGGGAGCAAGGTGTATTCCGGATACTGGGAGTTTCCGGGCGGCAAGATCGAGCCCGGCGAACCCATTGCCGAGGCGCTCAGGCGCGAGATACGAGAGGAGCTCGGCGTCGAGATCGAGCGCGCCTATCCCTGGATCACCCGGGTCTTCGCCTATCCGCACGCGAGCGTGCGCTTGCATTTTCACCGCGTAGTCGCCTGGCGCGGAGAGCCGCGCGCGCTCGAACATCGCGCGCTCGCCTGGCAGCCGCCGGAGGCGATCACGGTCGCTCCACTCCTACCCGCGAACGGTCCGGTGCTGCGTGGCCTCCTGCTGCCCGCGGAGTACGCCATCACGCGCGCCGGCGAAGTCGGCATCGAGCCGTTTCTTTCCCGGCTCGAGGCGAGACTGCGGGGCGGCCTCAAGCTCGTTCAGGTGCGGGAGATTCTTGACCGCGGGGCGCTCAAGGAGTTTGCGCAACGCGTCGTCGCGCTCGCCCGCGCTCACGGCGCGAAAGTCCTGCTCAACGCCGATGTCGCGCTCGCGCGTGAAATAGGCGCCGACGGGGTGCACTTGACGGCGGAGCAGTTGCGCGCGGCCTCGGGTCGTCCCGATTCGCCTTGGTGCGGCGCTTCGTGCCACTCGAGCGAGGAGTTGCGCTGCGCCGAGGCGCTGGCGGTCGATTTCGTCGTGCTGGGACCGGTGCGCGCGACGCCGTCGCACCCGCGCGCCGTCCCGCTGGGCTGGGAGCGGTTCCGGGAGCTCGCGGCAGGTGCCGCCGTGCCCGTGTACGCGCTGGGTGGGATGGTCCCACCCGATCTGGAGCGGGCCCTGAGTTGCGGCGCCCACGGCCTCGCGATGGTGCGCGGGGCGTGGGAATAATACGGGGTCAATCCCTGATGACGGCCACTCAATGTTGACTAACCGGTGTGGGCCGCCGGGGCATTCGCAATTCACCACGGACCCTCAACGGTAGTAAAATCCAGAAGCCTCGGAAAGGAGAGGCCGCGATGACCAAGATTCTCTGCGTTGAGGACAGCGAGGACAGCCTGTTCACGCTGCACAAGCGTTTGGGCCTCGCCGGATTCGAGGTCAAGGTCGCGACGAACGGCGCGGAGGCCGTCGACTGGGCGAAGACGCTCCTACCCGATCTCATCGTGATGGACCTGAGACTTCCGGGGCTCGACGGCTGGGAGGCGACGCGCCGTCTGAAAAACCAGACGGAAACGAAACACATCCCGATCGTCGTCGTCACAGCCGATACGTCGGAGAAAAGCCGCGAGAAGGCGTTCGCCGCCGGCTGTGACGAGTACGAAACGAAACCGGCTGATTTCGACAAACTGGTCAAGAGAATCCACTCGCTTGTCAGCCGGGGCGCCAAAGCGTGAACTAGGGGCGTAGGATGCAAGACGGGATCAATCCCCGATCCCCAATCCTTCATCCTGCCCTTCCGCGTCCGGTGCGTCCTTGCCGTCCTCGGCCGGCACCCGGAATTTTTCCGTCGCCCAATCGCCGAGATCGATCAGTTTGCAGCGCCCGGAGCAGAACGGCCGGTAGCGATTCTCGGGCGACCACTTCACCTGCGCCCCGCAGCGCGGGCAGCTTACCGAAGGGGCACGGGTCACAACGCTTACAGATTGCAGAAGGTCAGTTCGAACTCGACGTCCGCCTCGCAGGCCTTGGGCCGCGGCTCGGTGCCGAAAGTGCTGAATCGCACGTTGAGCGCGTATCGATTGGCGCTGATCTCGGGAATGTACTGCGAATCGCGCGGCAGCCGGATTCGCACCATCTGCGACATTTTCCCGCCGATGATCTGCGAGAATGCCCCGTGGTGGGCGACGTGCATTAGCGGCTTGCCGCCTTCGCGAAGCAGTTTCAGTACGATGGAGGAGGCATCCCGGATCGGCAGCAATGGCGTGGTCCAGGAGCCGATATCCGCTCCGCGCCGGGCATTTTCCCGGTGCAGCCAGAAATGGTAGGAGGGCAGATCGAACTCGCAGACCCCGCCGGGAATTCCGGTGCGCTGTTTGATCGACATGAGCCACTCGTTGTCGCGAAGGTGCTGGCCGATCTTGCCCGTCATGGCGAAAAGCGCCGCGCTTGCGCGCTCGATGTCGGATATCACCTGGCGGAGCACGTTCTCGGCGATCTGAGGGTTGTTCTTGAACTGGAGCATGACCTGCTTTTGTCGCTCGAGCTCCTGCAGCAGGTCCGACTTGAGGTCGGCGCGGCTCGCGACCTCGAGAATTTCAAACAGCGTTATTAGCGCGGTGTGGTGGGCCGCTGAATCCTCCTTGGAAGAAAAGTGATTGGCGCGCTCAAACAGGTCTTCGAGGCGCAGCAAAGTCCGGATTCGCTCGTTGAGCGGATACTCGTAGGTGATCACCGTTGTGCCCGCGACTCGATGGGGAGACGATTGATTTTTGGGCAACTTTTGCCGGATTCTCACCCATTCGACGCGAATTGACAACGGGCGGCGCTATGGCGCTTTCCTGGAGCCTCCGGCGAGCGTGAGGTATTTCTCGTTCAGACGCGTAACCTGGGCCTCGAGCGCCTCGGGGGGGCCGCGGTTGTCGATCACGTCATCGGCCAGGGCAAGGCGCTGCTTGCGCGTGACCTGCGAGGCGAGGATATCGCGCACCTCCTTCTCCGGCAGGCCGCTGCGCCGCATGACGCGTTCGATCTGCTGAGCTTCGGCGCAATCGACCACGAGCACGCGTTGGTAGCGCGATCGGTCGATGCCGCCCTCCGCCAGGAGCGGCACTACGAGGATCGCGTAGGCGCTGTCGGCGCGCTCGCCGCGGCGCAGGCTTTCTTCGCGTATGAACGGATGCAGGATGGCTTCGAGTTTCTTCTTCTCGGCGAGGTTGCCGAAGACGCGCTTGCGCATCCTGGCGCGGTCGAGCGCTCCGTCTGCACCGATCGCGCCTGCTCCGAACGCCGCGCGTATCGGCTCGATTGCCGCGCCTCCCGGCCGCGTGAGCTCGTGGGCAATTTCGTCGGTGTCGATCACGGCGATCCCGCGTTTGGCAAACAGCGCCGCGACCGCGCTCTTGCCCGAGCCGATGCCGCCCGTGAGTCCGATGGTGTAGGGCTTCACATGAACTGGTTGAGGTATTGGCGTGTGAGCTGGGGCCCCCAGAACAGCGCGACGATACCTGCGGCGCCCAGATACGGCCCGAAGGGAATCGGCACGCTGCGGCCGTGCCGGGCGAAAACCATGAGGCCGATACCCACAGCGGCCCCGATGAAGGACGACAACAGAATGGTGAGGGGCAAGACCTGCCAGCCGCACCACGCGCCGATCGCCGCGAGCAGCTTGAAATCGCCGAAGCCCATTCCCTCTTTTCCCGTCGCAAGCTTGAACAGCCAGTACACACTCCACAGGGCGAGGTACCCCGCGACCGCGCCGATTACTGCGGAACCCAGGTCGGTGAAGAGGCCCGCCGAGTTGACGAGCAGTCCGAGCCACAGCAAGGGCAAGGTAATCGCATCGGGCAGGAGCTGGGTATCGAAATCGATGAAGGTTGCGGCGATGATGCACCACAGGAACGCCATCGCTGCGAATGCCGCCGCGCCGAAGCCGAAGTGCGCCGCCGGCCACACTGCGGCTATTCCCCCCAGCAGCTCGACCAGCGGATATCGCAAGCTGATGCGCGCCTTGCAGGCCGAGCAGCGTCCGCGCAGCATTGCCCAGGAGGCGAGGGGAATATTTTCCGCAGCGGCAACGCGCTGACCGCAAGCGGGACAACGCGAACGCGGCACGAACAGGTTGAACTTCTCCGCCGGAGGAACCGCCTCGCCGCGCAGCTCGGCGCATTGGATCTGCCAATCGCGCTCCATCATTTTCGGCAGGCGGTGGATAACGACGTTCAGAAACGAACCGACGACGAGTCCGAACACCAGGCACAGCCAGGGAAAGACCGCCGGGTGTGCGGCTGTTATGAGGATGTCGCTCATGGGAATCGACTAAGGTCGTTGCCTGTAGAAGGATGCCCTAACAAAAAGGGTTACGGACGAGCCGTAACCCTTTCGGCGGATCGCGTGACCGGAAACCGCGCTACACCGCTTGGCCGATCTTGAAGATCGGCAGGTACATCGCGATCACCATGCCGCCGATCAGCACGCCGAGCACCACCATGATCATCGGCTCCATCAGGCTGGTAAGCGCGTCCACCGAGTCGTCCACCTCGGCTTCGAAGAAGTCCGCGACCTTGCCGAGCATGGCATCCAGCGCGCCGGATTCCTCGCCGATTGAAACCATCTGGATGACCATGCTGGGAAAGACGGTGGTTTCCTGCATCGCCGCGGTCAAGCTGGTGCCGCCGGTGACCTTCTTCTGTATTTCCTTGGTGGCCATCAGGTAGATGTAATTCCCCGCGGCGCCGCCGACCGAGTCGAGCGCCTCGACCAGAGGCACGCCCGCGGCGAACATCGTGGAAAGCGTCCGGGTCCAGCGCGCGATCGTGGATTTTCGTACCAGGTCGCCGAACAGCGGTAGCCTGAGCATCAGCCGGTCCATGAAGATCTGGACCGGCAGCGAGCGCTTCCACATCGCGAGAAACCCCCAGACGCCGCCTATGACGGCGCCGAAGATGATGTACCAGTAGTTGACGAAGATATCCGAGACCGCCATCACGAACAGGGTCGGAGCGGGAAGATCGGCACCGAAGCTCGTGAACACCTGCTTGAACGCCGGGATCACGAAAATCATGATCACCGCGGTAATGATGAAGGCGACCACGAGGATCGCGATCGGGTAGAACAGCGCCGATTTGATCTTCGATTTTATCGCCTGGATTTTCTCCTTGTAGGTGGCCAGGCGGTCGAGCAGAGTTTCCAGGATACCGGCCTGCTCGCCGGCCGCCACGAGGTTGCAGAACAGGGCGTCGAAGTGAAGCGGGTGCTTGCGGAACGCCGCGTGCAGCGGGGAACCGGTCTCCACGTCGGTCTTGATCTCCATCAGCAGCCTTGCCACCGCCGGATTGGAGTGGCCCTTTCCGACGATGTCGAAAGACTGCAGGAGCGGAACTCCGGCTTTCATCATCGTTGCCAACTGGCGGGTAAACAGGGTGACGTCTTTTTCGCTGACCCTGCCGCCCCTGCCAATGGGCCGCTTCTTGACCTTGGTGACGATAATGCCCTGGCGGCGCAGCGTGACGTTGACGACGGCCTCGCCGCCTGCGCGCATCTCGCCTTTGATGATCTTGCCGGACTTGTCCTTGCCTTCCCAAAGGTAGTTGATCTCCTTGACCTTGGCGTGGGCTGCTGCTGCGGTTGCCATAACGGCGTCTCCTACTTCAATCGTCGGTGCAGCTCCCGACTTCCTCGAGCGAAGTCGGGTTTCTTGCGGTGGACACGATGATGCATCGGCACGGAGGCTTTGTAAAGTCTGGAGTCTTCTAATGTATTGAAGACAAGGCATAAATCACGGCGCTGGGGTGCTGCTCCGGAAGCAGATGCCCGCCGAAACGGGCGCGCGCCTCTCACGCTGCTTCCGCGAGATCAGCCGCGCGCGGCCGGAACAGCCGCACGGTCTTGATGACGCGATCCTGAGTCTGCACGATCTCCATAGGCACTTCGGCGATCTTGAGGGCGACGCCCGCCTCGGGAATGTCCCGCATGTGCTCCAGGATGAGACCGTTCAAGGTTTTCGGTCCGTCCAGCGGCAGCGAAAGGCCGAGTTTGCGATTCAGCTCGCGCAGCACGCTCGAGCCTTCCACCAGGGCGCTGCCGTCCTTGTCCCAGGGCTCGATTTCCGATTTCATCGGCGCCGTTGTGGTGAACTCTCCGATGATCTCCTCGATGATGTCCTCCAGCGTCACCAGGCCCTGCAACTCGCCGTATTCGTCCACGACCAGTGCAATGCGCTGGCGGTTTTCCTGGAAGTACTGGAGCTGCGCGAACACGGGCGTGCCGGCCGGAACGAAATACGGCTCGGCCGCCATCTCGGCGAGCGCTTCGCGGTCGAACTCTTTCGAGCGCACCAAGTGCATCACCTTGCGCAGGTGCAGGATGCCCACGAGGCTGTTGAGCTCGCCGCGGTAGGCGGGAAGCCGCGTGTGGTACGCCGTGGTGAGCCGGGCGAGGATGCTTTCGGTCGGCGCCTCGAGGTCGATCGCTTCGATCTGCGCGCGCGGCGTCATCACGTCCTCGACGGTGATCGCCTCGAGATCGAAAAGATTCATGAGGATGCTCTGGTGCTTCTTGGGCATGAACTGCCCCGATTCGAGCACGAGCGAGCGCAGCTCCTCCATCGACAGGCGCTGCGCGTGGGCGCCCCCCTTGGAGCGCACGCGGAACGCGTAGAGCAGGGGCGCGACGAACAGGTTCACGAACCAGACGGCCGGGTAGAGGATCCAGAGCAGCGGCTTCAGGACGTAGCTCGCCGGCAGCGCGATGCGCTCGGCGTAGGCCGCGCCGATCACCTTGGGCGTGACCTCGGAGAACACGAGGATCAGGAAGGTGATCGCGAGCGTGGCGCCCATCAGGATGTATTTGTCGTCCCCGAAGAGCTCGATGCCGATCAAGGTCACGAGCGACGCCGCCGCGGCGTTGACGAGGTTATTGCCGAGGAGGATGACCCCGAGCAGCTTGTCGGTCTTCGCGAGCAGCTCGGTTGCGAGCTCCGCGCCGCGGTTCCCCAGGCGCACCAGCGCCTTCAGCCGATAGCGGTTCACCGCCATCATGCTGGTTTCGGCGATCGAGAACAGACCCGACAGTATCAGCAGGAAAGCGAGCGCGATGAGCTGCGCCGCCAACCGGATGTCGTCCAAAGCGGATGCCTAGAGGACCGAAGGGAGCGGAGTATAGCTCAGGCGCCGATCCCCGACATAAGCATCAAATGCCGCGCCGCAGTATCACCTCGAGCACGAAGCGGCTGCCGACGTAGGCGAGGAGCAGCGCGATGAATCCGGCGAGCGTCCAGCGCAGCGCGACCCGCCCGCGCCAGCCGTAGAGAGTGCGGCCGGCGAGGAGCGCGCCGAAAATCAGCCAGGACGCGACGGCGAACACCGTCTTGTGATTGAACTGTATCGCCTGGCCGAAAAGCGTTTCGGAAAAAACGATTCCGGTGGCGAGCGTGAGCGTCAGGAACACGAAACCGGCGAGGATCACGCGAAACAGCAGCCGCTCCATGACGAGGAGCGGCGGCAGCGCGGCGAGCGGCCCGACGAGCGCGCCGCCGTGCAGGCGCCGCTCCATCAGCGTCATCACGAGCGCGTGCAGGGCGGCGATGGTGAACATGCCGTAGGCGATCATCGCGAGCACGAGGTGCAGGCGGAACTCGGTCGCCTGCGTATAGGGAGGGGTCGCGAGCCCGGGGAAGAGCGCGGGGAGGGGCGCGCAAACGGCGGCGAGAGCGAGGATGGGCGCCTGCATGCCTTCGAGTTCGAGGAACAGGCTCTCGACCCAGTAGATCAGCACCGCGAGCCACAGCATCACCGAGAGCGCCTGCCCGAAGCCGAAGCGCAGCTCCGAGTGCGCCCACAGCATGTCGTAGACGAGCCAGGTGTGGAGCGCGAGCGGAGCGAGGATCGCCGCGCGCTCCAGTCTCGAGATTTTCGGCACGCTCTCGCCGCGCCAGCGCGTGCGCCAGAAGTGGAAGGCGAGCGCCGCGTAGAGGAGAGCCGCCGCGCCGTAGAGTAAAATCGCCGGCATCCGCAGTTTATACCACGCAGTCCCCATGCTTGAGAATCTGACCGGGCGCCTGTCGCGGATCGCGAAGACGATTCGCGGCGAGGCGCGTCTCACGGAAGCGAACGTTTCGGAAGCGCTTCGCGAAGTGCGCATGGCGCTGCTCGAGGCCGACGTCGCGCTTCCCGTGGTGAAGGCCTTCATCGAGCGTGTGCGCGAGAAGGCGCTCGGCCAGGAGGTGGTCGGCAGCCTCACGCCCGGTCAGGCGCTGGTGGGCGTGGTGCACCGTGAGCTGACTTCGCTCATGGGCGGGGAGAACGCCGCGCTCGATCTTGCGGTGACGCCGCCCGCGGTGGTGCTGCTCGCCGGATTGCAGGGCACGGGCAAGACCACGACCGCGGCGAAGCTCGCGAAGATGCTCGCGGCGGAGAAGAAGAAGCCGCTGCTCGTTTCCTGCGACGTCTATCGGCCCGCTGCAATTGAGCAGCTCAAGATGCTTGCGACGCAGGTCGGTGTCGATTTTTTTCCTTCCGACACTGGACAGAAGCCGGTCGAGATCGCGCTCGCTGCGCTCCGCCACGCGAGAACGCATTACCACGACGTGCTCGTCGCCGACACCGCGGGGCGGCTCGCGATCGACGCGGCGATGATGCGCGAGATCGCCGAGCTGCACGCGGCGTTGAAACCCGTCGAGACGCTCTTCGTCGTCGACTCGATGCAGGGACAGGACGCGGTGAACGTGGCGAAGGCCTTCAACGACGCGCTGCCCTTGACCGGGATCGTGCTCACCAAGCTGGATGGCGACGCGCGCGGCGGCGCGGCGCTGTCGGTACGGCAGGTGACGGGAAAGCCGATCAAGTTTGCCGGCACGAGCGAAAAACCGGACGGGCTGGAGCCGTTTCACCCGGAGCGGATGGCCTCGCGCATCCTCGGCATGGGCGATGTGCTCTCGCTCGTCGAGGAGGCGCGGAAGAGCGTCGATGTCGAGGAGGCGAAGAAACTCGCCGAGAAGGTGAAGAAGGGTGGATTCGACCTCGAGGATTTCAAGCAGCAGGTCGGCCAGATGCGCAAGATGGGCGGCCTGTCGTCCTTGATCGACAAGCTGCCCGCGCAGTTCGCCCAGGCCGCGCAGGCCTCGCGGATGGACGAAAAACAGCTACGCCGCATCGAGGGCATCATCAACTCCATGACGCCGGACGAACGCGTGCGCCCCGAGATCCTCAAGGCCTCGCGCAAGCGGCGCATCGCCGCCGGCGCGGGCGTTCCCGTGCAGGAAGTGAATCGCCTCTTGAACCAGTTCGATCAGATGCAGGACATGATGAAGCGGATGCAGAAGGGGGGACTGGCGAAGATGATGCGCGGGATGAAGGGGTTCATGCCCGGGAAGATGTAAGGATAGGTTTTCCCCTCAAGAAACCGGCAAGCCGGGGCCAATTCAACCTACGGCGCCGCCTGTACCACCAATTTGGCGTTGTCGGCGATGAACAACTTGCCGCCGTCGAAGCTCACGCGCATCGCCTGCCCGCCCGCCAGCGGCGAGAATGGCGGGGTCGCGCCGCCGACCTGGTTGAAACCGCCGCTCCCGTCCGGGCTCGCGAGGTCGAACTTGCGGATGAGCGTCGAGAAGCTCGAGTAGGTATACACGAAATCGCCGAGGGGCGAAAACGCCGGCGTATTGTAGCAACAACTGCCCGGATCGGGGCCCGGGAGATCCCCCAGAAGCGCGAACGAGCTGTCGTAGACCGACGTGAACCCATGGAGGAACTTGGACGCGTTCTTGTTGACGAGGACGAAGCTCCCGTTCAGGAAAAGCGACGTGCCATTGAAACTTCCCGTCGTGGCGTCGTAATAATGCGTTTTCGCAGGAGGGGAGCCCCCCTGGCCCACGGCAATGACGCGGCTTCCGTCGCCCGCAGCGGCCACCACTCCGTCCTGAAAGCCGAAAATATCGAAGGCCAGCGAAGTCGACGTGCGGCTCAGGGTGTCGTAGGCGTACACAGGATCGGCGGAACCGCTCGTGGTCGGGCTGCCCGACGCGATGATCGCCACGCCGTTGTTGGCCATGGCGATGCTGGTGAGATCAAACAAGAAACGCAAATTGTGAGGAACCGGTCCGTCGACGGTGGCGGTGACGGTAAACGTGGCGGCATCGATATGGACCACGCTCTGCACGGCGTTCTGAGAGGGCGCCTGCGAAGTGATCGCCACGATCTCCTTTCCGTCCGGCGTGAGCGCAAAGCCGCGCAGATCGGCGAGAGGCAGCGAATCGGCATTCCAGGTGCTGCCGTTGAACCGGTAGCGGTCTATCGCACCGTTCGAGCTGGCGATGTAGATCGCGCGGCGCTCGGCGTCGTAGATGAGGTCCAGGGAGCCCCCCGTGCGCGCGATCGCCACGTCGGGGAAGGTCGGCGCGTCGACGATCACGAGGTTCGCGCGCGTGTACTGGTTGCCGGTAGCGTTCTCAACGAAGACCGGGTAGGTACCCGCGGGGAGTGCCGGGTAGTTCGCCCGGATCTCGGTGTCGTTGACGACGGTCTGTGTTGTTGCGTCGGTCCCAACGCCGAATTTCACCTTCTGCGCAGTAATGGCGTTGAACCCGTTGCCGCGTATGATCGCCTGGCCGGCGGTATTGGTGAGCCCGACGTAGGGGGCGACGAAATTGACCTGCGGCGCGCGGCGCACGTAGGTGACGGGCACGTTGACGGTCCTGCCGTTTCCGGAGATCTGGATCGTCGCCTGGTAGGTGCCGGGCTGAAGCGCCGCCCCGCTGACGCTCACAGAAAGGATTCCGGGGGGCACTGTCTGGCCCCCGGCGTTGCTGGTGCCGTTGAGCAGCAGCCAGCCGGCGCCGCTCTGGTAGCTGATGCTTGCAGTCCAGGCGTAGTTCGTGTTTCCCGTATCGCTGAGGGTAACGTTCTGCGCGGCCGGGGTCGAGACCCCGATCTGCTCGTCGAAGTTGAGCGAGGTCGGGGAAGCGGAGATGACCCCGTTGATCGTGTAGGTCACGCTGGCGTCGCGCAGGGAGATGATTGCCTGGCTCGCCGTCGCGGTGACCATCCGGATCGTCGTCGAATGGACGCCGGGCACCATCGCGGTCGTGTTCGGAGTGATGGTTACGGTGATCGGGCTGCTCGCTCCTGTAATAGTCGGGGCGTTCAGCCACGGCGGCAGGGTGGAGCCGGCGGGGACGCCGACGACGAAGAAAGCGACAGTCGGTTCCGAAAAGGTCGCGGTGAAGGTCTTCGCCGCCGGGACGGCGCCGTTGTGGTCCGCGCTGAAGCTGAGCGCCGAGGGGTTGATCGCGAGCGAGCCGCCGCTTCCAACGGCGCTTCCGCCCCCT
>Ga0105252_10000172_pt1 | contig 51104 bp, 78 predicted proteins | sample EasRivMeERMZT100_FD_89675 | JGI IMG/M metagenome (GOLD analysis project Ga0105252, IMG submission 89675) | Soil microbial communities from meander-bound floodplain in the East River, Colorado, USA - East River MetaG ERMZT100 | ecosystem: Environmental > Terrestrial > Soil > Floodplain | place... | reverse complement strand
CATTGCAAATAATTGATCATTTTTTGATCACCTCCCCCCCCTCATATGCGCGAATTTCTGCAGGACTTTCGTCACAAGGGCCAGCCGTCGATGTCGCAGCCACCGAGTGGTCTGCCCATTTCCATCTGCTTCTTAGGTCCACTGTGGCAAGAATCGCACAGACTTTGCAGTTCACCGAACCAGAACTTGTGTTTGTTGCCACGGTGCGGCTCGATGTGGTCGGCCACTGTGGCTTCGGTGACTATGCCTCGCTGCTCGCACATTCTGCACAAAGGCTGCTGCAGAAGTTGTGCAGCACGCTTGCGACGCCATCGACGGTCGCAGTACCAGTTGTTGTACTTACTCAAGAGTTCACGACATCAGACAAAGACGAGAACGCACGGCGTGGATCTTCGTCGTCTTGTTGCTCATCGATCACAACGGTCACGAGGATCTCAAGCGTGTCAGCGACTCGGTTCATTGCGTGTTCTATTGCTGAAAGTTTTGCCAGCACCAGACTCATCAACTTCTCGTCCATTAAGTATCCTCAGAAATGCAGCCAGCATTGCTGCCTGTTTCTTTTTGCCTTTGGCGTCGAGCAGTTCTCGTCTGGCGATCCATGCTTGCCTTCGTTTGGCGCATCCTTTGCACATTTAGGCGATGTGCTCGATCCACTCTATGCCTTCGATCCATCCGAACTCACCGCCGCCTGCTGACGGTGGAGCGACATCGAACTGCACCACATAGCCTGAGACGTTTGAGGTTCCGTAATTGTTTTCCACGAACAGGTACATCGGTACACCAAGTGGCAGACTGCCTTGCACGATAACAATGTCGATAGCCGTGCTGCCCCAATCTATAACGGTTTGCTGTACCGCGCCAAGGCCATTGATGTTGTTGGTTGGGCTGATAACCACTCGAGCGCCCGATATATTCGCGCCGAACCCCGATCCCAATACCGTGATCGATTCACCGTTGCTGAACGACTCATCGTTGGCATCGCTGATAACCACAGGCGTGCTGGCCGAGTCTACTGTGCCTGTGCCCGCTACTGTCGATGCCTGAGCGGTCGGTGTGCCTGAGCCATTGACGCCACGTCCAGCCGTACCGGATACCGTGGACGATTGCGCCTGCAGTGCGCCGGACGCATTGACTGCACGCTCTCCCGTGCCTGATACCGTGGACGACTGCGCCTGTAGTGCGCCTGTTGCACCAAGGGCACGCTCAGCCTCACCTGATACGGTCGAGTCCTGTGCGACCAGTACACCTGAGCCGGTGATCTGCGCCTGTACTTCGCCTTCACCGGCGACGACGGACGCCTGAGCCACGAGGTCGCCAGAGCCGGTGATGTCACCTTCCTCGGTGACTGTGCCCTCGCCATCGACCGTCGAGGCTTGAGCAGTCGGCGTGCCGCTGCCTGTTACCTCGCGCTCGGCCGTACCACTGACCGTTGAGTCCTGAGCAGCAAGGGCACCGGACGAACCAATCGAACGCTCGGCCGTGCCTGCGACCGTGGAGGCTTGAGCAGTCGGTGTGCCCGACCCGGTGACTTCGCGTTCCGCCGTGCCCGCAACGGTAGAGTCTTGTGCAGCGAGCGCGCCGCTGCCGGTGAAAACCGTGGCGACTGTACCGGTTCCAGCGACCGTTGAGTCTTGTGCGGCCAGCGTGCCTGAGCCTGTAACAGAACGCTCGGCCGTGCCGGCAACCGTTGACGCCTGCGCCGATGGCGTTCCTGATCCTGTGATCGAACGTTCTGCCGTGCCAGCGACCGTCGAGGCTTGTGCGGCGGGAGTACCGCTGCCCGTGATAGTTGCCGCACCACCGGCGAGCAGTTCGTAGGTGACAACCGCGTTATCGTCTGCGCCATTGGTCGTGAATATGCACGCCGGAGTGTTAACGCCTGCGCCGGGACTGTCTTCCTGCGCGAACCCGACCGTCGCCATGTTCGCGCCGGAGTTGGTGTTGACGGTTACAAACGTGCCACTGCCGGTCGAGTAACCGGTTGCTGCGAAACTGTCGCCGAAAAATATGCGCAGTATTTTGGAGTCCGACTCCTGCGCCGCTATGACCGGGAAGGTCGCCGAGACTCCACCACCACCGGAACTGGTGCCCGGCGTGATCGTTTGCGAACCGAGCGGCACTGACGTATCCACGCCGCTGTAGCGAATGACTGCGCCGTTCCAATCTTCGGTCGCGCCTGCGTGCGTGAAACTGTAGGTTGCCGGTTCGGAACTGCCGACGCGCCAGCCAAAATATGCCGCTGCTGTGAAGCCTGCTGTGCCGGCCGAATTAAGAACCTCGTTCCAGCCAGCCGGATCGGTCAGGAGGTTGTCGTCGTCCTTACAGATGATCGCGATGTACAGGTCACCATCCGGCCTAGTGGCCGGCATATTCAGAGTGCAGACGTTATTTTCCGAGCCAGCACTGAGAGTGACGCTTTCGCGAACTATCGCCATCGTCTAGAGTCGTCCGTGTGGCGATAACTCGCCACCGCAGACGTTATGCCGGCGCGGAATAGGTCAGCGACGACATGCTTACTGTGTCGCCTGCGCCAACAGCCAATGACGAAAGATTGATGTCCGAGCCGGACGTACTGACCGCGCCGAGAAATACCGCCACGGCGTTGCTGTCGCGGGTTTCGAACTTGGACACCGTGCCGCCTGTGGCGTTCGTGTCAGAAGTGATCGCGCTGGCCGTCGCAGTTCCCGACGAGGCCGCGCCGAACGCCGGATCACTGAACGTCAGCGTTGCTACCGCAGCACTCGCAGCGGTTTGAAATACGAGCACGCCTGCGCCTGCGCCTGCATCGAGCCGGTCTACGACCAGATCAGCAATCGCGGTGCGAACGGCGCTCGGATGCGTGACGGCATAAACCAGTCCCGAGATCAGGTCCTTCACGTACTCCCAATCCGTGGCCGGACGCTGTATGCCGGTAATTGCTACTGCATTCATTTCTGCGACTCCATTATTGAATGATGCGCGGTCTGCGCGGTTTGGTTTTTGCTACTGATCCATGCAGAACGAACGGCGTTTTAGTTCCGGCTCGTTCGCCGCTTTTGTGTTCGACTTCGCCTGCACCTTTGACCGAGCCGCCATAACTCGTCAGTCCTTCCAAGCCTTTGCGGCGCAGACTGCCGATGGTTGCCAAGTGCGCGATGGCTTTGCGGATTTTTTCAATCATAGTTGCATCTCGCTCGTAAGCGCCTCGCCCACGACCAACTGCCAGTTAGTCGAACCCGGCGAAGGCTCGGCCGCGTTGCCGTCTTTCAGACTGCGATAATGATTGCCCTTATGGGTGACTCGCTCATTCATAAGGTAATTGATTCCGCTCGCGGACCACGGCGGCCACTTCTGCGAATAGTCGCGCCAATGCTGAGTCTTGCCCGGCTCGTAATTGTTACCATCAGCCAACGATAACCAGCCGTGGCCGATGTGCCAAACCTTAGCGCCTTTCGGATAGCCTTCGACCAATGCGTGCCACTCGGTGACGAAACGATCCTTGGAAAAGTCCTCGGTGTCGTGCATCAAACGACCGGCGTATCGCTCTACCGGATCGTCCATTTTGGTTTCGACCCAAGTGCCGCCGAGATTTTTCTCAAGCCACGCGATGTTTTTGCAAACGACTACACGCAGCACCGTCTTATCCGGTCCTATTTCTGCGTAGTATCGGCTCATGCGATCCACTCAATAAATTCGATGCCGCGAATAAAGTCGAAGCCGCCATCGGCAGGAGCGGGAACTACTATCGATTCGAACTGCACCACGTAGCCGGACGGATTCGATTGCGTGTTATTGCTGATAACGAACAGGTAAAGATTGGTATACAACGACAGTGCACCTTGCGTCGCTGTGATCGTCGCGCTCGTAGTGCCCCATGCTGTGACCGGTTGCGTGACTGCGTTCACATCGTTGACGTTATCGGTCGGCGATATTTTGACGCTGCCCGCGCCTTGCGTCGCGCCGAATCCAGTTCCAGTCACCGTTACCGAATCGCCGTCAAGAAAAGATTCGTCGTCTGCGTCTGTGACCGTGACCGGGATCAGGTAACGAATGATCGCAATGCCGCTGCCACCATTGCCACCGCCGCCGCCCGTTATGCCGACATTGCCACCACCACCGCCACCGCGATTGTCGGGTGCGTTCGCATAGCCAGTGCCTTTTAATCCTGCTGCTGCACTGCTGTCTCCTGCGCTTCCGACCGTTGCTGACCCTGTTGAACTTGCTCCGCCTCCACCGCCCGCACCATAATTTGTCGCAGAGCCAGACAACGACGAAGATACACCGACACCACCGTTCCCGGCATCGCTTGCCGCTGCGGCCTGACCAGCGGCACCTGCACCGCCACCACCGCCTGCCGCGCGCGTTCCACCTGTCGTCGCGCCCCATCCAGTGCCGCCAGCGAATCCGGTGTCTGATGTACCTCCCGCAGGTATGATTGCAGTAAAGGCCGAGCCTGCACCGCCACCATTGCCACCGTTGACGCCGTTCCCCGCGGAAGGACCCGCGCCATTTTGCGCACCCTTGCCGCCTCCGCCTGCTGTTACTCCGTTGAACGTTGACGGATTGCCGTCCGCGCCGGCGCCGTTCGCTCCATTCGTTTGAAAACCCGCGCCACCGGCACCGATCACGACCGGATAAGTCGCTACGCTAACCGCCATCGCGAGTGCAGTTTTCACCGCACCGCCACCGCCACCGCCTGAACAACCGCTGGTATGTTCTGTCCGTCCCGCGCCCGCGCCCGCGCCCACCAGCAAGTAGTCGACGTTCCCCGCTTGAATGACCACCAAGTCGGCAGACGTGAGAAACGTGTGTATGCGATAGCCGCCAGACTCGGTGACTGTTCCGCCGGTCGCGAGTGTCATGTGCAGTCTGCTACGACAACGTTCGGCTTAGGCGGCACCGGGATATACCAGACTGTGACGAGTCCGACCAGTACACCGTATCGGCCGTTGACACTCTGCGCCGGATTGCACGCCGTACCGGCTGGCACTTCGCCTGCGGGTGTCAGAATGAAAGCGTTTTTGGTTTTCGTCACCGTGTACACAACCCGTGTTGCCGTCAGATTGGCGGGCGGATTCGGCGCAGCGTACACGCGGCAGATTGCCTGATTCGAGTTTGCGCTTTCCTGCGCGGCGCTGTTGTAGGCCGTGACCACCACGTAATGATTGCCGACCGCGAATCCTTCCATAACATACGAACGCGCAGACGCAATCGCGATTGTAGTCAGTAGGACGTAAGGACCGCCAGACGACGCGCCAACGTAAACTTTAAATCCGGCCAGATTGGTCAGCACGGTTCCATCTTCGTTCTGAGTCGGCGCCGTCCAGTTCAACGTGCAGGACGCTCGCGCAGGCGCAGCGACGAGTAACGAACCGACTATTGCTGCGATGGCAACAAGTCGGCGCATGATCTGTTACTCCGAACCCGCCAGAACTCGACCACCTGCCTTGACGCGCTCGTCCAGTTCGAGGAACTGTATTTGAAGTTCCTCGACTTGCGCTTCAAGTTCCTCGACACGTTCCTCAAGTTCGTCAGGCGGCTCGACCGAAGACGGACCAACGAAAGGGCCGACTGGCATCGTGTCTTTCCACGCATCTCCGTTGAAGTCGAGCGGCGCGAAAGTGTCCATCGTGTACTGCGACGGATAATCCACCGTGCTCGCAGCGATCCCCGTTGACATGGCGACCGATGGCTTCAGCAGGTCAATCACTTTGGCTTTGAACGCGAGCGCTTGTTCCTCGTTCATCCAGCCATTCGAGTCTTTGTCCATCAAGACTGACAGGTCAGGGTATTCCTGAATCGGGAATGTCAGACCGCCGACGATGGCGTCAGTGCCGTAAGCCGCAGGAGGCGCAACGTCGAAATAGTTGGCGCGGAATACGCTGACAAATTGATCCTCGTTTCGATCAGCGACCGGCTTGTCACCAATATGCGCACAGCCCCACACGCGAGGCGGACGTGCCGTGTCGAGTACATAGGCATCGTTGTTATTGCCGACGAAACTCCAGTGCGAGACGGCCGGATTGACCGACAAGCCGCCGTAGAAATAAATCGCGGCGCCATGCGGTCGCCCTTCGTGTACATAGCCGCGCTTGGTCGAGGCTTGTGACTGGAAACCGAAGTTGTACGCGTAGCCGATAGCGATGTTCTGTTCCAGTACGTTGTCGTGGGTCTGATAGGCGGCGAAATCTTCAGGCGTGTTATACGTTCCGGTCCAGTCAAACGAACCATCGTGACCTTCGTTCTGAATTGAAAAGCCGACCGTGCCGCGCCCGTGCTGCCCTTGCCGATAGTCTTTGAACTTTTCATTGTCGGTGCGAATGGTAATGCAACGCTTCGACGACATATCCGCGGTGCGGTCGTGATAGTAGCCATAGCAGCCATTGTCCACCGCGAAGCCGTCGAGGATTCCAACGCCTTTGTTGCCTGAATTGCTATTGATCGCCTCGGTAGACCAGCCGCACCACATCAGGGGATCATCGAACCAGACATTGACCGGCGTATCGGGATCGCCGCTGGTGCCCTTGGTAGCAATCGCTGCCTGCGCGATCTTCACCGGGTTCGCGTAATTGATTTCGAAGCCGGTCAGGGTCATGCGCGAAGTCTTTATGATCGCATCGTAGAGTCCGGCGAGGTGGACATACTGCTTCGCGAGTCCTTCGCCGTAGCAGTTTTCCATGTACAGACCACGCGCGCGACCGCCAGTACCTTGCGTGAAACGGAACGCGCGCCCGCCTGAATAACGACACGCGATGTCCTGCACCCACAGCATCAAGTCGTAAGGCACAGACTGATACCAGTTGAACAGCCCTTCCATTTCTCCTTCTTTGAAACTGCCGTCCTCATTCGCGACCGGCTTCGGGATCATGGACATGACCGTCATCTGCGTCATATTGCCGAATGCATCGAACTCGTCGGCGGCAAGTCCGTCAATGCACGGGCGAGGCAGACCGCCAAGACCAATCTTTGGCAAGCCGCCGTCCATGTAATACGCGCCGAGAAAAAACGGATCGCCTTCGCGACCGACCATCCGATTGTTGCGGATTTTTTCAGTGAGTGTGGTGACGGTTCCCGCACGCCAAACGAGCGCGTCGCCGGTCGCGAACCGTGCCGCATTGATATTCGCGGCTGTGCGCAATGCATTCTCAGGCGATGCGCCGGTGGGATTGCCTGTGCTGGTCGGATCAAAAAACCAGATGTTGCCTTGACCAATAGGATCAGGGCCGAACATCTCCAGAACTTTCTGATAACCGGCCGGTATGCTGCGCGCCATAATGTTTTTCCTTGTCGCGATTAGTACAAGTAGAGTCTGCGACCGCCGCCGTCAGGCTCGATCAGGAAATAACCAAAACACGGCAGCGGTTCACCGTGTCTGTCGAACTCGCCCGTGCTTTGCCGAACAACGATCCGACCATCTGAGCAAACCCACTTGCTCGTCACGTTGTCGTAGCGCCAACTGCCGCCGCACTTTGACTGAATTTTTTTTACCTTAGTCACGACGAGGTCTTGACTGCTTGAGTTCGCGCCGCGCTCGGTAGTTCTTAGTGCGCACGCTGTCCGCGTCAGGCGTGCAAGGGATTGCATCGCCGAATCGTGCGCGACGTTCAGCACCATCGAACATTCTGTGCAGCATGAATCGCCTTTCTAACTCGTGGTTATGAGCCACGCGCGCTGCTTCTGCGCTACGCCGCAACAAAAAAAAGCCCGCCGTGGGAGTGGCGGGCTTTTTCGGTGCAGAGAACTGAGGAACCCTGCATCTTGGACTGCGATTGGAAGAATATCACGCCGGGATGCCGTCGGCTTGACCTTTATCGCGAAGACACCTTTCCCGCAGAATTCGCGGCGGGCCTATCGGCACGCTCAACGTTCCCCGGAACGGCGTCGGCGGGAATTGTAGCGCGCGCGATTGGCTTTGCAAGTCTCAGGCCGACTTCTTCCTCTGCCGCCAGTCTTGCATTGCGGTACATCCACTTCGGCATCCGTAGGTCTTGAGCAGCCGTTTTGTCAGGCTGGCCATATAGATACGACCGGATGAGGACTGTGCGCATCCATGTCGGCAAGTTCGCGACTATGTGATCCACTTCAAGCACCTGCGACGACATCATAGGAACTTTGTTGCGCTGTGCAGGCTTCGACTCGCGTACCGCCTGAGTCTGCCGCAGGCGCTTTCGCTTGACGCCTCTGGCCAGCCGTTCCTCGCGCAGCACATAGTCGATCATGACTTGAATCTGCGAAATACGAGGCAGCCCCAAGCGCACCGACTCACCGCGACAGCCGCGACCCCATTCGCTCAGTCGCGCAACGGAATCGCCGCTCACAGTTCGACGACACGAATGCCTGCCGCAAGCAGGATGGCATCCTTCAGTTTGTAGTCGCGGGTGCGCACGCCCTTGGTGTCCTCAGTGACATACCGGCCGTGCTCAATATACCGGAAGTCGGCGACGTAGGTAGCCTGCCGACCGCTCCGGTAGACAATTTTTACGCCACCAACTTCCAGTTTGATGCGTGGCTGCAATTCGAGACTATGAATTGCGCCTGCTTTTTCGAGCAACTTCAGTTCAGAGTACCGACGCGCTTCCTTCGCTGAGGCGAACTTGATGCCGTCGACTGTCGTCGGTCTGTTCCGGTATTTGCGCATCGGTGAGCGCGGATTGTGGCACGAAAAAGGCCGGTCGTCCTCCTGCAGGGTCTTTCCAGTACTCCAATTTCTTGCCGTCGCGACCAAGGATCCAGCCGCATATTTTGTACCTGCCGTTATATCCGGTCACCAAGTAGAACCGCTTATCGTCGGGATCGCGCGGGTGCAGGATCAGGTCTGACTGATCGCGACGAGTCGTGCGCACCTGAAAGTCACCAACATCGTCTGCGCCGTACTGTCCTTTCGACCAGTAAAGATTCATGGCCTTTGCAACTGCTAACTCACCGAGACAGCCTTCGATGTGCAACTGCCAGTCGTGCGCTTCGCCTTTTTTCAAGCCGTGCGTATTCATTCGGCCGTCGCGCATGTTTTCAAGTTGACGCAGCACACCGCCCATCGCTGCGGTGATTATTTCGTGGTAGTTCAGTTTTATTATTAGCATTTCAATGCCATTGCTTACATTGATCGCCAACCAGCGGTTCCAGTCCGGGCCGGTAGTAAGTCAGATAATTCTGAATGTCTTGAACGTCTTTTACTTTGCCAGCGTACTCGGCTTCAGAATTCAAATCGCGCTCGCGCGAGATTTGCCGCAATTTCTTGCGCGACACAAGCGATACGTTTCGAGTCTTGAATAAGAAGAAGAACCACGAATCGACGACTGCATACGCGCAATGCTCAAGCACACCAGACTCATCGCGCGACTCGCGATGCAAACCGGGCACCTGTATCTCGACCGCGTAGTCACCGAGTTTGAACCGCCTTGCCCCGCGTATGTGGATCTTCACATCGTGAAAACTACCATCTGCGAGTTTGCGACGATGGCCAGTTACGAAGTGCAAGATTGGCAATCGCTTTCCGTCGCTTGATACTTCCGACCGTCTTTCTGCAAACAGCCGCCGCGCAAGTCGATAATCAAAACAGAAAATCAATTTGCGCTTGTGCTTTTCAAAAACGGCATTCCAAGTATCATCGTTATGCTGATAACCATTCAATGTCGACGCCGTGCGTTCTTCGATGGTCTGTTCCCAATCTTTTCTCACTCTGTTCGGGTTGTAGTAGTGAATGCACGGCAAGTACAGATCGCGAGACATTACTTCGCCGCGCCTGCGCTTACCGTGCCTGCGAACCGATCGATTTGAATATTTCACCATCAAGCAAACTGACGTTTTGCCTTCTCTGTCCACTGTGACGTAATGATCGATGGCAGCCCAACCCGTTTTCTCGCCTTTCTTTCGCGCGTCCATCCACGCAATCATTGTCACTCGGTACGGAAAGCCATCACCTGTCGCCACGAAGCCCGGCGGCAAACAGAAAACCCGATTGACGTAGGTAATATGAAAGTCCACGCAATTCTCTGGCCGGTCTTTGTCGTATCGGCTTGGAACAACATGCGCAACCAAACCGCCGAGCGGCAGCGTGCCGTCTTGCAGACGATGCACAATGCCTGAATTTGGATCGATTATTGCTGAGTCGCCGCGTACATAGATGCCACGGTTTGCTGCGCCAAGAAACTCGCCGCGTGTCAAGACAGTTGAAGACTCAGTGCGTGCATCGTTAGACACGAACCCACTGTAATGCGTTTTTTTATCAACGAAAGGCAACGCTTCGTCAATCGCATTCCATATCTTGTCGCAGCATTCTTTCATATCGTCGATTGTGTTCAGGCCCATATTCACCAAGTCGTCGCTGGTTGAATACATGAACCGCTTTTCCTCACTCTTGAGAAACGTGTCCGTTATGCAATCGATGCCGTGCCGACGCTTGAAGTCGTCTAAGTCGATAGGCTCGGCGATCTTCACGGGCTCTGGTTGCGGCTCAGGCTTTTGCTCAGACTCGTCGGCTGTTGCTTTTTCTTTTCTCGGTGGGCGCGGCACGCCTTTCTGTCGTCGTTGCTTCTTCGGTCTTAGCGGAACGCCTTTGCCCCAGTCCAAAACGTCGCGCTGGTATGCAGACAACGGTACTGGCTCGACCGAGGCGGCAGGCGCGGGTTCTTGTTGTGGTTCGGGCTGTGGCTGTTCTGCCTGCTGCGGTTGTTCGTCTTGCTCGACAGGCTTTCGAAAAATCACTACCAGCCAATTCAAGTAGCGTCGAAAAAGATTGCGCACAAAAACCTCCCACAGATTTTTCTTACAAGTCGAGTGGGCCTTTTCACGTCATGCCCGGGACGCTTGCGGCAAGATGATTGTGGTTCCCGCCTGTCGTCAAAACAAGGGAATCACCTGCCAGAAGATCAGTCGCTCGGTACGCTCGCGTCGTAAATGACTTCTGAGTCGTCGTCATTTTCCTGCTCGACAGGTTCAGGCACTTGCGGGTTGCTCGTCAGTCCGAGTTCTTTGTTTAGATTTTCGACATCGGTTTTCGATTCAGTTGCGCCTTCGATGATGTTAGCGCTTGTACGAATGCGGTCGGCTTCGTCAGGGTCGTAGATACCTGAGAACCCGAACGCCAGTCGCGCGCATTGGATCAGCGCCTTGTGTCGCAACATGCGCCACGGATGCGAGGTCCAAGTCGAAGTGTTGCGCCTGCACTCGCTCATGCGTTCGGTGATCGATGTCGGGTGACTTCGATCCTTGCGGTAAATGATCGCGGTACATTGCTCATCGTCCTGCTTGAACTCCACGCCATCGAACTGCGGATGGTCATTGATAATGCGCGACCAGCCATCGACCGAGACGACCGGCACTATGCCGTTCGCCTTGTCAGGGAACGCGAACAACTCACGCGTGAACGGATTCAAGTTGTGCTGGTCTGCGACCACGAGCAGCGCAAGCATCTGTTCGTTGCTTACGTTGCCTTTGAATGCCGTGGCTTTCAGTGTCGCCATCATCTTGTCAGGGTCCACTTCGTACTTCGATGCAATCTTCGCCACCAGACTTGTGCGTTTGTTTTCCATCTTTGCAATTTCTCCCACTGGATTACCCTCCACTTGTTGAATATCTTTGAAGATTACTTCCATCGATCCATTCCAAGTTCTGATCGTGTCAGTCTGTTAACGTCGTCGAATTTTAATAGTTCACAATGTACAAACCAAACGTCGCCACCTGTCGTGCGCAGTCTATGCCGAAATTTTGTTCCGAAACTTTCTTGAAACCTGCAATGTCCGTCATAAATTCTGAAGTTAACTTCTTCACCGCACGCGCCGCACTTGACCGCAGTCGTCTCAAAGTACCCGTGAACCGTCTCGCTCATTGTCATTGACCGTTGAGCGCCCAACGGGGCAACTCGATTGTGTTTATCACATCGGGATATGCTGGCCACTTGTTGCTTGCACGGCATTCGGCATATGTGCGCAGGTTGCGGTCGCGTGCTGCTCGCCCGCGCGCGCGTATCACATCATCGACGGCGTACACGGCGCAGGCGTATGGCGGGTCTTTCTCGACCGCAATCCAAACGAAGCGATCTGCCTCGAAACCTTCCAAGTAATGCCCGGCTTGAACGTCATAGCGATAACTGACTATAGAACGCGCGAACGGTTCAGGCCGTGCATCCTGCGTGGTCTTTACATCAACCGGGAAGTCTCGTAGCCAGTCGGCGCGTGCCTTGCAACGCTCGCCCGTTTCGCTGTTCTGCCATACAACTGTTTGCTCAGGATCGCCGATGCCGAGTAACGCGCGTGCTGCTTTGTTTTTGTGTACCGAGTCGCGCATCGCAACCGCCAGATCCAACTGCGACTCTGTTACGACTTGCTTGTGCGCGTTCTCTTTCAGCCATGCGGCGTACTCGTCTCTGCCGAGTTTCGTTCTGCGATTGATTTCTTGCGGCGCTGTGACGAACTGCTGCGTCAGCAAATCGGGTTCGAGCACTGCGACATGCACAAGGCGACCGAGTATCAAAGCAGGCGTGTCTGGTCGTTCGATGCCGTCAAGGTACGCGCGCAGGTGCGCGGGTGATCGGTCGATTCGATCCAGCCACCCTTTGCTGACCGCTGACCGATCTGCGTGATATTGCTCGGCAGGCAACGAAATCCGACCAAGTTCCAGTTCTGCCATGCTTGCATCCTCGCCGTGATAAAACGTCATGCACTAACGCTACTGCATTAAATAAATCGCGCTACTGTATAAAAAACACCGCATATTTCTCATCTTACTCCCTTTTCAACCTGCATTACAACATTATAATAGGTGCCTACCTTTTCAGAACTTCTCAACAAGGATTGCGACAATGCCTGTCAGACGAAACGCAAAAAATTCGAAACTGTTTCTTTTCTGGCGTCGCCTCGGTGCTGATAATCGACGCGAGTTCTGTGACACCATGCAAATCTCGCCGGGCATGTTGAACGCCATTACTACCGGCTACACGCGCACGGGTCCTGCGCGCGCGCGCGTCATTGTTGAAACTTCGCAGAAGATGTTCGAAGACGACGACCTGCGATTGGACCTTTGGGACTTACGACCTGACATCTGGCCTGCGCCAGTCGAAAAACAAAAGCCTGCGCGACGCAAACAGAAGTCAGTGAAGTAAGGAACCGGCCGTGCTGTCATGTAAACGCCCTCAGTCGTTTGCGTGATGGCGCGGTCGGTTTTTTTTGCAACGAAAAAGGGAGATGCAAAGTGTTCGGAAAGAATTCGAAGTTAATAGTTGACGCGTCGCTGCCATGGCAAGCGAAAGTCACAATATTCCCACTGATCTGGTTTTGCGATGAGGATGGAATCATCGATGCGACGCCAGATGAAATAGCAAAGCAAACCGGCATTCCCATCGAGCACATCGAGGCGGGAATCAAATTATTGGAACAAGGTGATCCATCGCGCCCGCCCGCAGATGGCGGTCCGCGCATCGTGCGACTGGCCGAGAATTTTTGGCGTTTGATCGATCATGAAAACTACTGACAAGGGGAATTGCTATGAGCCTACCGTGGTTCCGCATGTATGCGGAATTTGCGAAAGACCCGAAAGTGCAAAGCATGGACGAAACATTGCAGCGCCGACTCGTCATGATGTTCTGCCTCAAATGCTCTGAGGAAATAAATCTAAGCCACGACGAACTCGCTTGTGCCATGCGCATTTCAAGCGAGGAACTTGAAACAACGCTGGAAGTATTTCGACGTAAAGGATTCATGGACGCGAACGACGAAATAGTCAACTGGGAGAAGCGACAGCCTGTTTCTGCCAACAGCACGGCACGGGTGCGCAAGTATCGCGAACGGCAAAAGAAAAGACCAAACAAAACAATACCTAACAATCCTGAAACGGCGAGGAAACGTTTCAGTAACGGCGAGGTAACGGCCTTAGATACAGATAAGACCGCTTGCGCGGCAGATGGAGACGCAGACCGAGACGCAAAAAACGTGGTATCGGAAAGTCCTTCACACGGAAAACTATCGACACGTAGTGAATCATTAGTACATCGCGTCGCCAAAAAGAAAGCGACGCGACGCTCACAAAAAAAACAGCCCACTTTCGACTTCGAAGAACTGAAGCGAGTCTACCCGAAGCGTGCAGGCGGACAATCATGGAATCGAGCACTGCGCGCCTGTAACACGCGACTGAAAGGCGGTGAGGATTGGCAAACGATCATCGAAGGAGCGCGACGATATGCCGCGTGGTGCGACGCCACAGACACAACCGGCACCGAGTTCGTCAAACAGGCTGCCACGTTCTGCGGCCCTGACAAACATTACCTAGAACTGTGGGAAGTGCCGCGCAACAAAGGCGAGCGTCGATTCGAGAAAAATGTTGCAGCCTCAGTGGAGTGGTTAAATGAAACAGCATGAAAAGCAAAAATTTCTGGAAGTGATGAATCGATTAGGCGCAGTTTTCAAAGAGGACATAACTAAAGACTTGCTCGCTGCCTATTGGGATTCGTTCGCTGACTGGACATTTCCAGAGTTCAGCGAAGCGGCGACGCACCTTACACGCACGTGCGATTTTTTTCCTCGACCATCTGCGTTTGAAAAACTTCGCAAGGCTGCACAGACGAGTCCGCGCGAGGCATGGCAACGTGCGATGGATCATGCAACTGGCGTCGGTAGCGATTGGCGCAAGTCTCGTACTTGCGGCGATGAACGGATCGACAAGGCGGTCGGCGTTATCGGTGGCTACGAAACTCTCGCTCTTGAGCCTATGTCTGAGCACCAGTGGCTGAGTAAGAAATTCATGGACGCGTATGCAGATATTGCCGAAGTCGAGACTGCGCGCAACGTAGCGCGACTCAGCGACGACACGGTGGCGAAACGGCGGATCGGACATGACGACGACGAATAGGATCTGCATGTGCGGCGCATCGCCGGCGAAGTTCGACATCAACGAAACCTGTGGCGGCAAGTGGGCATACGGTACGCCGAACTGCTGTGGCGAATGGATGTTCGAGTTTCGGAATCACTACACGACCGATGCAATCGAACAGCAAAAACTCGCTGGCATTGCATGGAACAATCTTCCGCGTGGATTACACGACGAACTACTTGAAGCACTGCAATCTGATCCGGCAAACAACTGAGGGCGAATAAATGAAAACGGAACTATGCGGGAAGCACATCGACACGCTGCGCGAGTGGCGCGTGACCTGTGGACTGCCGAAGGATCACGAAGGCTACTGCGTGACCATTGCCATTGGTGGCGCAGGCGGAGGCGGTACTGACGGCAGACAGTTCGCAGCGACTGAACAGTTAGTGACAATCGAAGAACGAGTCGCGTATGTGCCGCTTGTAATCGGCGACGGCGGGAGTACGCCGAAGCGAGACTCCGCGATCACGCCGCGCGAGGCGTTCGAGGCTGGATTCCAAGTCGGCGTCAATTGGATCGCGGATAGTTCCGACGAAACATCCAAGTCAAAACGCATCGAACTCTCATGGGAACACTTTCAAGCCGCGCGCATGAAAGCGGCGGCATCGACTGAGGAATCGTCATGCGAAGGACGGCGAAGATTAACGCCAGACGAGGCCGAGGCAACTTCACCGAAGCACTCACGAGACTGTGAGTACGTGACAAGTGACGGACCTGCACCTTGCACATGCAAGCCAAAATATCCGCCCGGCGCGGACATGAAAGGCGCGACATCGACTGAGGAACCCTGCGGATGAAAAATACTTTCACGGTTGGCTATTTCGACTCTGAGAATCGTTGGCACTTCAAGTCGAAATTTTCAAGCAAACAGGAAGCGATGGAACAGGCGCATAAACTCAATGGCGAGTTAAGCCAGAAAGAAATCGAGCGCCTGACTGCTGAGAACGCGCGACTGCGGGCTGAGCAGCGCGATGCGTTCGAGGCCGGATTCCGCATAGGGAAAAATTACATTTTTACAATGACAGAATCGAAAGTCGTAGCCACCATCGAACTCGCATGGGAGCACTTCCAAGCCGAGCGCATGAAAGCGGCAGGTCCCGAATGAGTGTCGTGCGCATTGTTCCGGGACTTCAGTACGCGCAAGACGGCGCACAGTACACAGTCGGCACTCGTCTTTTCGTTGACGACATCGAAATTGATGGCGTCGTGCGCATTGAGTTAACTGCCGAAATTAGCGAAACATGGCGCGCGACCGTTGTGTTAAGTGGCTGTCGCATTGATGCCGGGCGCATGAAAGCGTCCGAGCAGGATGGAATTAAAAAGACGGGATTGTGCTGAAGTAATCACGAGCGAGCAGCGACCGGAGTCCTGCGGATGAATCTCCTACAGTACCTAATGATCGTCGGCGACGACGAACCGGAAGTGTGCAGCCTGCACGGCTGCGAAATGGACGGCGAGTTCTGCCCGGAGTGTGAAGCGGAGAATGCCGAGCGCATGAAAGCGGCGACAGACGGCCGCGAGTACGTGAGCCTCATGGGTGGCGAAATGTGGATCGAATCCGACCATTAGAGGCGCGCGACGGATGAATGACGACAACCAACATGCTGCACAAATCGCGAATGGCGTGCTGCTGCAAGTGCTGCTCGAGGTCGGCGGCGTTGACCGTCACCAGTTACGCCTGTGCGTCGAATTGAAAAATGCGCTGATCGAAGACTTGGACCACGAGCCGGACGAAAAGTGGATTGACGGTCTGCATCGAGAACTGACAGCGATGGCTGGCACAGTCGATCAAGCGTTACGCGACGCTGAACGAGACGACGCACAAGACGCGTTCCGAAGGGTGCAGGGCGTCGGTCGTCGACCGTGGCGAAAGCGTCAGCCAGCCGCCGCGTGGACACCCTACGCGACGTAGCCGAACCCGACTAACCTGCCTGCAGTAGGTCTGTTGCAAGCAAGGACTTGGCAGGATCTTCGATCCCAGCATCAGCGAACCCGCGTGATCGCAACAGACAAGCGTGGCAGTGACCGCAACCAACCGTTACAGATCCGTCGTCATGGACCGTACCGCGCAACCCGTTGTAGCAAGTGTGCGACAGACCGACGAGTTCCATTCCGAATTCGGTATCGCGCGCAAGTCGCACCGTGTCCGCCTTGCTCAAGTAGATGAGCGGCGTTTCGATTACAACATTCTGTAGAGAATCGTCTAGATATAGACCGCGATTGAGAGAGGTCTGCATCGCTTCCATGAATGTAGAGCGGCAGTCCGGGTAGCCGCCGAAGTCCTCTTGACTAACGCCGGTCACTAACAAGAACGGGTCTCCGTCGAAGTGAACGTACCCTCGGCTGGCCGCGATGGCTAGGAACAGAATATTGCGACCGGGGACAAACGTTTTTTCCAGACCGCCCGGAAGTGTGTCTGCCGATTCGTACAGTTCGACCACTTGCTCCCTGTTTGTCAACGGACTCGTGCCGATCAGAACATCAGGCACCTTCACCAGATCGTGTGGTATACGACGACCTGATAACTGGCTTGCGCGTTCGATGATTGCGACCGCCTGAACCAACTCGATCCGATGCCTTTGGCCGTAGTCGAACGTGACCGCCCGCACATTGTCGTAGGTGTGCAGCGCACAAGCCAAACAGGTTGCACTGTCCTGCCCTCCTGAGAGGACAACCATCGCGTTTGTCATTGTCGTGTCCGTTGTTCGTTGAAAAAGTAGTACACCGGGTCAGTAAGGCCGTGGTAGCCGGCCACATGTGAGAAGTCAGAAGTCAGCGAGGCGGACAGGCACGCCAGCGCGGTGCGTCCCATGAGGTCCTCGTAGTCGTAGTGAAAGTTGATCGGTCTAGTGAATTGGATACTCGGCTGCGCAGGCACAGGCGGAGTACCGACAGACCATCCGAGCAACTGAAACGCGCGCAGTAGCGACAGGCTGTAGTAGTCGGTGTGGCAGACGATGCGTTTGTAATGCGCTCGCCACTTGTGAAAATACCACGCGGCAACATGCATCAGTCGCCATTCATTCGGAATGCCGCTGTCGTAGTGAGGCATGAAGTCCCACAGGTCGCGCGGCACGAGACCGAGTACGCCAGTTGCATTCATTATGTCCCACGAATCGTCCGGCAGAGCATCTATGACCATCTGGTGCAACGGACTTGGATAAGGCTTGTCGGCAGCGCAAGGCACGAGCACCAAGTTCGGCGCGCGCGGTACATAGTGCTTGAGTTGATCCATGTACTCGAATATCTCGGCACGGAAAAACGAGCCGTTGCAAGTGACCGAGAAGTCACGAAGCGAAGTCGCGAACACGCCACGCTCGGTCCGCGGTGCGCGCCACTGACAGTCACACTTCCATAGCGCATCGACCGTCTCAGGCCGCATCGCGCAAAACGCCTCGAGCGCCGTTCTGTCGCGCGCGCGCAGGGGCGCGCCCACGAACGATGCCACGCTTTCAGCGATCACCCGATCTTCGTGGAACGCGATTGTGGCCGCGCCAGAGAATTGTGCGCCTAACGCGTGCAGCAGTGGACGCCACGTCGGCGGTGCGTTCTCCACCGTGACATCGAAGTCCAGTGAGGCATAGGCAACGGACTTAAACAGTCCCATGAAGCCACCGTAGCGATCCTCATAGCGACCGGGCGCATTGAGTTGTTGGCCTGCGTCGAAGACCAGTGGCTGGCGTGGCCGGTCGGCTGCTGACGGATGAGACGTTGGCATGGCCGGCCATTTATACCGCAGCCACGGCCAAGGTGTCGCGCCCCAGCGCGAATCGACGACGCGACGCACGCCCCGCCCCATGCCCCCAAATCGCGCAGAATCGCGCAGGGCGCGCGATCCCTCGCGCCCCGCCCCATGACATGTCGTCGCACGACTCAACGTTGACGCGGCCCACAATTCGTTGCCTGTGAAACATTACTCGTTGCCTATGAAACCTTTTGGTGACACGGAGACGGCGCCGTATAATGACGACGTGACAACGTATCCCACAAACGATGAACGACGCACGAAGTGCCCCGACGTGAGTCACGGCACGCGTACATCATCGACCCATGCGCACGCGACGACGACGGTCCTCAGCCGAAACGAATCGCGCACGCGCATGGCGACCCGGGGTTTCAACGTTGTCCGTCTGATGGGAGACGAACAGGAAGTCCCATCGTCCGCCGGTCCGCATAGTGGGGTCGGGCTACACGAAGTTTCAGAGGTTCGTGTAGCAACCGTTTAGTCGGTCGGTCGGCGCCAGCCGACGCGAGAACCGAAACGGGGAGGGGAATTAACCCCAAGCATTTTCTCAAACCCGCTCACCAGTTTTGGATTTCATTATGAGCCGTTCGCGACGACGCGAGTGGCACTCATGCAATTCAAACTGAGGAACGACAATGAACGCAGTAGCAATCGAAGCAAAGAAAAATCTGTTACGGATTCTTTGCGATGCACCAAACGACGCAGAAGTTTTAATCACGCGGAGTTTGAAAAACTTTACCGAAGTTTGCGTTTTCAAAGGCGCGTGTCTGTATGCGAAGTTTCGCGTCAGTAAGAGAACAGGTACGGTCGTCAGGCAGATTTAAACCGAGTGGATTTTCCAAACGCATTGCTTAGGCAATGCGTTTGCTGATTTTCATTCACCATCAACTGAGGAAACACAAAATGGAAAATCAATTCGAAGTATCGCATGGAATTTGGTGCCGCGTATCGGGCGGCGTCACCGGCACTCGCGAAGCATGGCTTCGTGAGGCTGGCAAGCAATGGGTCGGCACGCACGAGCAAGCCGAACAATACGCGAACAAGTTGCACACCGCAGCACAAAAACGCGACGGCCTCACATCGTACAGTTACAAAGCACGAGCACTTTCCGAGCGCAGTTACTACTGAACAAAAGTGAATAACTCGGGAGCATTCGCAAGAATGCTCCCTCTGATATTCACCAACTGAGGAACGACAAAATGAATACCAAAGAAGCAAAAGAAATCGCGAAAGAGTTTCCGAAAATCGAACTCTGGTGGGATCGGCACATCAAGTTGTGGACGATCACGCCCGCGAAAGGTTACGACGGCCCAGCGGATTACATTCCTTCGGGATGGTTTCCTGACATGACCGACGACGAGTTGCGCGCGAACTTCGCATACAACTCGGACAACTACGAAGCATGGTCGTCAAAAGCGACCGCATACCGCTAGAAAGTGAAAGCCTCAAGCCCGTTCGATGAGCGGGCTTTTTGATTTTCACCAATCAACTGAGGATACAAACATGGCACACGCATTCAACATCGACACCGCACCGTCTGCACAAGTTCAAGCAATGATGATGCTCGAAAAGGTGCTTGACGTTTCAAGCAACTGGCAAACGGGCAGCGATCACGACGAAGCATGGAACGCGCATACGAACAAGGCGGGCGAGCATTGGTACATCGTCGTCGATTCAGACGGCAGCATCGATCATGTACGCAACCACGAAGCAGGCGAGTCGACTTGGTAGCAGCAAACTGAACCACCATGTCCGTTCAATCGAGCGGGCATGTTAGTTCAATCCGAACTGTATCAACTGAGGAAACAAACATGTCACGCAAAGACTACATTGAACTCGCCAACGTTATCGCTGGTTGCAAACTGCCCGGTTACGGCAAGGCTGCCGAAGCAGCGAACGCGACACGACGCACCATTGCGCGCGAACTCGCGAGCATATGCAAACGCGACAACCCGACCTTCGACCGCGAACGTTTTCTTGACGCTTGCAACATGACGGACTGACACAATGAACCACCAAGCATTCGCGCAAGCGAGTGCTTGTTAGTTCAACCCACATCAACTGAGGAACGACCATGACCAACGAACTTCTGGAACTACTCGCGCTGTTGGCGAGGCACGACGATCAACTGGCCGCGCAAATTCTCGCGCATGTCAAACACGAAACGCCAGCGAGTGAATGAACCACCAAGCCCGTGCGATGCGCGGGCTTGTTAGTTCAACGCAAACCAACTGAGGGTTAGAAAATGAAACGCACATTAGGAACAATCAATTCTGAAATCCGACAACTGTTTGCTGACAACGATGTGGTTGTGGACGGACCGGGCATCGAAGCATTCGAGAACGCGTGTGAAGATCTCGCGGAAGTCAATCCAAAAGCGGCAGCGCGCATGAATAAGTTGGCAGACGAATGGGACGTAGCATTCGCCAAGACTGCGCCGCGGTCGTACTGGAACAAGTAACGAAGCGTGAATAACTCGGACGCACTCGTTGAGCGCGTCCTTTGATATTCACCAACTGAGGAACGACCAATGAGCAACATGAGTTACTGCCGGTTTCAAAACACGCTGTCCGATCTGCGCGACTGCGCAAACGCATTGCGCGACGGAGCAGGATCACGCAGCGACGAGGCGAAAGAAGTGCTTGATGATCTGACAATGCTGCGCGCCAAACTCGACAAGATGCGCGACGAAGGCAAGGAAGGAACGCCCGAGTACGAGGAAGTTTTGGAAGACTACGATCATGGTCAGGAAGAATACGACGAACTGCTCGACAACGAACTGATGCTTGATGCAGAAGAAACGCGCGCGAAGGACGCGCTGATCGAACTGTGCAAAGAAATCGCCGAAGACTTCGGCGACGAAGATTAATGAACCACCAAGCCCGTGCGATGCGCGGGCTTGTTAGTTCAACGCAAACCAACTGAGGAACGACAATGTACTACGAAATAAATGTTAGCAAAAACGGCAAGCACTTTTTCGCGACGCACGAACGGTCACTGACTAACCTGATCAAAACGTCGGCAGCACTTGAGGTATTCAGAAAAGTATTTCCTAGCGAAGAAGGCTACGACTTGCGCGTGACACGATACGAAACGCACGGCTACGAAGTTGCGTTTACTGAGTGAATGACTCAAGCCCGTTGGCGACAGCGGGCTTTCTGATATTCACCAACTGAGGAACTACCAATGAACAAACGCCAACTGTCCGTTGCGAACGACGCCTACTTGGAAATGTTTTGCACCGATATGGAACTCACCGATAGTCAGCGCGTAGAACTGCGCAGCGTCAAGACGGTGCATCATCTGTGGGACATACGCGACAAGCAGGACGAGGACGACGAGGACGGATACAGCGAAGGTCAATTCGATTGCTTGATGTGGGCAATAGAAACGACCAAGTGAATAACTCAAGCGCACGCGAGCCGTGCGCTTTTTGATATTCACCAACCACAACTGAGGAATAGAAATGACTACAAGCAAAGCAAAGCAAGAGCAAGGCCATCACTACTATGCGGCCACCGTGTTCGGCTGGAAGACCGCGGACACCCGCAAGGAAGCGCTCGACGGACTGGTAAGTTCGTTTCGTTCGAGTCTCAAGCCGATGGTGGCGCGCGCGCAGAAGGAAGGTGGGCCGGGCGTTTACATATGGTGCTGCCGCGTTGAAGCGCCAAGCGACGCATCGTATGAGATAAGTTGGTACGTCCCGCAAGGTGTCGAGGTCAGCGAGGCTGCGGAAGTCTACGTTACCAGCATCACCGCGAAAGGTCAGGCGTACTTCGACCTGACAGCAGAAGTTGAAAAGCACAACAAACGCAAGACTCGCCAGTCGGCAGTCGGCGAGTAAGAAACCACCAAGCCCGTTCGCAAGAGCGGGCTTGTTAGTTTCACCAACTGAGGAAACGAAAATGAAAACCGAAACGGTCTATGGCTTTGATGGGAACGGATACGGGATCGGCGACCGCGTTGAATTGCACCCTTGCACAGACCTGTGGATGCGTGGAGCGCGGTACGGCGTAGTGGTGGGCATGTCATTGACTCCGAATGATCGAGTCAAGGTCGAACTCGACGCGAGGCCGGGGCAAGTCTTTGCAGGCAGCGCGGACACCTTTCGCGCACTGCAAGAGTGAATAACTCAGGCGCGTTCGATGAGCGCGCCTTTTGATATTCACCACCAACTGAGGAACGACAATGAGGTTAACCAGAGAACAGCGTGTGTCACTAAAGCGAATCTACGAACGTCCGACCAGCACAGCAGACAGCGTGTATCGGATCGACCTGTCACTGCGCGGGTATCGGCGATTCCGTCGCACCGTGCAACCCGGACCGGGCTGCGTCATGGTTCGATGGCAGGGCATGTGGCTCGGCATTGAAAAAGACGGTTACGTCCACTCGTGAATAACTCAGGCGCGTTCGATGAGCGCGCCTTTTGATATTCACAACTGAGGACACCACATGAAATCCAATCAGCATTTTATCGTTCGGTTCTGGAACGGTTATAAATGGAGCGTTGTTCAAGACAAGGACTATTTTTGGGAAGCAAGGACTTGGAACTCACGCGCAGCGGCGCAAGAGTTTGCCGATGTTCACAAGCCGCAATTCGGCGGCAAGGTAAAAGTGTTCGCGCGTTTTAGTTCGCATAAAAAGTGCGAGCATTCGTGATTGACTGAGGCGCATTCGATGAGTGCGCCTTCTGGCAATCATGCCAAAACAAACTGAGGAAAGAATATGAATACGAAAACAAAAGGCTTAACGCTGAACGAGTTGGCGGAAGAAATCACGCGACAGAATGCCGCGAAGTATGACTTCGTTGCCGACACTCGACACCTGACCGTTGAACCCGACAGCAGCAGTCCGACTAATCTCATACTGAAAGCGGGCAGCAGTGAACGGTTCCCGATCAAGCAGCACGCCATTCGACAGATGGGCACGCAACTCGCAATCCCGGCCACGTTCGTTGACCGGCTCGCAGAGTCGCACCCAGACATGCTGGCATGGAACATAAATCAGTTGTTCCAGCGCGAGCCTGCGACGCGGATGGTTCGTGTGCTGTTTGATAACGTCAGAGCGTACCTGTCGAACGGTTATCGTCCACTTGATAACTACGACTTCGCCAACGCCACATTGTCGCGACTTCAACAACTGAAAGCAGAAGTGCTGAACTGCGACATACTCGAGAACCGCCTGTATATCAAAGCAGTCATTCCGGGCATCGAGAGAATGGTGTCGAAGGTGAAAGGCGCGTACTTCGGCGACGGCGGACACAATCTCATCCACTTGTTCAAGCCCGGCACTTGCCTGTCGAATTCCGAAACGGGTCAAGGTTCGGTTGCGGTCGAGACAGGCACTTGGGAGAAGGGTTGCTCGAACATGGCAATACGGTCGAGCGGTTCAATGCGCAAGTACCATGTCGGCGGCAAGTTGTCAGAAGGCGACGGCGTGCAGGAACTGTTCTCTGACGCCACCAAGATCGCAAATGACAAGGCGTTCTGGATGAAAGTGCAGGACCTCGTGACCGCTGGCCTGTCGCTCGAACGGTTCAACGCGTCAGTCGATGAGTTCGAGGCAGCCATGACAGGCAAACAGATCGAACGCCCGGCAGACGCCATCAAGGCTCTGCCAAACCTGACGGCAACTGAACAGGACGGCATTCTGGCGTCGCTCATTCAAGGCGGCGACTTGTCACAGTTCGGTATGCAGTGGGCGATAACTCACTACGCGCAGAACGAGCAAGTGAGTTTCGAGCGTCAAGTCCAACTGGAACGTCTCGGCGGCGACATAATCGAGTTGCCGAAGACCGACTGGACACGCATCGCAGAAGCAGCGTGATGTAACAAAGTGAACCACCGTGCCACTTCGCAAGAGGTGGCACGTTAGTTCAATCAACTGAGGAAACGACAATGAATGGAAACATACCATTACACCCAAAGCGCGGTCTCGACCCGCACCTGACGTTCTGCCCGCGCTGCGGCGGCGATGCGAACGACCTCACGATAGGCCACTTGCGCCGCGTCGAACTGATAGACAACTGGGGTAGAAGTTACGATCCGAAGCAGTACGCCTATGCCAATCGCGGCGAAGGCACGCGACGCGTCATACAGGAACTGGAAAAGGCAAATCGCCGTTTCAGAGATTGGCAGGACGTACCCGAAGGCGAGCGCGTTCCATCCAATGGACCGTGCGACAAGTGCGAGGCCGAACTGGTCGAGCACAAGGCACTGGTTGCAGCAGGTGGTATCTATTGGAACTGCAACAGTTGTTCGCAAAGTGGCGTAATTAAAGCGCAATCAGAATTGGCAAAGGCTGTGCGTCGGCACGCAGGCATTGAGGCACCGGCCCCGGTCGGTGTGCAGTTCGAAACCTGCGACGAGCACACGCCGCGACCGATCAGCCTGACCTGAAGTGAATAACTCAAGCGCACGGCTCGCGTGCGCTTTTTGATATTCACCAACTGAGGAAAAGACAATGATTGAGCAAAGCGACCGACCACCGATAGTGGACGACAAGCACCTGACCTATCTGGACGGACTGCGTGCATCAGGCATCACCAATATGTTCGGTGCATCGCCGTACCTAACCAGAGCCTTCAAACTGACATCGCCTCAAGCACGCGAGGTGCTTCTGTATTGGATGCAGTCGTTCGAGAAACGGCACAAGCAGTGAATAACTCAGGCACACGCGCGCGCGTGTGCCTTTTGATATTCACCACAACTGAGGATTCAGAAATGAAAGTAACACTTACGATAGAAGTTAATTCGCTCATGGACGCCGCACTGATCGACGAGTTCGTCGTGCGGGAAAAGATGCAAGCCAATGTAACCATGACGACCACGCCGAATGGGCAGCAGTCACGAGGCAAGCGCAAGGCTCGCGTGATTATATCGCGTTCGCTGTTTTCGCAGATTGCGGCGGTACGCAACGAAGGTCTGTCCCATGACGAAGTAGCAAAGCGGTTCGGTGTATCGCACGCAACGGTCGGCCGAATTTTCAATGGCAAGCATGTGCTGCAAAAGAAGGCGGCGAAGGTCGCGGCGGCGAAAAAGAAGTAGGAGAAAACGAATGGACAATCTGTTTGGATTTTTACTGGTGGCGGCGCTCGCGTGTGGAGCGTTCGTTTGGATGGGTTTGATTGTTGAATGGTGGCTGCGAAAATGAAAGACACACCGGGCGGTGCCCTGTCGGATATGCGCCGACGCGTCAGGCACAAGTGCGCGTGGTGCAAGACATCATTCGTGGCAGTCAAGAGCGCGGTCTACTGCAGCAACTCGTGCCGACAGAAAGCGAAGTACGCGAGGAAGAAACAACAACAGGAGAATTGAGGTTCTAACTACGAGCGCCCTGCGGGGCGCTCACTGGTAGGACTTTCCTGCCGTTTACTGAGGGAGAAAACTATGTACGTTTATATCAAGACCGAGCCGGGAGTGTGGACGGTCGGCTACACCAAGCCAAACGGCGACTGGGACGCGGAGTCGGATCACAACAGCAGAGAGGTCGCGGCGAGTCGTTGCAACTACCTGAACGGCAATCATGCGGCTGTCGATCCAGACGCGGACGTGATCGGACGAATACTCGACACCGATCTCAAGTCGGTGCAACTGCAACTGGAACACGAGCGGATTAAGAACGAACGCTTACGAGAAAAGAATGCGGAACTGCGCGAAGCATTACTCGCAATCAAGGACGCGTTCCTGATCGTATCGCGTGAACGCGAGCAGACTGAAGGAGACGCATCATGAGTGGTGCAGCCTGCACGCATACCTATGAAAATTCGTGGTGGGAATATGATGCGCGAGGCATCGCGCTAGCGCGGGTGTGCGAGAACTGCAAGACGGCAACGTTGGCGAAGTATCGCCCGGAAGTATTGACGGACGGCGACTACGAATGCGACGAACCGATTGAGCCAGAGGACGAACTGTACTAGTGCAACCCTGATGCCCGGTGAGAGCGGGCATCGTGGTCAGCATTGACCGATACTGAGGAGAAAAGAAATGGACAGGAAGTTGTTACTGAAGATGGCTGGCTCGTTCGTGGCAGTCATGCTGATGGTGTTCGTTACCATCCGCTTGATTGATCGGGAGCAAGCGCAGCAGGTGTCGCAACTGGACGCGATTGTCGAAGCGGGATTCAGAACCGACAGTCAAACCAAGCGACAACTGCCGAGCATCGAATTGCCGGTTGTAGGCAGGCCGGTGAGTGACTTCCAATTACCCGCAAGCGACCACGCGTACTCGGTCTATTCAGACGACGAGTTGCGTGCTATGTCGGTCAGCGATCCGGACGCCGCTGTGCTTCTTGCACGGCGCACGGACAACGACGACGCTGCCGAGTTGCTTTACGAACGCGCGGTGGCGTTGAGCGGCAGCCCGGACCCATTGTTCGAGTGGCTGTTCAACAGGCACAGCCGCGCGGGCGCGCGCACGGGCGGGGAACTCGAAAGTCTTGAGAGCACAGAAACGGCCTACGAGATCGCGCTGACGACTTCGAAGATCGTTGACTGGCCGGACGGCGTGCAACGCTATGCCAACGAGTTGCTTGCAGAGGGCGTAGACCTTGCGCCGATCAAGCAGCGAGCAGACAGGCGCTTTGATCGATTGACACGGGAGCGGCAAGCATTGCTTGGCGAAGGGTGGCAGTCATGAGAATCGTTGTCCTGATTGCACTACTCGTGCCTGCGTTCGCTTATGCGGCGTGCCCAATGGACACAACGGGAACGCAGCCGACCGACGACTATAGCGAGTATGGATTGACTGCGCAGGTTCCGTGTCGCAACTGCCGCGAGATCAGCAAGTTTCCCGGTGACGTAGGGAACGCGGCATGGAACTATGTCATGGTCGGATCGGCAGCGGGAGTGTATGACAAGGAATACGGCATAGGATCTATCGGTTACAAACTCGGACCTGAATCCAGTTTCACCATTCGCGTCAAGAATGGTTTGGGTCAGACCGAGAACGTAACCATCATCACCGTATTCAGAACGCTGAGCGTGTCAGGCGTCGCCGTGTCATTGCAAACGCGTACCAGCATCAAAGGCTGGCGCGTGTTCTCGGTGTCACCAAGCGGCGTGCCAAGCACTGCACCTTACGAATATCAGAAGATATTGGAATCGACTGCATTCAAAATTCCAAGCAGTGCGGGTGACGACGGCTACACGGCAGGCGAAGATTGTCTCAAGAATGACGGCACAGTCAGAACGAGTGGCGGTGGTTCAGACGGCGGTGGCGGTGGCGGTGGAATATCACCAAGCGCGCCTCGTTGCTATCGGGATCGCGGCGACCGCTATGTTTGCGACTAAGTGATCGATTGAAGTACAGGAGACAGCAATGATTCAGCGTGACAAGGACGACCTGCGCGCGATGCGTGGCATCCTGTTCAGCATAGTGGTTTCGGTAATGCTGTGGGGTGTGCTGATATTATTGTTTAGAATTATTTTTTATCACTGATACAACGTTGCTCGAATAAGCGCTCCAATGCCGACGACTCGGCTTGGAGCGCTTTTTTTTTGGCTTCGGTTTCTGCGTTCGCTTCGTCCGCGTACAACTGCGTCAGACGCATTCCGTAGTACACGCAGACGGCATCGCGGTGCGGCGTCACGCGAGTCGAGTATTCCACAGTGAACTTCTGATCGTGCCCGCACGCGACGACATAGCACGCGGCATTCGCCATGATAAGCAGACAGAGGATCGGAGCGCTGTGCATGTCATTACATCGCAGTCTCTATGTTCCAACCAGCCGAAGAATTTGAGAATTAATATGCGAACTGATCGCATGTGTTCCGTCGCATGTGAGTTCACCTGCGGTGAACGTTAGTCCTGATCCCGTTGGTACAGATTTCCACGCCCAATAGACTGCCCAAGATCTTTTGTTTGTTGTCACTGTATTCATAAACGCCAAGTTACCAATGGCGTCGAGTTGAGCATCATCGGTAACTTGAGTCCAGCCCGGCGCCGTCCCGGTAGTTGTTTGATAACGCACGGCAATTAATAGATACAGCCATGAGCCAGTTGTTGCGGAGGTAAATTGTAAATATGGGAAGTAAGGTGCCGATGCGACAGTACCTTCCTGCAATGAGCCACCAGCATTTTGCGCGACAGGGTTGGTAACTGAAGCAGGATCGGTAAACGATGCCATCTGCGCGGCGCACGGATTTCCTGTTGACCATGACAGAGTAAAATCATCATTAGAGTCGTTGGTTGCTATGCGCGAAAATAATTTCGCGTGTGAAGTGGTAAGGAATGCGTTGTCGTGAAACTGTGTCCAGCCCGCAGGGGCTGACAAATCTTGCGCAAGACCGGTGTAGTACACGATCAACTGATTTCCGGCAGTGCGCGCCGGCAAGTCAAGCGCCACAGAGCCGCTCGACGATCCGGAGTTCGATGCCCAATTCCCTGCCTCTACTAACTCATACGCGAGTGGCGTGATGTATGTGGCCGAAATATCAAACGTCGCGCTGGATATAATGTTTGTCCCTGCATCGTCGTCGGCAATTTCAATGGTGATATTGAGTAGATCGGTGCCTGCTGTTGGACGATTGCAACTGAACTCCCTGTCCACATCGAGGAATTGCCAAGTATCGGCTGTGCCGACATCAAGTGTGCCGAAGTTGACAGTGCATCGCACCCATCGGTCGCCGAGTTCAGAACCGCGCCACTCGCCCTCTGGCACACCGGTCTGCGTCGGCACTCCAGCGGCATTCAAATAATACAAGCGACCATCGGCACCTACTACGATGCCTGAATAGCATGTCGCATTAATTCGCTCGTTGTGAAGTTCGGCGTTTGTCAAACCTGCTGCCTGATCGTTGAACACCAAGTCGCCGGTTGAAGTGCGCGTCACATAATCTTCGGGATCGTCCCAAACAGAATCGTCTTCCTGCACCATTACAAGATTGACGCCCTTGCCCTCCTTGTCGAGTGTCCACTCGGTTACAAAATACTTCTCTCCACTCAAGCCAAGTTCTTCGCAGTCAAGGTTCACTGTCGTTCCGGGCTGAACACGAAAGCACGACCAGTTGCCTTGAAAGTTTACGACCCGCTGCATCCGTGACTTACGCAATCGAATGATTGCGTTTCGCTGTGCCTCGTAGGAATTATTACAGGCGTTCTGATCGAACGTTTGATACTTGACCTCGTTGTCAGCGTCCTCGTATGTACTGTCTCGCTGCTCAGGATAAGGGTTCGCAGTGTAGTTACGAGTCGGATCGACGAACTTGCCATTGATTCGGTTGTACCGATTCTCGCTAGGCGTCGATGCTTGAAACTGTAAAGAGCCGGAAAGATTCGCTTCGCTGAGTGTCACTGTTGCAGCAATCGGTGCACCCGCGAACATGCGCCACTTGCCCTGCGAGAAAACCATTCGACCAAGCATCGCGGTTTCCAGAATTTCTCTGACAGTTTCCCGACTCTGATCGGCGTAGAATGTGAAGTTGCAGGTGTACCGTTTCTGCGTACCGGACGGGACAGTAACCAGTTCGTCACATATGTCGGCCGCCGCCGCGACCAAATCCCAATCTATCCGCTCATGTGACTCGCCGTAACCAATGCGTCCCCATCGCATGAAATCTGCTAAACACAACGCCGGGTTCTCTGTCCATTCCCAAGTTTCGTGATCTTCTATGTCGTGCGCTTCGCGCGGATCGTAGACCTTGCTCCCTTTAATGAGTGCTCGAAGATTCTGTGGGATGCCTCCTTCAAACGCTTCGTTATTCGCAACCAATGACATTTTGGTATAGAACAATGACCAACTTCGACCCGTGTGGTCGGTCGTCCAGTTGTCCGGAAATTCGCTGAGCAAGTTAGCGATGGCGGTCTGCGTTGACGTACCTCTGCGCGTATCAATCTCTACTACGTCTGCGAATGGGCCGCCGGTAACAAGTCCGGAGTCGCCAGTAATATGCGTTCCGATAACTATGTCTGTATCGTCAATTCGAAAGGCGACAAACGAATCAATCTCGCGCCCGGTAAGCGCCACCAACCTATGCAGATCATTGTTTCCCTCACCGCCTGTATTCGCGAACAGCAACGGGCCGCTCAACATGTCCTGCCCGTACACGAATGCTTGCGGTTGTACCGACGAGCGAACGGTCAGCAACTTATCAGCGGCGGCTTGAGACAGGTCGATCTTCGGAGCCAGTGCTTTGGAAATCAGAGACAGTATCGCAATGCGTGCGAGATTGACCGCGACGACATACGCGAGTGATGCGGTCGCAAGGCCAGTGCCAAAAAATACTGCGCCGAGGAACGCTAGTGCCGGTCCCACTTGAACCCCTGACCGCAGTGCTCGAATGGCACTCGGTAAATAGTGCGACGATATTTCACAGCAATATATTCCGGCATCATCAAGCCGACGAAAGAGTCAGTGAAATAAGCAATGTCGCCGGGGATCAATTCACTACGCGGCACTGCCTCGCCGAGTACGCGCGCGAATGCGTCGTAGAGTCCGCCATCCTCGCGTAGTTGCGCCACCGCCGAACGCCGGCACTGATAGCGCAGGCAATCGCGGAAGTCTCGGCCCCACCCGATGCGGATTGATTCGATCACGAAGCGCACGCAATCCAACTCACCGAGCACCGAAGGACGCGTAGAGACTTCGGAGAAGTACGAGCGCAGAGCAGTGACATTCACGCGCGCGGAACCGAAAAGTTCAATCGACCGGGACTGCCTTGCACCTGCTCGCCACCCCATTTGATCTGCAAGTCGGCCATGCGAAAAACATATTCAGCGATCAAATCTCCGGAGTCGGTGATCTGTTTGTCCTCATCAGTAAATCGGATGTCCGATCTGCCGCGACCATTCGTGCCACGCGACTCACAGATCATTGTCAGTTCAGCCGTATGCTGTCCGAGTGAAATAATTACATGATCCATGTAACCGGACCACACGATTACCGGATCATCAATCAATACGCCATTCACATCGTCGAAGCCGAACATCAGTTCAATATCTCGACGGTGGTAGTCGTCAGTCTTCGCATCCTCGATTAGTGCAGGATCAACACCAGTCAGCGACAAACTCACACCATTCGGCGCAAGACTGATCGACTCCTTGATGTCTCCCGTTATGCCTCCAAAGTCTCCGACACCCGAGTAGGTTTCGCTTCCGTAGATCGGATGCACCGCAATGCGCGGGCCGATCTCAGTGTGAAAGCGTTTCACACCTGACGCGAAGTCCAATCGCGCAAACAATATCGGGCGAATGACTGCCGAGTTAAGGGCATTGATATTGTCGATTGAAATATCGCGCGTAGTCATTGCGTTGCAAACACGTCTTCGATCATCGACAGCGTAACCGACGACAAGGCGTCACCGTTCTTCCAGTTGCGCGAGGTCCAGCCGTTCACCGGGTTTTCCAATACGAACACGCCGACTGGAATGTTCTGCGGCTCGACGTACACAGTGGCACCGTTCGCGGGCGAGGCGCGCAGGCGCGGCTCGAACGTTACCGTGACCAAGCCGGATCCATTGCTCGACGCATTCGCCGTGACCATTTTCAATTCGTGATCGCCGTTCACCACCACCGAGAAGTAGTCGCCGAGCATCAGCCAGTTCGTGACGGTCGGAGTTGCCCCGGACAGGTTCAGCGTATTGCCGACCTGACTCGCGCCTGCGACTACGGGCGTGCCCCCGCCCGCGCCCCTGCGCGGGTTATCGTACACGGGCACGCGCAGGCGATGCGCCTGCCCGCGCACGGCTGCGATGATGCCAAGCATCACTGCGCGATCTTCCTCAACCAGTGCATCGAAGCCGTACACTAGTTTCCACTTGTAGCCCTGTCGATCTAACGTCTGTGCGCTCGCGATCAGAGGCGACGCATATAGCGCAGTGTTTGCAATCAGTGACACCTGAACGCTCGTCGGGCATTGCGTTAGATTAAAGGTCGTCATGAATACGTCCCGCGCCGCAGTTCTTGCAGGAATTCGCCTTTCAGTTTCTTGTTGTTCTCGTCCAAGATCGCGACCATCTGTTCCGGTCCAAGGTTAGAGCCTTCGATGTTATTCACTTGCGTGATATTCACTACCGGACCTGCATTGGCAGAAGTGGGCAGGCCAGCGTTGAGGTTCGGCATGAACAACTCGCCACCGCGTTCGCCGACCATGTAGGTGCGGCCGCCTGACACCATGCCACCGGCAGCGCGAAACCCGCCGAAGCCAAACAGGCTTTGCATGATGTTAACGCCCGCGCTGCCTTTTACGAAAGATTCGTGCAGTCGCTTAACCTGTTCGACGAAACGTACCTCGCTGCGCTGGTTGTGTTCGTTGCGTTCGCTACTGGTTGACTTGACGACCGATGGCACCAGCGCATTGGGAATGATTCGACCGCTGGCAGGCGCAGTGAACAACTCAGGGCCGCGCTCGCCGACGAGGTAGACAGTGCCCGGCGATACAGGACCGCCCGATGCGCGACCGCCACCGAAGTCAAAGCCAAGACTGCGAAACAGTATCGACGCATTCAGGCTCGGCATAAAGTGGGTCATGTGATCCTTTATTATTTCACGCCACTCTCTGACCCGTTCGATCAGGGACGACTCGTGTCTGTGTTCGCCGTGTGTCTGATTGCTGGCGATTGAAACTTGCTCACGCTGACTAAACAATTCACGCAACTGCGTGATGCGATCCTGCAATGATTCGTGCGAAGTGTCTGTCGCTAGACGGCTCGTGGCTTTCGAGACTTCGGTACGTTCGAACAGTTCATGCACGCGTTCCAGTACGTTGTTCGGAATGATCGACCCGCTGACCAAAGGCTTCAGGAGTTGAGGCCCGCGCGCGCCAACGATAGACACGCTGCTATCGCCGAACAGATGACGAATGAATTCAGCAAACGAACTGATCGACTGGTCTACATTCTGCGTGAACAAATCCGGCCCGCGCCTGTTCACTGTCGAAACGTTTTGATCACCGAACCTGTTGCGAACCAAGTCAGAAACGTTTGAGTGAAAGGCTCTGACATTTTTCGTGAACAGTTCAGGTCCGCGTTCACCTACAACGTAGGTTGTTCCAGCACTGACCGGTCCACCTTTCTCGCGTCTGAACAGATCACCTATGAACCCAAACAACCCGCCGCCAGAATTCACGCCACCGCCACCGAACAAGGCTTTGGCAATGTCGGCGGCTACCGCTTGCGCAAGAATCTCCTGAATGAGTTTCCCGAAACTCTCAAGCATTCCTTTCGCGCCATCGTCGAAGCCGTTTATAAGTCCATCGGCAATGCTGTCCTGTATGTTCTCGCTGGCGCGTTCAGCAAACGTATTGACGCCGCGTATCGCATCCTCGTAGGACTTTTGTATGGCGAGAATTTCGCGCTCGGCTGTCTCGGCGCTTATCAGCGGTTCGCCTGAAAGCGCGTCAATCGAGTTGCGCTTTTGCTCAACGTCCGCGAGTGCTTCGTTCATTCTTTCTAACGGAGTCAGGTTTCGTTCCGTCATTGCAGCCGCTTCTGACTGCATCGTCGCAACTGCCGCTGACGCCTCCGCGGCAGCCTTAGAAGCGCGGGCCATTTCGTCTTGCGCTGCTGCACTCTCCAAAAGCCGTTCGCGATAATCTTCAAGATCAACGCCAGCAAGTGCGGCCGCTGCGCCTGCCGCTTCGAAGGTGCGAGCAAGTTCGCCAGTCGCAAGACTGTATTCCATCGTCTCAAGTTGCGACGCGTCCATCGTCGCCGCTTGCTGCTCTATACCAGTGATCAAATTCTGGATGGTTGCGAGCGCGCTTGCGGATTCCGTTTGGAGTTTTTGTGCGGCGCCTTCGTCAACGAATGTCAGTTTGCGTTTCGGCAGTTCTGATAAATCTATTTCTTCAATGGCAGCGCCGAAGTTGCGCACGCCGTCTTTCATGTCCTCCCATATGCGCTGATACTTGCCGAGGTTCGGATCGTTGACGAGATCGTCGAGGCCATCGGCGATGTCCGCTTCCCATTCCTCCTGTATGCGCGCAGCATCGTCGAAGTTGCCAGTGATCTGAGCGACGAACTTTGCCATGCCTGCGCCAGCAGTTTTGCCGACCGTTTCGAAGCCGAACTTGAGTACCGAAAACCCCGCTCGAAAACTATCCAGCACAACGGCGAGCACGCCGGTGACGAGTTCGCCCCAAAAGATAATGGCGTCGCCGCTGTCCTTCAGACCTTCCTTGAGACTGGCAACTATCTCGCCTGAGAATTCAGCAAGCGTAGGCAGAACCGCACTGGCAAATCGATTGACGAAACCCTGTCGCGCGTATCCGATCTTGGTCAGGTTGTCGTTGAACTCGTCCGCTGCGTCAGAGGATTCCTTGCTTACAGTGAGGCCCCATTCCTCTGCTTCCTGTTGCATCTGGCGAAGGCCGTCTGCGCCTGCGTTGAGCAACGGAATCAGTTGCGCAGCACTCTTGCCGAAGATCGCGGTGACTACTGCGGTCTTGCCAACACCATCCTCGAAGCCTGCAACTGCGTCGGACGTTTCAAGGAACAGCGTTTCCAAATCCTTGACAGTGCCGTCCGCATTCTGAACTTCAACACCGAGTTTCTTGAATGCGTTCGCTGCTGGTCCGGTGATGTTCTCGATTGATGCGACTGCCGCCTTGGACATCTTGGTGAAACTATTCGCAACAGCATCGAGACTTGTGCCTGACAATTCGGCTGCCGACTTAATCTCGGACAAGAACTCCGTGGACGCGCCGGTGGATTTCGACAAGTCTCGAATCTTGTCCTGCGCGTCAATCGCCTGCTTGGTGAAGTACGCAAGGCCTGTCGCAGCAGCAGTTCCAAACGCCGCGAGTTTCTTCGCCAGCGATTCGAACTGCGCGCCCATCGACTTCGATTGCTTGCCTGCGGCACGGCCAGCCGCGTCCAAGCCTTTCACAAAGCCAGCCGCCTTGAGTACCAGATCGACTGACAATGTGCCGATGTTTCTACTTGCCATTGGCCTTGCTCTTCGGCTTGGTTGCTAGACTTTTAATCATTGCGAAAACGTCCTTGACATCGGCTTCGACAGGCTCGATCACCGGCCACAGTAGCAGGTCGCGAGGGGTGACGTTCTTAAAGAACGGCGACACCGCGCGCGCGATTGCAAGTTCAGTTCGGTACGATGCGTTGAACGGTCCATGCTTGTCGCGATACAGCATGAACTTGTTCACCCACTCGACACTCAACGCCGCCTGCCACTCGTCAGGCGTGCGCCCGCCGAGCGCCAGCGTTAACTCGATCCAGAACTCGTCGCCGGTTTCGAGTTCTGGTTTTTTCCCAACAGTTCGCCCGCCGCCTGCATGAGCGGAAGCACCAGCCAGTTGTCCAGCGAGCGAACCTGATCCAACGATTCGAATACCGGAGCACCGTCTGGCGTTGCGATCATGCGCTGCAACATGACGAGTTCCCGGTCGCCATCATCGGCCTTCGATGCCGCGAGTTGATCGGCAAACGACAGCAAACGAAAATGGACATCCATGTCCACGGTTTCCGTTTCGCCAGTGAACTCTGGCTCGCTCGGATCGAGCCATTGCTCGGCCGGAACGAGAACAGGCTTCGTGACTTCGATGGTTCGCTTGACCGGTTTCTTCGAAACGAACGCACCCATTGCTTGCAGTTCTGAAATATCCATAGCACTTCCTCGCCGTTAAAGGTGGAGGCCCGGGAATCGACGGCGAGTACGCCCACAGACAGCCTCCATAGATTGGTGGTATCGCCGTTAACTTACCTTCGGCACGAATTGTGGCTCGCCGGAGACCTGAATGCCAACCGTCGATTGCACTACAGAGTTCAGTGCAAAGGTGAACGGGAAGGAATTCATGAAGCCTTCGAACAGAATCCACGAGCGCGAGGTCGGCGGCGTGGCCCACGCGTACTCTGCATCCGAACCGAGGTTCGATGTCGGAAGCGAAGTGCCGTCTGACCAACCGACAGCCCACTGCATGAGAGCGCCTTCGATCTTGAGTTCGTGCAGGCGTACATGCGACGGATCTTGCGGATCGGTATTGATCGCGAACGTGGCCGTTCCCGGTGTTGGCATACCTGCGACATACTCGCGAGCGAGCGAGTCAAGGCATGTCGTTTCGATCTGTTCAATAGCGGTATCGATGCCATCGATTGAAGTCGGGCAACCGACTGTGATTACGTCACCAGTGTCCGGATCGATTGCGAACAACTGCGTGCCTTGTGTCTTTACTGCCATCTGAGTCTCCATAAAAAAACCGGCACTGAGGCCGGTTCAAAGTGAATGCTGCAATCGCAGCGGTATGCCCTTCTAACCCCGAGGTGTCCAGAACTCGAAGGTCATTCCAACTCTGAATAATCCAGTATCCTGCTCCCACGATTCGCCATTGTGCGCAATCATGTGGCAATCCAATTCCAGTGCATCGCGAACCGCGGCCGCAACGGTGCGTGTCTCGGTTACACTGCGCGCGTATACGTCCACCTGCACCGCGCAGTGATCGATGTCGGGCACGCATGACAAACTATTTTCCGGGCTGCCGAATACGGCTTGATGCACAGCGTAAGGTCTTGTCTCTGCCTGCGGCGCTAACCCGAAAGGCCAGAAGCGAATCGGATCGGGACCGAGTGCGGCAATCACGCCAGCGTCAGCCGATACGATCTCGAAGATGTTCGGATACATCAGTTGACCTTCGCAAGTTCGCGGTCAATCTTTTTCGGCAAGTCTCGGGTTATTGCATTGATCGCGGGCTGCGCACCTTGTGCCGCTGCATTGCGCATGAAAGGCCGCGCGTAATTCTTTGACGTACCGAACTCAACGAAGCGCCAGTAGTAAGTATCGCCGCCGGGATTAAACTCGGAACCAAGCGTCTTATATTTCTTGCCAACTCTATGCTTGCGAACGTTGCCCTTGTTCTGAACATAACGCTTTGCGCCACCCATAACGCCTATGCGCATGACCAAGCCGCCATTCTTTTTCTCGGATCGTGCGCCGCCTGTCTTAGCGATTATGTTCTTCGCAATGTTTTCGTAGGTCGCAGGATTGTCAGACGGTCGCACAAACTGCACGGCAAGTTTCTTGATCTCATTCGCGCCGACGCGCACCGATGAACGCATCGCACTCTTGGCTTTTTTGCTGTCCAAGGACTTCAGACGCTTTACGATTTTCTCGATGCCTTCTACCTTCACATCGAATACGTCACTAGCCATAGTGGAGCGCTCCGTGTTTCAGTTCGTTGACTATGCCGATCAGCGCGTCGCCATTGCGTATCTCGTCCAGTGTCCATTGCTTCCACGCGAGCGCGTGCGCCCACGCCTCGCGCGCGCGCGGGGGCGCGTCGCCTAACGAATGCGCGCACACTGTCCACGCCATTGAACCCGCATCCATGCAGACAGTAGGCTTGCCAGCGAGTACAGACTCGACTGCGGTATTCGAATTGAACGTCACCACGACCGCCGCACCCATAAGCGCATCGCGCAATTTACCGAGATCGGTTTCGCAACCTGCGACCGTTGTGCTGTGTCCGCGTTTCAATTCTTCCGGGTGCGGTCTGAATCGAACGGGCAAGTTGTAGACGGTGCGCGCGTGTCTGGCTGTATCGGCATACCAGTGACGAAGATTCTGCCCGCGCAATGACGCATCGCCTTTGACCTGCCCGATCAGTAACACGTATTCGCCGTGCGGATTCCAGTCCTCAATCTCAACGCCCATTCGGGAGAATCGATCGCCGCCATCGTCGGCGTAATGTGGAAAGCGCGCGTATCCGTTCAGACCATTCCAACCGATAGACGTATACGAAAATCGATCACCGATGTAGCCGCGTTCAAGAATCAATACGTCGCGACCCATCCTGCGGAATCGTTTCCCTGTGCGCCAACTCCAACAAGCCGTCACGTTCGGACCGAGCGACAAGGCATTGTGCCGATCCAATCCTTCGATGAGTGCTGCCTTCGCGTCGAGTTGGTGCCGACCGTTTACGAAATATAGTTGCATACCACGCCGATGCCCATGCGCGAATCGCTGGCGACGAACTCCAAGTTTCGGTGATGCTTTTTTATATTTTCCCAAAGGATCGGAACCTCGACCGGATTGCCGTTTACCTTTTCTGCTTGACCCGTGCCAGCAATGTCATGGAACGCAACTATCGGTGCCAGTTCTCCGTACAGTTGCCAGTCGCGCGTCACACCGTCCAAGGTGTGATCGCCGTCGATCAGGATTGCGTCATAAGGGCCGCGACCTACGATCAGTTTCTTGGTGGCTTGCGTATGCGAATCGCCGAACAGGCAACTGCAATGGTAGCCGCGATGTCCCAAGTTCGCGACCGCGCGACGCAGGCACACGGACGATTTCTTATCACCCCACAAAGCGCCGGGCAGATCGACCGCCACTCCTGTACTGCCCGCAGGCAGCGCCCGCATCACTTGGTGAAAGGTGTCTCCGTGGCGCGCACCGATCTCAAGATACCGTCGCACATTCCGCTCGCGCAGTAGCGCTATGAATGCGCTCAACTCCTGTTCGTTCTGCGAAGCCCTGCGCCCGGAATATGTTTTCGTCGCTGCCATATTCAAAACCTTTCAAGAGTGATCCCGGCGTGCAGTTCACGACTCGCACATTCGGATACTTATGCGCCCATTGTCTGAACTGCGTTTGGTGCGTCTGCCGTTTGTCGGCTGTAGTATTTTTCAGTCCGGTCTTGATGTTCTTCTTGTGCGTTTTGTAGTCGCCGAAGAAGTGCCCGAGGCCGAAGTCAAATCCGTGCAAGTGAATCTCGGTTGCGCCTGATCGACGAGCCAGTACCAGTGCAAGCACTCCACTGTTGACGGTCGGCAGTTGCACGCGCGCGACTCCCGGCACACCGATGTGCATGGTGTACTTTCGACCTGCGAAGTTCACGGCATCAGGATAGTTACGCCACCACGCTGAATCGCTTGATGCAAGGAAGTCTGCCCACGGCGCAAGTTCGTAAGCGTTGCAGACCACGCCTGCGGGCGCGCGCCCGAGCAACCAGTCGGCCAGTTCCTGCGTCGCAGACGGCCCCGGCGCAAGCAGGTTCCACCTCATGCGCTCGGATCCTCGACCTCGTAATGACGCACACCGTTGCCGCACATGAGCGTCAGATGTTCTATGCCGGATTCGTTGTCCGGCAGGATCGTGAAGATCGAATACAACTTGCCGCGGAACAGAATGCGCATGTCAGAACCAAGTCCGTCGCGGTAACGAATCGTGATCTTGGTTCGCACATCGGACTGCTCTGCGCCTGACGAAAAGTATTCGCGACCGGACAATGGCTCGACGTTCGCCCAAACGTCCGCAACCGTGACCCACAAAACGATCTGCTCGCCAGTGAGCGGGTCCTGCTGAATGACTGGCTGATGCAGTGCGACCTTGTGTCGCAGACCGCCTGCTGCTACGCCGCTCACTTAACTCACCGTGGGCCGACGCAGCGCAGACAGCAGCGCAGTCGCGCCTTGACCGAGCACGTAACCGTGCGCCGCGTTGAACGCAATGGCACCCAGCGATTCCATTTTCGGACCTTCGCCTTCACGGTATCGGTACTGATTCGACAACTCGATCAGGCACGCCAAGCGAACCGCAGGCACGAGGATAGGATCGCCGTTGCTGTCGGTTGCTGTGACCGGCTCGTCGTTGCTGTCGAGCAGCACATCACCATTCGAATCCAGTTGGGTTTCGTACAATCGCCACTCGTCCTTGAGCCACAATGCAATCGCGCTTGAGACTGCACTGATCGCCATTTCCAGCCACGGGTCGTCCGGCCCGCCTTGCGAATCCACATCGTCGATGCGCAGGTGCGCGCGCGCCTGCTCGACCGTGATCAGATCGGTAATCATGTTCTGCTTCTATCCGCGAGCGTGATCGGTTTGGCAGGTGTCGGCTCAGTACTTGCAGGCACGCCGGCGTCGCGACCCTTGCGTGCAGCCATCGTCCAGTGCTCGCGGTTGTCGTAGGACGGCTTGCGATCCGTGTCGCAGCGTGCGATCCACAGGCTGCCGTCCGCGGTCCACATATCGCCCGCCTTCGACTTGGTGCCGTCGCGCCAGAATCCTCGGTGTATCGGGATGGGGAAGTGCAACGGAATCTCGCGCACGATACCGCCGCCTTGGAACTTGAGAACCATGCCGCGTTCGCCATCGTATTCGGCACTGAAGTTGTCCACGCCCAATCCGTCCATGCCGTTCTCACCAACGACCGGGCCAACATCCTTCGCCTCACCGTTGCTCAAGGTCAGGATCAGGTGGCCGGACTTGTTGATGAACGCGCCTGCCAAGCCAAAGCCCGGCAGGCCTCGTTCCCCTTGCGTCCCTGCCACACCCGGCTCGCCCCGTTCCCCTTGTGCCCCACGTTCCCCCGCAGGGCCTACAGGACCTTGCGTGCCGCTCTCACCTTGCGTCCCTGCGACGCCCGCCTCACCCCGCTCCCCCTGTGCCCCTACAGGCCCTCGTTCGCCTTGTGCCCCTACAGGGCCCTGTGCGCCACGTTCCCCTGCGGGTCCCGCGTCGCCCTTTTCGCCCCGCTGCCCCTTGACCTCGCCCTTGTCGATCATGTCTGCCAGCACATCGACGAGGATCTCGCGCAAGAACTCGGGGTCTGACTGCAAGGCCGCGAGCATGTCGCGATGCTCGATTGGCGGCGGCGGTCTTTGCTCGAGGGCGCTCAGTCTGGCATCGACCGCGAACAGCGCGTCAGTGACTTGCGACAGCGCCTTGCGCAGCGGCGCGAGTTTCTCGGTGGTAGCCCGCGCAACCGCGTCGGTGATCTTCGCTATGTCCATACCTGCTTCCCAAAAAAAAGGGCCGCGTCAGGCGCAGCCCTTGTGAGTTTGCGTGCCTGTCGTCAGCCGGTGAAGTTGACGCTCGATACCAGAAACGAACCGGCGAAGAACGCGAGTCCTACCCATCCGAGTTGCACTCTCGGAACCGAAACGCCGAGTGCCGCCACGATAAACAGAACCACCGCCACCAATAAAAACAACACTGAAAGACTCATCTTAAATCCTCCGTCTGAGGTTTCGATCCACGTGAAACGTCAAGCGATGCGTCGCTGCGCCAGCCGGTCCAACTTGGCGTCAACGAACAGGTCGGTTAGGTCAGGTTCGCCGATCAGCGCGGTGTACACGCGCTCGGCCAACTCGTCGTCGTCAGGATCAACTTCCTCGGCTGGCGGCGGTTCCTCTGGCGGCTCGGTCGGTGCAAGGTCATTGCGGTCGCGCAGCATACCGAGCGGGTAGTCCTGATGCTGCCCCCACAAGGTATCGCCGCCACCGGTCGGCGACAGGTTGAACTTGATGCGCGCTTCGTCCGGCGTCTTGATCTTGCCGGTGACGAGTTTTGTTTCCACATCGGCCAACTTGCCTTCGTCCATTCTCCATAGCGGGTCCACATCCACTTCGACGCCAAGTGGCAGCGAGATTCGCAGCCCTTCGTCAAGCAGGTTTTCCATCGACTCAATCATCGGTGACAAGCAGTCGCCGTAGTACTCGACGTTCACATCGTCTGACTTCCACCCGCCCGGTGGATTACCAATGCCGATCTTGTACGGCTTGATTCTGAACGCTTGGCAGATTTGCTCGTCGGAGTATTTCATTTGCTCGACGAGTTGCGAGTCAGCAGCCTTCACAGCGAACGCGGTGAATTTCATGTCCGCGCCAATCACCGCAACCTTGCCCGCGTTCTCGCCTGAGAAGTTCGTATCCCAATACGACTTGAGCGCAGCGGCGTCTGCGTCGCTCATGCCAGCAGGCGCAGTCAGGATGCCGCCCGGTGCAGCGCCATTGCCGAAGAACGTTGCCGAACTTCTGAGGATGCGCAGGTTCTTGACTGCTGGCCAGTACGCAGCACAGACAGGCGGCACGCCGATCAGTGGATGGTGAAAGGTATTCGCCCGGTCGTGAATGATTTCAGAGGCGGGGATCAGAACGTTGCCGGACTCGCGCGATGCGAACCGATTCTCAGGCAGTTGCGGCAGGTTCCACGAGTAGCCTCGATTCCATACCTCGTAAAAAACTGCGCCACTATCGCTGACCGCTGGCCGAATGTGATTCGGTTCGAGCACATACAAACTTGTGACCACGCCGCGGTTGTCGCGCTCTTTCAGGACGTAGGTGTTGCCGTGCTGCTGCTTCGAGAGAATCCACGACTCGCGGAACTGCTGTGCGGTCTGATAGTAATTCGGCTTTCGAAGCACTGGCGTGTAAGCAGTATTTTCTTCGGGTCGCCAGATCCCATCGGTCTGTCGCACGAGCACGAACGGCAACTTGCCGATGTCCTGTGCTGGCGCCGATATGCACGCGAACAATGTCGGATAGCAGTACAGGTCGGCGTAGACTTCCTCGACATTGTGCTGCCACGCGCCACTCCACGGTTCGAGGATGCGATGCCATCCGCGCGAATAATCCGGCACTGCGCTCACGGCCTTTTGCTTGCGCGTAATTTCGAACCCGAATAACTGCATCGACGTTACTCGGATTCAAGATCGCGGCGTTTGTAGACGCGCTTCTTTTTTCCGGGCTTGATACTGCCTTTCGTTGCGGTCTGCACTTGCAGTTCCACCTTTGCGTCCTGCAAGGCATCAGCGACAGGAATACCCGCTGTCGCAGGACCGCTCCTAAGATCGCCTGATCCTGAAATGGTTCGCCGTGACTGCACCTTCTGTTGCGGTCGCGCTTCGGGCAGCACACGCTTGACCAACCCAAGTCGTTCCAGAATATCCGCGTACTGTTTCTGTATGTACTTGCGCTTGCGCGTGCGCGTGTATTCGACCTCGACCTTGCTCATATTGCTCTCCTGAAAATCCGGTGGCGGCGTTCGTAGCCAAATCGCACCGCCACCGGACTCACCACGAAGTTCGGCGATTAACTCGCGTCACCCCAAGTTACACCCTCGATGTACTGAACCGCTTCTGCTCTGCGGAGCGCCCAGTTCATTGTGCGCTCGGCGCGGAAGCCGACGCTGTTGGTCTGCCACAAGGAAACCATTGTGGTTTCCGTCACTGCGCCCGCCGGTGCCGACGCATTGGTCGGTACGGTGTCCATCTCGAGCGATGCTTCGCTGGAAACCGACACATCGATTCCGCCTTCGTCCGCGATGTAGACATCGCGCGCGTTGACCAGAATCACCAGCGATCCTTCGGTGTCTCGTGCTGCGTATTCCGACACGATTGCGGGCAGTCCGAACAGCATACCGCCCATCATGCCGATGCCCGGAAACTCTGCCTGACCGAGAGGATTCTGAAGCAGAGACAGCGACAGCGCGGTCGTTGACGACATGATCCACACGCCGGAGGTCGGCGCATTGTTCGCCGCGATGAACGCACCGAACAGTGCCTTCAGATCGGTACGAACGTCCTCTGCATCCGAGCCAGCGGAAGGAATCGGCGTGGCTGCATTCGTGATCGAAGCAGGCGACACGTTAGTGACTGCTGCCTTGCCCGGATCAATAAAGTCGATGTCAAGACGTTCGCGAACCGCCGCAGCAATTTCGTCGCGGATATTCGCATCGGCTGACGGACTGGAATCGCGCAGCAGTTCCATGGTGGCGACTGCGATGGTTGCGACCTTGAGCGGGGTCAGGATATTGCGACCGAACGCCCACGAGGTCAGCGGCTTGGCTTTGCCTTCGCCGACCCATTGTGCCACGCCACCCGAAGTCTGACCGAGCAACGGAACGTTGAATGGAACCTGCCGCAGCGCCGGGATATTGCCCGTGCCGAACTGTCCGATGATGGTCTGCGGGCGCAGCCATTCTACGAAGTCAGCGAACATGCCACCGTCGGTTACGAGGTAGCCTGCCCACGTATCGTCGATGGTGTTGGCTGCGGGTACTGCCGCCTTCCGATTGAGCGCGTGATAAAGCGCCTGATCGTCCGGGTAAAGAGACTTGGCGATGGTGCGCGGCGACTCGTGATCGAGATACGCCAGCCCTTTGCAGCGTGCATAACGCGCGAACGCGATACCCGGTTGCAGTTTCTGCGGCTGACGCTTGAGTTGCAGCGTGCTGACATGCTGACCTTCGCCGGGCTGTTGCGGCGTCTGAACTGCTTTTGCGGTTGCCGCATCGACTGCCTGCATTGCGCGCCAGCGCGTGAGGTCCGCGTCGAGTGCCTTCACTTCTTTTGCCAGCGTATCAACTTCCGCCGACTCTGCTTCGTCGGTCGAGCGATTCTCGTCCGCCGAACGCTGCATGATGTCCTGCATTGCCTTGCGCTTGTCCGCGATAGTCGCTTCGAGTTTGGCAATGTGCTCTGCCATGTTCATGGTCGTTTTCCAGATTGAAAAGAGAATGCCGCCTGTCGGCGGTCCGGCGATGTTCGGCCTTTCAGGGGCGGAATCGCTTCACGGTATCAGCGGCGGCAGACAGCGGCCGTGACACGAAAGAGTTATTGCTTTGCAGACAGTCTCACGGCTCCCTTGTGCAGAAGGGTGAGACGTTCGATTTTATCAATTCGGATCAGACGTACTGCGCCACGCTGCACGGCATCAAAACCTTTGACCGTGTGAATTGTGGCTTCTGCATTCGCCGGTATGGTTACGAGCGAGAGTTCCAGCACTTCGGTTTCGAGGAAGTGCATTCCACCGTTGTCCATAAACGCGGTTTCGATTGCACGAAAACCAATCGACACACCGCGCACCAATTTTGCCTTGACGGACTGCCATGCCAGATCAAGACGGTTTTTCAATTCGCCCGGCTCGTCGAGTTCGAGAATTTCAGCCTCGAAGTCCACGCCGTCCTTGGTCGGCTTGAAGAACTTTGCCTGACCGACTGGCGAACTTGCATTGTGCTGCCACAGCAGCGGCAAAGGATTGCGATACCGAATACCCAACGGCTCGACAATATCGCCCATGCGATCCGGTGAAGGAGTCGTTGCCGTGCCACGCAGTATTCTCTGGTCTTCGTCAACGGCTTTGACTTCAATAACGGAAAACATTCTGTGCATAAATCACCCTAGCGCAAACAAGCGCAATGGTTGTGTTTCAAGATTGATCGAGTTGGCACAGCCAACCGCAATCACGAGTGCGACTGCCGCGTCGATCTTGTTTATCGACTTCGACTTCGCAAGCCACGAGTTGTCCCACTTGTCAGATTCGACAACAGCAGACATCATCGCGGAGATAAGCACCGGGTTCCTGCGCAAACGAATCCGCTTTTCAAAAATGGCTTCCTCGGTCAGTCGCAGCGAAGCAGGAAACCACAAGCCTTCGACATGCGTTCCTGCCTTGCGCGCGGCCAGTTCCATCTGTGGCGTCGGCTTGCTTTTCTTCGTGCCGCCCTGCGGGTGTTCCACGAATGGCAAGATCAAACCGAGTGCATTCACATCTTCTTCAAAGCGTCGGAATGCATATCGGTCGTAGCCGATGATGCTCACGCGAAAATCTCGGTCGTACTCAACCAGCGTTTGTGCGACATGCCGGTAACTGATCGTCTCGCCTTGCGGTGCGTGCAAGTGACCTTGCTCGACCCACAACGGATACGGCATCTTGTCTTGGTCCGCGCGCGCGCGCATGGTGTCGCGCGGAGTCCACGCTTCTATCCATGCATCGAACGTAGGCTTGCGCAGCACCACTTCGTTGCCGTTCTTATCAATGGCGGGAACTTCTATCTCGCCAGTCTTGACGACTGCGCCCAACGCAGTCAGGTCACGCACCTGCGACAAGTCAAGCCCTAGCGCCACCAATTTTCCGTGGTGGATTACAGGATCAAAGTCGGCCAGCACGGGTTCTAATGCAGCGCGCGACAGCCACGCCGTCTCCGCGTCAGTCCATACGCAGAAGTGCAGACGCATGATCAAGTTCCGCTTGGTCGGTATGTTCTTCGCCTGCGCGACCACGCCAGCCAAGTATTCCTCGGTGATCGTAACGCCGAGTAGCGGGTTCGCCTTCGCCCAGCAAGACGGATCGTTGAGCGGATCGTCGTCAATATCCAAGCCGCAAACGAACGAGAAAGTCGTGTCGTCCAACACTTCGCCAAGATACGTCAGGTCGGTCGGAGAATCGGGATTGCCCGCTGCCACCTTGACCGCCCATTCGTGTTCGGCGTAGCAGACTGAGTTCCTATCGCTGCCGCTATTGGTAATCATCAGCAGCAATGGCTGACGGCGAAACTTGAAACCGCGTTCAAGCATTTCCACCACACCGCCGTCCGGGTGCTCGTGTAACTCGTCAACGAGCGCCATGTGCGGGCGCGGCCCTGAGCCGGTTTTCTTCGTCTCGCGCGATACCGGACGAAAGAACGATGCGGTGTCGTGATACGCCAAGTTATACTCGCGCCCCTGCCCGCCCGAGCGCGTAAGGCGCGAATCGAGTTCTGGCGACTGCCCGACCATCTTCACCGCGTCGCGAAACAAGATGCCCGCCTGATCCTTGGTCGCGCCTGCACTGTAAATCTCGGCTCCTGATTCGCCATCGACCATCAAGCCGTACAGACCAATGCCGCCAGCCAGCGGTGACTTGCCGTTGCCCTTGCCTTCCTCGATGTACGCGCGCCTGAAACGACGAAAGCCGTCCTTGCGATACCAACCGAAAAGTGATCCGACAATGAACGCTTGCGATGGTCGCAGTACGAATCGCTGTCCCTCGAACTGACCGTCTGACAGCATCAGTTTCGATTCGAAAAACAGCATTGCCCGATTCGCCATCTTCGGGACGAACTGCAAATCCTTGCGCTTCAGATCGTCCAGATGCCGACGACAGGCATTCCGCACATGCGGTCCGGCGACTATGCGACCAGCCAGTACGTCCTTTGCGTAGACGGTGACGCGATTAGTCGTCGAAGAAGAACGGGTCTTTCGCTTTGCCTTTTTTCTTGCCACCACCCTCGCCGCTCACCTGAATTCTCGACCTCGAGGTGGGAGTGAACCCCAAGTGGTCGGCTGCCCGCAACATTATCATTGCCTGCTTATTGATAATCGGCAGGTAAGGATTCTGCACATACACGCCCTGCACCGGCGACCGAGTAATCAAACCGGTCAGGTTCACGCGCTCGGATGCCTGCCGGTGCAAGTCCTCTGCGACCACCCATACCGCCAGTGCTGAACGGTCGAGTTTCTTCAACAAGCCGAGTGGCGCGTGCTTGATCGCGTATTGCCACCCTGCTTTCTGCTCATCGGTCAGCCAGTCAGGCGGCGTCTTCAACTCGCCAATCGGCACTGGCTCGCTCTTGTTGAGTTTTTGTCGGCCGCGATTGCCTTCGATCAGTTTCAGGTGCGTGGGTTTCGGTTTCGGTCCCGGCATTATCTCAATTCCAAATACTTGTGCGTCTGAATCGACACCGACCAGCCATGTTTCGCTGCTTCGGCGATGCACAGTGCGGTCGCCTTCTTCGATTGCGACAACGGCTGCAAGGAAACGATAGGCGCCCTGCGGGCCAGTGGCAAGACTTCTTGCAGCAGCAAGTCAATGTCACGGCGTTTTCCAATCGGCATCTTGATCTCGTCAGCGCGCAGTACTGATGCTCTATCCAGTTTCAAGCCACCCGGCATATTGATCTTCGGGCTGCACGTTACCCAAGTCGCTGCACTCACATACAGCGGGAACGTGCCGCTGGTTTCAACCTGACACTCAAAGCAAGCATCCGATAAGGCTTCGGTCAGCGGGTGCAAGTTATGGATCGCAGGTTCGCCGCCTGTGATTACTACACTCCCGCCCGCGCGCGTGCGTGCGCGCATCTGCGCGACCAGTTCTGTCTCTGACATGACTGCATACTGATCGCTCGGTACATGCGTCTTCGCAAGCATCGCATCGATGCTGACTTCGCGACCCACTTCCCAAGTGTGCTTCGTGTCGCACCACGCGCAGCCGACCGGACAACCTTGTAGTCGAATGAACGTGGACGGCGTGCCCGTGCGCGCGCCTTCGCCTTGCAGGCTGTCGAAGATTTCGTTGACCGGATAGTTCACACCGTCACCACCGCGCTGCACTTGCGCGTTTCTTCAACGACAACTTTGATCAACTGCACGCCGGTTCCCGCCAATACCAAAGGGCCGACAACTTCAAGCAAGTGTAGACCAATGTTCTCAGCCGTGGGATTGAACGGACATAGAACCACCGAGTTGTCCAAGGCGTACAAGGCGCGGGCGTCCGGGTCTTGATTCCAGATCAGGAAACGATGGTCGAACGTATCCTCAATCCACTGACACAGCCGTTCCTTGATTGCGCCGAAGTCCAGAACACGACCCAACTCATCCAGTTCCCCACGAACCGAAAAGTGGATACGGTAGTTGTGGCCGTGCAGGTTCGCACACTTCGACTCGTGACCGTACACGCGATGCCCGCAACTTATATCGTGGTAGCGTTCGGCGTAGATCATAAACCTTGCGCGTTCCACAATTTCATGAGTTCCGCGCGCGCCTCACCGTTGCTGCGGAACGTACCGAGCATTTCGCTGGTCACCATAGTCGATGCAGGTTCGCGCACGCCGCGCATTTTCATGCAGTCATGCGTCGCACGTACTACGACACCGATACCCCGCGCCTTGGATCGATTGTAGAGCAAGTGCGCCAGTTCGTGCGTCGCCCGCTCTTGCACAATGGGTCGAGCGAAAACCCACTGCGCAAGGCGGGCGAACTTGGACAAGCCGAGTACCGTGTTCTCGCAGTGCACGCCGATGTACGCCGTGCCGTAGATCGCGGCTAAGTGATGTTCGCAAGTGCTGCGAATGGTTATAGGTCCGACCGCGTACACCTGATCCAAGTCTGTCCCCATATCAAACTCGCAGACTTCGGGTTCGGGCGTGAAAATGCCTGCCCATAAGTCGTCGACCAGCATACGGGCCACCCTTGCGGGGGTCTCATCCATGCCGGGTGCGTCGTCAAGTCCCACGGCGCGCAGTGATAAGCGGGTCGCCACTTCGATTGCTTGCCGCGCTGCGTCTGCATCGGGACCCTCGGTCATAGCACGCGCCTGTACTCTGCCATGACGTTCTTCAAGTTCCTCGCCAAGTGCATGGCATCGTACGCGCAGAATGCACTTGCAGCGCTGCCGCCCATATTATGATCTGCAGCAACGTCGCGGCTGTAGATAAGACCAAGCGGTACATTGTCGAATCGTGACAACGCTACACGCAGTGCTGCGCCACGACTGCCGTAGATCACCGGGTTCATCCATGCGCTACTGTCCATCGACTCAACCGGATATGAGATACAGTGATCGGTGGGCGTGAGACCGAGTACATGTATCCACAAGTGCGGATATTTCTGCCGGCGCTCCCAAATCGTTGCCAACAGCCTCTTGCGCTCGCCACGGTTCGCGTGTGAAACGTTCGCAAGACAAATTCTGTCGTAGCGTTCTGCCAAGTAGTCGAAGTAATCCCAGCCATCCGACAATGGGTGATATACGGGGATTGGTCGAAGGCCCAAGTTTTCCAGTTTGGTACGCAAGCGAATCTTGTTCTCTCGCCCGCCTTGATCCATTTCCACATAGCCCCACGAAATATCGCCTATCGCTCGAACGACTTCCACGTAGCGATCCCAAAGTGCATCGAAGCCTGTGACATGCTCTGGTGCTGTGGCCACAGCGTCTTTGACCTCTATCCCGCGTGCTGCCGCATATTTCGAGTTGAGATCGTAGATACCACTGTCTATGAATACTTTTGTACCGTCCGCAATTCCTTGACGCAGGTTTTCGATTCCATCTGACCGAATCACATTGACCGCCAGCAATAACTGCTGATGCATCTGCTCCGTCAGGTCCAAGTCCTCCCACGTAGCGGCAACGAAATAGATGCCGCGTTCTTCAGGATTCCACGTTCCGCCGGTTTTAATCACTGCGACACCGATACTCCATCTTTTCCGAACAGGTCAATATATCGATCCACGATATGCCCGGCGACATACGTGTCTGGCTGCACCAGCAACAGACTGTGCGTTTTTGCCTTCTCGCTCGCCAGCACGAATGGCCCGGGAAACGGGCAGAATAATGTCGTATCGCCGTGCAGTGCCTTAACCCATTGCGGCCAACCTTCGATCACACCGCACACCATCAGCGTGTGCTCGCCCAATTTCCAGCACTGACCGGGCAGACACTGCGTAGTCGGGTCTGCGCGCGTGACATTCGCCATCGCAAGCAACTGACCGCGCGTGTCGTCGTCGTCCTCACCGTCAAAGCCGGTCTTGTCCGTGCCGATCAGGTCGTTCAGTTCCGCCGCCGCGAAGCCTAGAAGGTCCATGTCGAACGACAGGTCACGCAACTCATCCAGTTCAACCGCGAGCAGTTCAGGATCCCATCCTGCATTCAACGCGATCTTGTTGTCAGCGATAACGTATGCGCGTTTCTGCGCTTCACTCCAACCCCTCGCTGTCATGACCGGGACCTGTTTCAGATCCAGTTTCCTCGCGGCCAGAATGCGACCATGACCCGCTATGATCGTACCTTCCTCGTCTACCAGAATCGGATTAGTGAATCCCCATTCGCGCATCGATGCGGCAATCTGTGCGACCTGCTCGTCTGAGTGCGTGCGGGCATTGCGCGCGTAAGGAATAAGCCCATCGATGGCCACGCGCTCCACTGCATCAGCGGGCCATTGCTGTTCTATCGAGCCGTTCTGCTTTTTACTCGTGTTTTTCCGTGTCATTCGACTACCAAGACCCCCCCATGATCCAACCCTCGCGCGCGTGCGCAGACT
>Ga0105252_10000171_pt1 | contig 51388 bp, 44 predicted proteins | sample EasRivMeERMZT100_FD_89675 | JGI IMG/M metagenome (GOLD analysis project Ga0105252, IMG submission 89675) | Soil microbial communities from meander-bound floodplain in the East River, Colorado, USA - East River MetaG ERMZT100 | ecosystem: Environmental > Terrestrial > Soil > Floodplain | place... | reverse complement strand
TACGCGGTCTTGCTGGCGGAACGGGTTTCGGAATACTGCAGCCGCCGGTCGGTCGATTCCCACAACCACGGCTCATAGTCCGCCACCCGGTTCTCGGTGAAGTACTGGTCCAAGTACTCACTGCCGGTGTCATAGTTACGCCCCTCGTTCTTGATCTCGGCTTCGTACTCCTCGGAGGAATCGAAATCTCGAAGGGTGGCGTAGAACTCGTCCGAGTGACCTTCCGTAATTCCCGCGAAACGGTTCGCGAGCGATTGGTACTCGTCCTCGAAATCCTGCCCTTGTAATTCGAAGGCGATGAACGAGGCCCAGATCACGCCCTCGACCGCAAAGAACGTCGCCGCGCGATTTCGATTCCCCATCTTCCAGTCGCCGAGTCCCGGGAGCAGGAGCGACCACAACACCGCCTTGCCGGGAGTAAGCGCTTCGCTTGCGGTTACGGCGCTGTCTTGATAGCTCCATTCGGCGGCGCTTGCGAGATCAAATGACGCCGGGGCACTTGCAGCGTCTCGCAGCGACAAGGATTCCGCGCCTGCCGGCGCGGTAAACGCGCACACGAGCACGAACGCGAGCGAGCGGATCACTTGAAGCGAACCTCGAGCGCCAGCTCGCCGCCGTCGAAACCGCGCGGTCGCGCGCGCAAGGCGATGGGCGCTTCTGCGCGCACGCTGGAGTGGTTGGTAACTTCGCGGCGGTTGTGCACGATGATCGCGGTCTCCGCGATCGAGAACACGCGCGCAGCCAGGCTCACCCACACGAACGAATTGGCGGTGTCGAGGTCGTCATTGCTCGCTCCGCGCATCGAGCGGTACTCCTCGCGCAAGGCCGAGTTGGCCAGGGGCGGATCGATGGTGGGATCGTAGTCGGACCACCCCGACACGAACCAGTCGTACTTGCCAATGTTCTCGTAGTAGTGCTGTTTGTCTTCTTCCTTGGAGACCCAAGGGATGTAGCCCGTCCACCAATCGCCCCCGCTCCCCGAAACGGCTTGGCCCTGCGCTTCGAGGTATTCTTGCGTCTGGCCCGTCTGCGGATATACGAGGTAGTGATCGTCGATGAACTTGCGCTGGGTCCAGTATTGGTCCGCGAACGCTTCGTACTCGTCGCGCTCGTCCAGGCCCTCGCTGTGGTACTTGAAGTACCCCGCCCACGCGGCCACTTCGACCGCCATCAGCGCGATGCCCCGCTTCTCGTAGCCCATCGTGAGCTCGCCCAAGCCCGGCACCAGTGCCGAGTACAACACCGGCCAGTAGCTCTGCGGCTCACCCGCCACAGCGGTGACACTGTCGCTTTGAAAGTAGAACGCGTGGTCTTCACCCGCGAACGAGGCGAGTGTGGCGGCATCGCCGCTCGCGAATGCGGGCAAGGCGAGCGGAATCGCATCGACCGGGAAAGAAGGGGTTTCGGCGCGGACAAGAGCCGCGCGCGCGCCCACGCACAGGACGAGCGCGATACCAATCGAAGTCGAACGCATCCTTATCGGAATCCTCCGGCGAATCACCGCGCGCGAATCGACGCGGGCGACGATGCCAAACAGCAGGGGTCGCAGGGGATCAAACGCGATCTAGAACGAAAAGTACAGCGACCAGCGATGAACGCGCTCCAACGACGTCGCCTGGGGGACGTTGGCGTAATCGAGCGACAGCTTGTCCTTGTAGATGAAGCCGAGCCCGTAGGTGGGGTCGCTGAAGTCGCCGTCGTCATCGTACACGTACCCGAACCGGCCCGCGAGCAAGTTCACGTAACGGTACTCGGTGCTGACGTGCCAGATCTCGCTGCGGCGCGTGTCGACCTCCGAGTCGACCAGCCACACCAGGCTCTGCTCCACGTCGAGTGTGAGGAGCAGATTGCTGATGTCGTCGCTGATCGCGGTCCACGCCGTTCCGAGCCGGGCCGTGATCGGAAGCGGATCGCTCTGCTCGCGGTCGATGAACGCGATGTTGGGCCCCATGTTGGTCACCGCAAAACCGATGTTCAAACGCTGCTTCGGCATCTTCCACAGGACTCCGGTGTCGACCGCGAAGCTGGTTCCCGATCCTTCCACGTTGTCTTGGGTGAATTGTTCGGGCGCATAATCGACGCGGATGAACTTCATCGAGATTCCCGCGCCGATGTTGTCCGAGAGGTTCATGGCGAAGGAACCGTTCAAGGTCCCTTCCCAGCTGGTGAATGTGCCCAGCGGGGTCCCCGAGGGATCGGTGGCGATGCTCTCGCCGTAGGTGAGATAGATCAAGCTAATGGCCCATGTTCCCACGTCGCCCGCGCGCTGGGAGTAGCCCAAGAACTCGTAGTAGACGTCCGGCGCCAGGTCGGGGACCAACTGGCTGTGCATGAACGCGAGGCTGCGCTGCTTAGCGAACGCGAGGCCTCCGACGTTCCACCACTGCGCGGTCGCGTCGTCGGACACCGCGACGAAGGCCTCACCCATTCCGTTGGGACGGGCGCCTGGGGGGATGGTAAGCGACGGGACGCCCGCTTCTCCCACGGCAAAAGCACTCTCGTGGGCCGCCAACGCCACTACCAGCAACGCGCCACCCAGTAACCGTCGATGCATCATGAAATCCTCCTAAAGGGCTACGAATCCTAATACTTTCAGGGGTTCCCGGTCAAGCCGTCCGTCACCGTATCTTGGACAGCTTGCCCCTCAGAACCACGGGGGCGCGCTCGAGACCTTCGAAATCCACTGTCGCAACATAAAGATACGTCCCGTTGGCCAAGTCGCCACCGGAAGCGTCGCGGCCGTCCCACTCGATCCACGCCTCGCCGCCGTCGCGGACGTCGTCGATGCTGCGCACCCGCTTGCCCGACACCGTATAGATGTCGAGCTGGATCGAGGCGCGGTTCGAGAGCCGGAACAGGAACTGGGTCGAGGTTTGAAATGGATTCGGATAGTTCAACACCGCTTCGGCGTAATAGTCCTGCGCATCCGCCACTTGAAACGCGAGCGTGTCCAGGGTGGTCGAACCGAAGCTGTCGCTCACCTTGTAGATGAGCCGGTGCGGTCCGACCGCCAAATCGGGCAACGGAAACAGCAGCACACCCGACGTGTCCACCCCGCCGTGGTCGAATGCGAAGAACTCGTTCACGTCGATGGGGATCGGCAGCTGGTCGATCAGAATCGCCTGCCGTCCCTCGTTGGTGGTGGCGAGAATATTGATCCCGTCCTGATCGCGAACCAGCGCGCGCACCGTGTCGCCCGGCTTGACCACGCTCAACCCGCTCTTGAACCCCAACGAGACCCGGGGCGCGCCGTCGAGCGGGACCAAGGAGAGCGAATCCGCGATGGTGGGAGGCACGACGACAAAAACGCTATCGGTGTTGACACCCGCGTCATCGTTTCCTTGGTTCGCGTACGCGCTCGCGGCCGCCAATGTCCCCGTCGACGCGTAGCGCGGTACGCGGAAGCTGACTTCGAACTCGCCGTTGGTGACATCGGTGGTGCCCTCGTACATGACGCCGCCCGGGAGGGTGTAGGTCATGAAGACTTGCTGCGTGCAGCGCGTGTCGTAAATGCGGTGAACGACGGGCTCGCGGACGGTGACCGACGCGGATCCGTCGAAGCTCGGGTCGGGCATTCCGTCGGAGTAGACGGTCCCGCGTACCGAGGCGCGCGTGCCGGCGACGAGCGTGTCCGCGCCCGAGGTCTGGAAACGGATTTCGCGCCGCGGGATGCGCAGGGTCGCCGCCGGGTCGGCCAGCAGGTTGTACTTCCAATAGTTCTCCGACGCGAAGGGCGAGAACAGGGTTTGCGCTTGCGCTTGCGCCTTCGCGTGCAGTATTCCGAGGCCGAGCGGCAGCACCTCCCCGCCCAAGTGTCGCGGCAGCAGGCGGTCGAAGATGGCCGTGTTGAGGGCCGCATTCGGTCCCGGGTACGACTCGCGCGCCGCGGTCACGGTCGCGATGGCGCCGCCGGCGTCGTGCAGCAGCAGTTTCTCCGACAGACTCTTCCCGGCCGGGTTCGCGAAGTCGCCGATGGTGCAGCTGAACGCCATCATCAACGGCAGCTTGAGACCGTTGGAGAGCTGGCTCACGTCCGAACCCAGAAACACCTGCTCGTCGGCCATCTGCTGCGAGCTGCCGTGGCCGATGAAGTTGATCAGGAGCGCGCCGTCGTTCCACTCGTCGAGGAAGCGGAAGCGCGAGGTCGGCTTGACGCCCACGATCTCAGGATACTCGGTCAGATAGATCTTCGTTATGTCGACGAAGTCGGGCGCGTTGAAGAGCGCAAGAAACTCCGATTGGTCGGTCCAATCGGTCTCACACGCGCCTGCGGCCGAGGACAGCTCGTCGTCCGCTACCAGCACGATTTCTTCGCGCCACTTCTCGAGCGGGGAAGCGGTCTCGTAGTCGATCACGCGATCCACCAAGAACTCCGCTTCCTCGCGCGAGCCGGCCGGGAGCCGTCCCAGCGCCAAGTCCGGCACGTCGCGGCCCGGCACCTGGTCCTCCGGATCCATGTGACCGTACCACTCGTCGGTCGCAAACGTGAACGGGGCCAGGCGAGCGAAGTACAAGTTGGACGGAACGAAATCGGGCTCAGCACTGGCGTTGTTCCGAAAATCGGTGGAGGCGTCGCCCAAGAAGCACACGTACGCAAGCGTGGGATTACCATCGGCGTCGGGATGGTTTTCGTACAGATACTTGATGTAGTTGCGAATCGCCATCGGGTCGGGGAGTCCCTGCGAGAAATTGTCGAAGATGTCGTCGACGGTCACGACTTGGACTACCGGAGCGTCGATCAACGGGACCCGGTTGGCGGCGCGATACGAGCGCAAGCGATCGGCGGCGCTCTTGAAATCGTCGTGGGTCACGATCAACAGGTGCGGTGCGACCGCGTCCGCCCGTAGATCGGTGGGAGTAAAGCGCGCGATGGCGGGGCGCAACAACGCGCTGGTCGTGGCCGCCCAAAAGTGACGCCCCTCACCGGCGTGGGTCGAAGAGAAGCGGACGCGTCGCGCGCCCGTCACGGGCGTTTCCTCGAATCCGGTCACCCGCACCGGATTCCACGCGTCGGTGACGTCGAAGGCGTGGATCGCATCCGTTCCCAAAGGAAACCCGTCGGCGCGAAAGTTCAAGGTGCCGGTGGTGTCGGGAGACGAAAAGCCCACCGCCCCGTTCACCGCGATGATGCGGCGCTGATACCAAACCGAGTACCACGCGAACAGCTGCTTGTCCTTGGCGTTCAAGTCGCGCGGAACTTGCAACCGGATTTCATTGGTGCCGTCGATCAGAAATGAAGTGTTGATGAGCACCGGCCGGCCCGACTCGTAGAAATTGTCTCCCCCGTTGCCGTCCCAAATCTTGTGGCCGATGGTAACGGTTGGTGCGCCGCGTTTGTTCAAGTACACCGCGTGGTGTTGGAAATTGCTGCCGGTTTGGTCCAGCGGGTCGACGTAGCGGGCCAGTGCCACGGTCCGAAACGTCTGTGGGATCGATGAAACCAGATTGCGCACGTCGATCGAGGCCAACGTGAAGACTCCGGAACCGCCGATGTCGAGCCACAGCCACCCGTCGCCGCGATAGTCGTAATCGCTGATCAAATCGCGTTCGCGATACTCGCGGTGCCGGTACGTCGTCAGGTCCGGATCGGCCGATGGGGGCGACGCGAGGTCGACCACGCGCGCCGGCGTCCCGCCCAGGGATCCTCCCCAGGTGAGGAAATAGAGGTTGGACTTGGCGTGGGTGTGTTCGTGAATCAGCGTGTCGGCTGCGGCAGGTTGGTAGAAGTCACTCCAATCCTGCGTGGCGAGACCGTAGAACAGCACGCGGTCGTTGGGGTCGAAAGTACCGTCGCTCCCGGCGTCCACCTGAATCGCGATTTCTCGCATCGCTTGGCCGGTTCGCCACGAACCGGTCGCGTCGCTGTAACTGCGCGCCTGGTTGAGACCGCCGCTCGTGAACACGCGCAACGACGCGGGATCGATGGTGGCGAGTGAAAACCCCGCCGCCACCAGATCGGAGCCCGACACCGTGTGCATCCCGCGCGTGGTCACGGTGAGCTTGGTCCAAAACGGCGCGAGCGAGAACCACGGGTCGGTCGATGCCACACGCGGCGCAATGGGAAACACGGTTCGATTGACCACCAGGCTGCGAACGATCGGATCGGCGCGCTCGGCGTCGAGGACCACGGCCGACGGCGTGTAATCGATAGTCACGTTGGAGACCCCCACCCCGCCGGGAACGCGAACGGTGATCCACACCACGCGCGTGCCGCGCAGCGGGAACGGCGCCGACACGGTGACCGAATCGGCCAGCGCACCCGCTTCGGCGTAGCCGCCCGGAGCGCCCGCGGGCCCCACGCGATAACGCGCGCTGTAGCTCCCCGTGGTCGAGATGGCGGCGAAGAACGAAGTCGTCTGCGAGATGAGGGGGTTGTGCTGGACGAGCTCGACCACGACGCGGCCGTTGCTATCGGAGACGGTGCGCACGTCGATACCGGCCCAGGCGCGACCGGACGTAAGCACCACCGCGACGATGAACGCTAGGTTTTTCGCTGAACGCATGCTGCGGAACAAAACGATGAAGGGCGTTCGCGCGATTACGCACCGCACGACACCCACACTCCAACCTCTACGCGTCCAGGGGTTCCGCCCGTTCGATGAGCATGATGGGTATCCCGTGCTCGTTGACCGGATACTTGATACGGCAACGCACGCACACCAGATACCGTCCCCGCTCGTCCAGCACGACCTTCTCCTTGCACTGCGGACAGGCCAAAATCTCAAGGAGCTCGGGCCGGACCATGGGGACACCTCGACGGAACTAGGGGCGGGATAACTACAACTTGAGTAAGATGTTACTTCTCGCTCGGCGGCGCGGTCAAGGCGATTCTTGCTCGAAGTAACCCATGTTGAGGAATTTCTTCATCCGGCGCTCGCGCAGCACACTCGGCGAAACATGCGACAGATAATTGACTTCCTCGTATAACACCTGGCCCAACGTCTCCGCCATGGTCCCCGGGTCGCGGTGTGCGCCCCCCGGCGGCTCCGGAATCACGCGGTCGATGATGCCGAAGGACAGCAGGTGTTTCGCGGTCAGCTTGAGCGCCTCGGCCGCTTCCTTCACCTTGGTCTGGTCCTTCCACAGGATGGCTGCACACCCCTCGGGCGAGATGACGGAATAGATCGCGTGCTGGAGCATGATGATGCGATCGGAAACACCCAGCGCCAAAGCACCACCGCTCCCCCCTTCTCCGATTACAACCGATACGATGGGTACTCGGAGGCCCGCCATCAGCTTCAAGTTTTCCGCGATCGCAAGCGCTTGTCCGCGCTCTTCCGCGCCCAACCCGGGATACGCGCCGGGCGTGTCGATCAAGGTCACGATCGGCAGCTCGAACTTCTCCGCGAGTCGCATGAGGCGATTCGCCTTGCGATATCCCTCCGGTTGCGGCATGCCGAAATTGCGACGGATGTTCTCGCGCGTGTCGCGACCCTTCTGGTGCCCGATCATCATCACGCGGCGGTCGTTCAGGGTCAAGAAACCGCCCACGATGGCGGCGTCGTCGGAAAAGGTGCGATCGCCGTGGAGCTCGACGAAGTCGTTGGTCAACGCGGAGACGTAGTCGAGCGTGTAGGGCCGCAGTGGATGGCGCGCGAGCTGGACCTGCTGCCACGCGGTGAGCTTGGCGAAAATCTCGCCGCGCAGACGATCGGCTTTTTCGGTCAGCCGCGTGACTTCGTCGTCGACGGGAACGTTTTGCACCACCGCGAGCTGCTTGAGCTCGGTGATCTTGTCCTCGAGCTCGACCAGCGGCTGCTCGAAATCGAGGACGTGGCGCTTGGGGGCTCGCTGGACCATCTTCGTTCCGCCTTCCGTGTCGTTCGCGTCAGAACGTGTCCGCGAACACGAGCTGCACCTCGCGCCCGGAATCGTCGCCGGGTGCGAGGTTGTGGGTCAAGTCGCTGAATACTAGCATCAGGCTGACCTTGTCTCCAAGTAGCGCGCGTATGCCCGCGTCGACATACACCCCACCCTCGCCGTAGAGACCGTCTTTCGCATTGTCGTTGCGGGCCGCGTCGAAATCCACCAATAACGAGACGTGGCGAGCGATGAACCAATCCGCGCTCGCGAAGAAATTGGGCGCGCGGTCGTCGTCGCGCGTCTCCAAGGTGTAATTGGCGCCGGCGGTCAGCGAAAGGTCCCCCGCGAAGGAGTGCCAGTTCTTGCTCGCGACGAGGTAGAAGCCCGGCGACTTGCGCTGGTAGCGCCGTTCATTGCCGTCGTAGGGGCCCCACCCTTGCGAATCGAAGCCGGCCGCCAGCGCCGGCCAGCGCGTCTCGGCCGCCAGCCGCACGCGCGCGTCGAACCCGACGTGGTCGAAGAACACCGGGTCGCCGACGTCGACCAGATTGAACACGCCGTAGTAGACCCCGAGGTGCGTCACATCGTTGAACCCGACCAGCGCGCCGAAGAGCGCACAGCTCTCCGGCATCGCGCGCACCAGCGCGCGATACTCGCGGTGCGCGACGATGCCCGCAGTCGGATAGCGCGCGCCGTCGATGGGTTGGTCGAGCCCCGCGTGCGACACCCGCGCGCCGGCCATGGCAAGCGCGGCCAACCACACCGCGCTCATTATACGCGCTGCCGCTGCCGTCATGCGCCCATGCCGGCCGCCACCAGCCGGACGTTGCTCGCGCCCACCGAAGCCGCCAACCCCGACAGCAAGGCCGGGTCGACGCGAACTCCCTGGCTGCGCGCGCGAATCACGTAGGCGCGTCTTCCGTTTTCGTGCACATGAAAAAACACGCGCGCATCGCCGGTGTGACCCAAGAGCGTACGCTTCAATTCGTCCACGCGCTCTTCACCCATATGATCCAGGTCGATGGTCACGTGGACTTCGCGCCACGCGGGCAGCGCGTCGTCTCCCACCGGTATCACGGAGTTGACCAGCACTTTGCCGTCGCCGCCGTTGCGCCGCGACACACGCCCCTCCACCAGCACCACCGCGTTCTCGGCCACGAAGCGCCGCGACTTCTCGAGCACATCGCTGAACATCACGACTTCCGCCTGCCCCTCCGGGTCTTCGATGGTGACGAACGCCATCGGGCGCTGGTTGCGATCGGTCGTCATCTTGACCGCCGTCACCAGGCCGCCGATCAGCGCGCGCTCGCCCCCCGGCAATTCCTTCAAGTCGCGCGAGGACGTGGTCCGAATCATGGTGATGAGATCGCGATAACGATCGAGTGGGTGCCCGGTCAGAAAGAACCCGAGTGCTTCCTTTTCCTTCTGCAGCTGATCCTGCGCGCTCCACGGTTCGGTCTCGGGTAGCGGCGGATCGTCGGGCTCGGCCGCACCGCCGAACAAGCCGAACTGACCGCGCTCGGCGTCGCGGAAGCGGCGTGCCGCCCGCTCCATCACCGTCTCGAGTGCGGCGAGCTTCTGCGCGCGGTGGCCGGGGAGCGTGTCCATGGCACCGGCACCAATCAGGCTTTCGTACACGCGCTTGGTGATCAGGCGCGAGTTCAAGCGCCCGCACAGGTTCTCGAGCGAGCGGAAGGCGCCGCCCTCGTTGCGCTCGGCGACCAGTGTTTCCACCGCCGACAATCCCACGTTCTTCACCGCTCCCAGCCCGTAGTAGATGTGGCCGTCGCGCGCGCGAAAATCCGGTTGGCAGGTGTTGACGTTGGGCGGCACCAGCTCGATGCCCAGCTCGCGGCAGTCGTCGAGCAGCACGGTGATACGATCGGTGTCGTCGATCTCGCTCGACATGGTGGCGGCCATGAACTCCGCCGGGTAGTGCGCCTTCAGAAACGCGGTGCGAATCGAGAGCACCGCGTAGGCCGCGGAGTGCGACTTGTTGAAGCCGTACTCGGCGAACTTCTCCATCTGCGAGAAGATTTTCTCCGCCAGAGCTTTCTGCGTACCACGCGCGCGCGCCCCTTCGACGAAGCGCTTGCGCTGCTCGGCCATGACGTCCTTCTGCTTCTTCCCCATCGCCTTGCGCAACAGGTCGGCTTCGCCGAGCGTGAACCCCGCCAGGTCGCTCGCGATGCGCATCACCTGCTCCTGGTACAAAATGACGCCGTAGGTGTCTTCCAGGATCGGTTTCAGGAGCTCGTGGTCGTACACGATCTCCTTGCGACCGTGCTTGCACTCGACAAAGGTCGTCACCATGCCGCTGCCCAGCGGACCCGGGCGATAGAGCGCGTTCACCGCCACCACGTCGTGGAAGGCAGTCGGCTTCAGGTTCTTCAGCAGATCGCGCATGCCCTCGCTCTCGAGCTGGAACACGCCCACCGTGCGCCCCGCACGCAAGAGGTCGTACGTTTTCTCGTCTTCCATCGGGATCGCTTCCACCGTCAGCGTGCGCCCGTGGTTTTCCTCCACCATGCGCAGCGCCTTGTCGATCACGGTCAGCGTGCGCAGCCCCAGTACGTCGATCTTCAAGAGCCCGATCGCGTCGATGCTCTTCATGTCGTACTGGGTCGTGATTTCGTCGCGGTTCGACTTGTAGAGCGGTACGTGATTGACCAGCGGTGTGGGCGTGATGATCATGCCGGCCGCGTGCGTCGAGGCGTGGCGCGAGATGCCTTCCAGCGTCAGCGACAGTTTCATCAGACGCCGATACTCGGGGCTGTTGTCGACCAGCGTCTTGAGATCGGCGATGTTCTCGATCGATTCCCGCAGCGAGGTCCCCGGGGTGCCCGGGATCAACTTCGCGATGCGGTCCACTTCGTCGTAGGGCACCTTCAGCACGCGCCCGACGTCGCGCACCACCGCCTTGGCCGCCATGGTTCCAAAGGTGATGATCTGGCACACGTTGTCCTGGCCGTAGCGGTCGATGACATAGCGGATCACTTCGTCACGTCGCTCGAAGCAGAAGTCGATGTCGATGTCGGGCATGCTGACGCGCTCGGGGTTGAGCATGCGCTCGAACAGGAGGCCGTGCGCGAGCGGGTCGACGTCGGTGATGCCGACCGAGTAGGTCACCAAACTCCCCGCGGCACTCCCGCGCCCGGGTCCCACCGGAATTCCCTTCGAGCGCGCGTGGTCCACGATGTCGCGCACGATCAGGAAGTATCCCGCGAACCCCATCTTGGCGATGACGGAGAGCTCGAAGTCCATCCGCGTGCGGATGACCTCGGTCGACTCGCCATAGCGGCGCGCCGCCCCTTGGTACGCGAGGTGCTTCAGATAGTCGTCGTTGCTCTCGAAGCCCTCGGGCAGCGGAAAGCGCGGGAGGTGGAGCGCCCCCTCGCGCAGCTGCACGTCGCAGCGGTCAGCGATGGCGACCGTGTTGGCCAGTGCTTCGGCGTCGTTCGGAAACAGCGCGCGCATTTCATCGGGGGTCTTGAAAAAGAGCTCGTTGGTGGTGAACCGGAATCGGCGCGGGTCGTCGAGGTCGCTCCCGGTCTGCAGGCACAAGAGAACCTCGTGCGCCTCGGCGTCGTCCTGGTTGAGATAGTGGACGTCGTTCGACACCGTGAGCGGAAGCCCGATGTCCTTCGACAAACGCCGGTAGATCTCGTTCAATCGCTGTTGCTGCTCGAGGCCGTGGTCTTGCATCTCGACGTAGAAGTTTCCCTCGCCGAAGATGTCGCGGTAGCGATTCGCGGTCTCGCACGCTTGCTCGTAGCCGTCGTTCAGCGCTGCCTGCGCGACGGTGCCGCGCAGACAGGCGGTGGTGCCGATCAAGCCCGCCGCATGCGCCGTCAGAACCTCGAAATCGATGCGCGGCTTGTAGTAAAAGCCCTCGAGATACGCGATCGAGGAGAGCTTCACCAAGTTGTGATAACCCTCCAGGTCGCGCGCGAGGAGAATCAAGTGGTCGGTGTGCGACGGTTCGCCCTTTTTGCGACCGCGGTCGTGGCGGCTGCCGCGCGTGATGTACGCCTCCATGCCGAGGATCGGCTTCACACCGTGCTTCTTGGCCGCCTTGTAGAAATGGATCAATCCGAACAGGCTGCCGTGGTCGGTGAGTGCGAGCGCCGGCATGTCGAGCTGGTGTGCGCGCGCGACCAGGTCCTCGACCTTGATCGATCCGTCGAGCAGGCTGTACTCGGAGTGGGCGTGCAGATGGACGAACGGTGCCGGCATGACGCCTTCTAGTGCGACGCGCGCGCTTCGATGGTCAAGGTAAAGTCGGCGCTCGACGAGTTGCCGATACGATCGAAGGCGACGACGCGGACGGGTTGTGGGCCGATTATAGATTCGTCCCGCAGGGCCACAATGATTTTTTTGGCCACGAAGTCCCAGCGCCAGATTTGCTTTTCCCCCGCGACGAATACCTCCGTGCGTGCGTCGTCGAAGCCCGCCCCCTCGTCGTCGACGGGAACCTGGATCTCGTAGCCGGTCTTCCCGGTCGCATACGAGGTGGCCGCAACGAGTTTCGCGTCGCCCAGCCAGGGTCCGGCCTGGTCTCGAAATACCGCAAAGACTCCCGTCCCCCCGATGGAGGCGGAGACTCCCGCCGAGTCGGCCGTCGTCGTCACATAAGACCAAGGGCCATCCTTGCTTCCCGACCGAAAGATGCCGTCGCGCGGGGTGGCCCCGTCGATGCGGACACGAAGCGAGGCGTTGCGCTTGAGCACCAGGCCGATGGGTCCGATTCGGAATGCCGGCGAGCGCGGCTCGAGCGACCGCTGTCGCCCCCTTTCGGCGTCTCCCTCGCGCCCCGCGAACACCACCGCGTCGGCGTACACCGCATCCGCGGGATAATCGAAGCTCAATGCGGGCGCGAACGGGATGGACCCGGCGGCGGCCGTGCCCAGGGCCGATGCGACCCAGCCCGCGTCGTCGTTCTCAAGCGAGGCCGGCAGGCGCCTCAGGGCGCCGATCAGATCGGCGGCACGCAGCACCACGGTGTCGAGGTCGGCGTCGTGTTCATCGCCCGGTCTTCGCTCGGTCAAGAGGTGTCGCTCCGAAGAAACCGGCAGCACGGCAAAGTTATCGTGGAAGTAGGCGCCGTCCAAGTCGACTGCGAGGTGACTTTCGCGCCAGCGCTCGCCGGACAGTCGCCGCCGCTCGGCCGTCCCGCCCGCCGAAACCGTCACCGAATCCATATAATGGAAGGCGACCTCGGTCCGGTTTCCCACCGCGTCGAGTGCCACGATTCGTCCCTCGTGCACGCGTCGCGTGCTCGGTGCCGGCGAGATGCGACCGCCGCGCAGGAACTCGGCCCGTGCGCGCGCGTCGCCTTCGCGCGCGTACAGCGTGTAGATCTCGGTCCCGCGCGCGCGCAGCGCCCCCATGTCCATCGCGAAGTCCACGTGCTTCACTTGGTCGAAGTGGAAGCGCTCGAAGACCACGCGCGCGAGCTGCGTCCCGTCGGCCCATACCTGCAGCTCCTGCGGCGTCAGTCGCCCCGAACGCCCGTTGAGCTTGTCGGTCACCGTCGCCGCCGCGCCGACGTCGCCGGAGAATCGAAGGGTATCGGCGATGCGGTAGCGCCCGGCGCCTTCGCGCTTCGGCTCCAACTCCAAGGGGTAGCAACGCCCTTCGACGGTCGCCTCGGCGGAGAGCGGCACGAAGGCGACGCGCGGGATCGAGGGCCGGTTGTCGTCGGGTATTGCGAACCCGTGGGTCAGCGGATTGAGCGGCTCGTCCTCCGGGGTCCTCACCTCGAAGTGCAAGTGGGGTGCGGTCGCACCCGTGGACCCGGAATACGCGATGATGTCGCCGCGCTTTACTCGGAAGCGAGACCGGGGCAGGGCGAAGTCGACCCCGTATTGGCCCCCGCGCTGCTGCTCCACCCACAGCGTGTCTTCGAGGGCGGGGACGAACTCCGCCAGGTGCGCGTACAAGACTTGGAGGCCGGAATCGAGGGTCAGGTGGAGTGCCTTGCCGTAGCCGCGCGACGACGCCCGGACGCGCGACACCCAACCGTCGTCGACCGCGACGCACGCGATCCCTTCGCGCCCGTAGGTTCGCACGTCGATCCCCGCGTGGTAGCGGCCGTCGCGGTAGTCGCAAAAGCCCGACGACACGCCGGGCTCGAGTGCCACCGGCCACACGAAGGGCTCGCCGCCGCTCGCGGATGCGGTCGCCGCTGCCATCGCCAGCAGAGCTGCGAAGCAACGCATTGCTCGACCCGAATCGGGCATGGACAAAGTCACCTTTCGTTGCGTGCGGGGCGGGGTCGACGGACGCTAGCACCGGGCCCGCGCGGGTGTCAAAAACGGACTGCGCGACGCGCGGGACACGCCTCTCACCTTGCCAGTCGCTCGCGGCCTATGTTAAATTGACTGCTTGGTTTTCGAGGGCGACGGCACGTCGCCCCCTACTCGTTCTTCAGGAGTCGTGATGTCGTCATGATGAAGGCCATGCGCGAGAACACCAAGATCATCCTTTGGATCGTGGTGGTCGCGTTCATAATCACCATCTTCGCGGTCTGGGGCCTCGACCTCCAGACCGGCGGAATGACCCAGCAGCAAAACAACGTCGGCACCGTCGACGGTATCGCGATCACGCCCCAGGCTTACCAAGCGATATACACCCAACTTTCCCAACAGTACCGCGCGAACAGTCCCAGCGCCGACTTGACCAGCGCGCAGCAAGAAATGCTGCGCCAGCAGGCGTGGGACAACATCGTCAGTAACGTGCTCACGGGCCGCGAGGTCGAGCGCCTCGGTATCACCGTGACCGACGAAGAAGTCCTGAACATGATTCGCAGCTCGCCGCCGCCCGAGGTGCAGCAGTACTTCCAGGACGCCCAGGGCAACTTCGACTTCGCGGCCTACCAGCAGGCCCTCAACAATCCCGAGGCTGACTGGACGTCGGTCGAACAGCTGGTGCGCCAGCGAGTCCCCGTGGTCAAGCTGAACCAGTACCTGATGGCACAGGTCCACGTCTCCCAGAGCGAGATCACGCGCGCGCTGCAGGAAGAGCACGCGAAGATGCTCGCGGAATACGTCGCGTTTCCGATCGAAGAAGAAGCGGTGGAAGGGAGCGGCCCGACCGACGAGGACGTCGCCGCTTACTATCAGGCGCACATCACCGAGTATCAGAGTCCCGAGCAGGCGGTGCTCGACGTCGTGAGGCTCCCCATAGCACCCACCGCCTCGGACCGCGACGATTTGATCTACGGAGCGACCGCGATTCGCGAGGATATTCGGCCCGGCGCCTCGCCGGACGACAAGGACAGCTTTGCATCATTCGCCAAGGCGTACTCCGAGTCCCACACCGCGTCGGTCGGCGGCGAGACGGGTTTCGTCGGGGCGGCCCAACGCGACCCAGCGGTGATCGCCGCGCTATCGACGCACAAGCCGGGCGAGGTGAGCCCGGTGATCTCGACCGCGGACGGAGTCGCGATCGTGCAATTGATCGCGACCAAGAAAGAACGCGGCGAAACGCTCTACAACCTGCGCGAGATCACGATGAAGCTGAAGGCGGGCTCGGCGACGGTCGATTCCCTGTCGTTGAAAGCACAGGATCTCCAGCAAGCAGCCACCGAGAGCGGCGACCTCGCGGCGGCCGCGAACGCCCACGGCCTCGAGATCGTGACCAGCCAGCCGTTCGCGAAGGGGATGCCGGTGCCCGGTGTGGGCTACGTGCCGGCGTTGTCGCGCTTCGGGTTTGCAGGCGCGCCGGGTGCCATTAGCGGCGTGATTGCGGACGACAACAATTTCTACGTCGCGCGCGTGCAGAGCCGCACACCCGCGGCCGCGCGTCCTCTCGCCGAAGTATCGGCGACGATCAAGAATACCCTCGAGCGCGAGGCCAAGACGGAAGCGGCGCGGCGCGACGCGCGTGCGTTCCTGCGATCGGCGGTCGCCCCCGAAGCCTCGTTCGGCAAGGTGGCCGAGCAATACGGACACGACGTGGCCAAGACCGATTCCTTCTCGGTCGCGACCCCCGTGGCCGGTCTTCCGCCCTATAGCGCCTTCGCGCGCGCGGCACTCGCCGGCCAGCCCGGCGACGTGGTCGGTCCGGTCGCGAGCGGCAACATGGTCTACGTGATCAAGATCACAGCGCGCAACGAGCCCGACGCGGCCGCCATGTCCACCAAGGTGGCGGCCATGCGCGACCGGCTCTATCAGCAGAAAGTGCAGAACTACGTGGTCTACTGGTTCAACCAGCTCAAGGAGAACAGCAAGATCGAAGATTTGCGGGACGCTCAATCATAGCGTGGCGGGTATAGCCAGCGGGCGGCTCGAACGCGGGCCCGGCTTCGGCCGGGCCCCTTTTTTTCATTCTACCGGCGGCTTGTCCTTGAGCGTTTCCGTGCGCTTCTCGCTCGTGGACGTGTCCAGCTCCTCGCGCGCTTCGCGCGTCGCTTGGCGGAACTTCCGGATCGACTTGCCGAACGATTCGGCGAAATCGGGCAGGCGCCGCGGGCCGAAGATGATCAAGACGATGACGAGGATGATGACCAGCTCGTTCCAGCCGATCGGCCCCAAAAACGCGAACAACATGACGCCTCCGTTGCGCTACCAGTAGTAGCGCAAGAACCCGAACACAACGAACACCCCCAGCACGCTCATCATGTTGACGCGCAGGGAGAATCCGAACGTAAAGCTAAACACGACCAAGTCGACGTGGACCGGCCCGACGTGGAAGTCGGTACTGTTCACGAAGACGTCGCGGACCACCTTTCCTTCCGGGAGCATGAGCCCGATGGCCTCTCCCACCACGGTGCCCACGACGATTCCCAGAAATAGAATCAGCGCTACCAGCGCTAGCGGGCGTCGGCGCGGTGCCACGGCGTCCTCCTCGTCGTCATAGCCGTTCGAGCATAGAGCAAGGCATCCGGCCCGCCAAGCGCTATTCCGTCCACCCGAGCGCGAGACTTCGGTAGTCCGCTCCCAGGATGAGCGAGGCGTCCGCGGCTGCGGTCTTGTCCAGCTGGTCGACCACGTGGCGACACCCGATCATCTCGCCGAGCAAGCGCACGTCGGTGCCGCGCTCGCGAGCGACCAGAATCGACTCGCCGTAGTCGAAGCGCTCCGCGTTGCCGACCGCGACCACGTCGACGCCCAATTTGGCGAGCGCGCTGCGCGCGGATTCGGCGATTCCCGCCACCCCGGTCCCGTTCAAGAGCTCGACGCGCAACGCGCGCGATATGCCGTCCTCACCGGTGCGGCGCACGAACACCGAGAAGCTGATCGACGCGGCGCACAAGACGAGCACCACGACGGAAAGCAACACCGCGATCCGCTGCCCGATGCCGGCGCTCTTGCGTCCTCTCTTGCGTCTCTTCTTCGCCACGACTTCCTCCTAACGCTGCGCCGCGTTACTAATTATTCGCCCAAAGCTCGACGCAGTTTCTGGTACGTATCGTTCAAGTCCTCGGAGACGACGCGCGTCTCTCCCACCGACGACATGAAGTTGGTGTCGCCCTGCCAACGCGGCACCAGGTGAATGTGAAAGTGCCCCACCACACCGGCTCCCGCGCTGCGTCCCACATTGGCGCCGACGTTGACACCGTCGGGCGCGTACACGTCACCGATCGCTCGCTCGCAACGCGCCAGCCACTGCACCATCTCGGCCCCCTCGCCGTCCCGAAATTCGTGGATCTTTTCGACGTGGCGGTTGCACACCACCATCACGTGGCCGGTGGTGTAGGGATATCGATTGATGACCACGAACCACCCGCTGCCGCGCGCGAGGATGAAATGACTGCGATCGTCTTTCGACGACACCATGCGGCAGAACAGGCATCCATCGTCCTTCTCGTTCATGAAGTAGGCAGCCCTCCACGGCGCGTACAGACGATCCATCATTGCGAGCCGCCGGACGCGCGGCCGACGAAGCGCCGCGCCGCTTCCAACTCGTCGAGGTCGTTCACACCCGCCACTTCGCGCGCGTCGTCGACGCAGTACGCGCCCACGGGTTTCCCGGCCTCCGCGAGCAGGCCGATGACGTCGGTGAGATAGTACTCGTTCTGCGCGTTACCGCGCCCGACGCGCGCCAGCGACGCGACCAGGTCGGCGGATTCGAAACAAAACAAACCCGAATTGATCTCGTCGATGGCGCGCTCCGCTTCCCGGGCGTCTTTCTGCTCGACGATGCGTAGCAGGCGCCCCGACGGATCGCGCACGATGCGGCCGTAGCCGCTCGGGTCCGGAAGCCGGGCGGTGAGCACGGTGGCCGCAAAGCCGGAAGCGCGATGGAATTCGATGAAGCGACGGATGGTCTCGGTCTTGAGACCGGGCACGTCGCCGTTTAGTACCACGACGGTTCCCGCGTGGCCGGCGAGGAGCGGAAGGGCTTGCATCACTGCGTGGCCCGTTCCGAGTTGCTGCGATTGCCGGGCGAACAGGACGCCGGTTCCCGCGCACGCCGACTCGACCCGTTCCGCTTGGTGACCGGTCACCACCACGACCTTGACCGGCTGCAACGCCTGCACCGCGTCGATGACGTAGCAAACCATCGGCCGCCCCTCGATCTCGTGCACGACCTTGGGCAAATCGGAGTGCATGCGCTTACCCTGGCCCGCGGCCAGGATCACCACCGCGATGTCGCGCGCTCGTTGCACGTCTTTCAAATCAGTCTTCTGCATCGTCGAACAGCGCCACGTCGGACACGACCGCGCGCTGGTTTACATCGAACACCATGTTGTCGATGAGCCGCGCGTGTCCCACCCACGCAGCGAGCGCGAGTATAGCGTGGCCCTCGACGCGCTCCAAAGCGGAAAGATCGTCCGCGCGGCGCACCTCGACGTAGTCGATTCGATCGATACCGGCGGCACGCAACACGTCGGCGGCGCTCTTTTCGATCGCGCGCGCGTCCCGCTCGCCCGCCTCCAGCATCGAGCGCGCCGCCGACAGACCGCGGTAGAGTGCGGACGCGGTGGTGCGTTCGTGCGGCGACAGGTACGCGTTGCGCGAGCTCATGGCCAAGCCGTCGGACTCGCGTACCGTCCTCGCCAACCGCAGTCGCACGGGAAAATCGAGCGCGCGCACCATGGCGCGGATCACGAGCGCCTGCTGGGCGTCCTTCTGGCCCAACACCGCGACGTCGGCGCGCACCAGATGGAACAATTTCGCGACCACCGTCGCCACACCGCGAAAGTGACCGGGACGAAAGCGCCCGCACAACGGCTCCGCGATTTCGTCCACCGTGATCCACGCGCGCTGCGGCTCGGAATACATTTCGTCAACGCTAGGAACGAAAACCGCGTCGCAGCCCCAGGCCCCGAGCTTGGCCAGGTCGGCGTCGATGGTGCGAGGATAGCGGGTCACGTCTTCGGAGGGACCGAACTGGGTCGGGTTCACGAAGATCGAACACACGACGCGCGCGCTCGCTACCGCCCGCGCGAGCTCCACACACGCGCCGTGGCCGTCGTGCAGCGCCCCCATGGTGGGCACGAACGAGATTCGTTCGCCCGCGCGCCGCGTGTCGAGATAGCGCGCGAGCGGCTCGATGGCGCGAATGATTTCCATGGGGACTATTCCGACGAGTAGCTGTGGTCGAAGTCGGGAAAACGGCCCGCCTTGACGTCTTCGATGTAGGCTTCGAACGCGCTCGCCATCTGCTTGCCGACCTCGGCGTAGCGCTTGACGAATCGCGGCGCGAACTCTTCGTTCATGCCCAAGAGATCGTTGACGACGAGGACTTGACCGTCGCAGTGCGGTCCCGCGCCGATACCGACGGTGGGGATGGCGACCGATTCGGTGATTCGCTTCGCGACCTGCCACGGCGTGCCTTCCACCACCATCGCAAAGCAACCGTACGACTCGAGGAGTTTCGCTTCCTCGACCAGACGTTCCGCGTCGCGCGGATCTTTTCCTTGCACCTTGTAGCCGCCGAGTTGATGCAGCGACTGCGGCGTCAGTCCGACGTGTCCCATGACGGGAATGGCGGCGTCGACGATGGCGCGAATCACCGCCTCCATCCGCTTGCCGCCCTCGAGCTTCACCGCTTCCGCGCCGCCCTCCTTGAGCAAGCGGCCCGCGCTACGCACCGCGTCCGCGACGCCGGCCTGGTAGCTCATGAACGGGAGGTCGCCGATGATCATCGCACGCGGGCGCGAGCGCGCCACCGCGCGCAGGTGGTGGACGATCTCCTCGATGGTGACGGGGATGGTGTTCTCGTAGCCGAGCACCGCCATGCCCACGCTGTCACCGACCAGCATCGCGTCGACTCCCGCCCCGTCCTCGATCTGCGCGGTCGCGTAGTCGTAGGCGGTGAGCATCGCGATGCGTTCGCCGCGCCGCTTCATGTCGAGCAAGGTCTGGACGGTTACTTTGGGACGTGTCATGTCGCTGTGCTAACGCGCCCCGAAGGAGGGCACGTAGAACTCCGTGTTGACGACCGGCTCGCTGATCCGTCGCATGAGGTCCGTGAAATGGCGCTCGTCGTTGACGAAATCCATCGCGTCGGTGTTGACGACCAGCAACGGCCCCGCGGAATAGTTGAAAAAGAAGTGGTTGAAGGCCTCGTTGAGCGTGTCGAGGTAGTCGCGCGAAAGCGTTCGTTCGTAGGCATGCCCTCGTGATTGGATGCGGTCGAAAAGCACCGGGGCCGAGGCTTGCAGATAAATCGCGAGGTCGGGGTGAACCACCTTCGCCTCCAGTTCGGAAGCCACGCGCCCATAGAGCGCGAGCTCGTCGTCGTTCAGGTTGACGTTGGCGAATATGCGATCGCGCGCGAAGACGTAGTCGAACACCACGAAATCGGAGAACAGATCGCGCTGGTTGAGTGCCAGCTGTTGCTTGTAGCGATTCATCAAGAACACGAGCTGGGTTTGGAACGCGTAGGCGCCGGAGTCTTCGTAGAAGCGCTCGAGGAAGGGATTGTCGTCGACGCGGTCTTCCACCAACTGCCCACCGAGGCGCTTGACGACCAGCCGCGAGAGCGACGTCTTGCCCACGCCGATGTTCCCTTCGATCGCGACACGGGCGTACCCGCGAGCGAGAATTCCGCGACGGATTTCGGCGTAGCTGTTGTCCATCGTAGACGCAGGCGGTGCGCGCGGGCCGCGCAGCGGATCAAGTCGACGCGGCCCAAGTTCGACCCGACACCCGTCTGACCGAATGCGCGTCGGAAAGCGCGGCGATGAGGTCCTTGATCGTTTCTCGCGACCTCGGATCGCGAAAGTTCGGAGCAATCTCCACCAGCGGTACCAGGACGAACGCGCGCTGGCGGTAGCGCGGGTGCGGAACGACGAGCCCGTCCGCTTCCAAAGCCTGGTCCTGGTACGCGACCAGATCGAGGTCGATCTCTCGCGACTGGTTGTGTCCGCTTTTTCGCCCGAATTCGACTTCGATCGCCTGCAACCGATCTAACAAATCGCGAGCCTGAAGTAAAGGAACAAGTTCCACGACCGCGTTGACGAACGGAGGTGCCGTGCCCATGCCGACGGCGGCCGATTCGTACAGGCTGCTGATGCGCGTCGCGCACCCGGCGCCGTGCCGCTCGAGTGCACGCACCGCGCACAGGATCGATTCCTCGCGGCGACCCAGGTTGGCCCCCAACGCGACGTACGCGTTGTCGTTCACGGTCAGATCAGCGGCGCGTCTCGCGCGAGTGACACCTCGACGTGCGAGAGGTTGTTCGGAAAAGGCAGGTTGAGCTTGCGTAGACGGATTTCCACTCGGCTCACCGGAAAGCCTTCGATCACGGCGGCGCAGATCTCGTCGCCGAGGGCTTCGAGCAGGCGATAGCGCTTCTCGCCGCCCACCACTTCGATCACCTTGCTGTAAACCGATTCGTAATTGATGGTGTCGTGGAGCGAATCCGAGCGACACGCGCGCGACAGGTCGGCGTGGATGTCGAGATCGATTTGGATCTTCTGCCCCACCTCGCGCTCCGCGGGCGAGACCCCGTAGAAACCGAAGACGGTAATATCTTTGAGCCGGATGATGTCCGCCACGATAACCGCTCGCGCTACGGCGTCAGTCCGGAGACGTCCACCGAGAAGATCCCCACCGTGACCGGGTTGAGGAGCGGGAACGCCGGGTAGTAAAGCACCCCGGCGGTGCCCCAAACCGGGCTCACCGACATCACGTCGCGATAGGAGCCGAGGCTAAATAGCGGCCCCGAGGCAGGCCGCGCCTCGGTGATCGGAATCGGCGCGGCGATGGTCGAACCGTCGAGGTCGTACACCTCGAGCCACGTCGACGAACCGCGCAGGACTCGATAGACCAGCCACGCGCCGTCCGGCGACCACGCAACGTCGTTGAAGGTGTCGCCGTTGCGCTTCACGCGCGAGGTCGGCGAGCCGCCCGTGGTCAAGGTGAGGACCTCGGCGCCGGTACTGAGGGCCAGCAGCGATCCATCCGGGGACCACGCGAGATCGACCGGTTGGCCCGACGCGAACGTCCCGACGTCGATCTGGTTCGAAGGCCCCCCGGGCGTGGTCGCGATCAGGTAGAACACCCCGTCCTTCGCGAGCACCGCCAGCGTGGGTGCGACTGGATTCCATTCCATGAGAGGCCCGGAGAACGTGCCGCTGCCGAGAGTGCCGCTGGCGAGCTCACCCCCGGTGTTCGACAAGCGGACCAAGCTCGCTTGTGCCGTGTTGATCACCCCACCCGTGACCGGCATCCCGTGCAGATCCCAGACGTTCAAGCCGTTGCGATCGGAGATGAACGTGAGCCAGCGCTGATCGGTGGACCAGGTCGGTAACACGTTGCGATGGTTGGTGTGGGTGGCGGTGACTTTCTGGTGCGAGAGTGCCACCCGATCGTAGACGAGAATGTCGAACGAATCGGCGTTCACGGCCGTCGGCTGCGGGAGCATGGCCCCGTACGCGATGTAACGGCTGTCCGGGGCGACGTCGGGGTCGGTGCAAGCCGGAAAGCGATCGACGTTGGGCTCGCCCACGGAGATACGGCTGTAGAGTTTGGTGCCGAAGTCGCCCAGGTACAGATTGACCGGAGGTGTCGTCGCACCCAGCACGACCGAATCCGCCGCGTGGACCTCGAAGGCCAAGTTCGGCGCGTAGTCCGGTAGCTGTCCGACGGCCCCGTTGAGTTCGACGGGATTATCGACCGCGTCCGCACGGATGCCACCCACGACGCCGTACACTTCGACGCCGGCCGTGATGTTGTTCACCGTCTTGAGGTAGAAAAAGTCGGTTTGATTGGAGTGAAGACGAATCGTCCCCCCCTGGTTGGGCACCACCGACGTCGAGCCGCCCACGAAAATGTCGGCGGTATCGGCATCCGAGCTGACGGAGTTCTGGGCCCGCGCCGTCACGGCGTAAATGCCCGCCGAAGGAGCCACCCAACGCACGCTGGTTTCGTCGTCCTCCAAGAACGCGCCGCCGTTTGCGCTCCATTGCATGACGGGGATGTCGCTCTCGTTCGGCGAGCTCGACACCACGATGGCCGACAGCAAGAGCGTGTCGCCGGGGTCGGCCGATTTCGGCGAGGCGATGATGTCCGTGACTTGGATCGGCACGGAGGTGTCCACGTCGGTCGGTGTACTCTTCTCGTCGTCGCACGCCCCCAAGACCATCCCCAGTGCGACCACGACCACCACAAAGCGCCAACACCGATTCGCTCGATCGAACGTCTTCAATGCAAACCTCCGCTACTAGACCGCGCTTCACGAACTCGGCCGAGGTGCTCGCCCGATTCTATACCCTGATGGGAAAACACTCTGGGTGGGGTAAACCTACGGCTACGATATCCGTCCAACGCACGCGTTTCAAGGGGATTCTGGCCGCGGCGAACGCTGCGCCGCGGGTCCGCGCGCGGGTCCTGTCGTCCAGCAGCCCACTTCGCCGGGCCTACCGCGCCTACGCACTAGTAGTCCCGGACTCGTGGGCGCCCGCTGGACGCCACCCACGCGCGGACAGATTCGGCGACACCCGCGCGCGGGGTTCTCTCGCGCGAGAAGAAAACGAAACGCGCCGCCGGACGAATCCGACGGCGCGTCTCTACCATCAACCGAGCGTGGTGTGCTCGACTTAGTACATGTCTCCCATACCGCCGCCGGCGCCACGCGCCGGTGCCTTCTCGTCCGCCGGGATGTCGGTGATGACCACCTCGGTGGTGAGCAGCATCGCCGCGACGCTGGCCGCGTTCTGCAACGCGGAGCGCGTGACCTTGGTCGGGTCGACGATACCGGCCTTGAACATGTCGACATACTCGCCGGTGGCTGCGTTGTAGCCGATCGCATCGACCTGCTTCAACACGTGCTCGACGACTAGAGAGCCCTCCGCACCGGCGTTCAGCGCAATCTGGCGCAGCGGAGCTTCCAGCGCACGACGGATAATCTCGACGCCGATGGCGGCGTCCCCAGTTTCCTTGACCTTGTCGAGTGCCTTGGACGCACGCAAGAGCGCGATACCGCCGCCCTGCACGATCCCCTCGTCCATGGCGGCACGAGTCGCTTCTTTGGCGTCCTCGACGCGCGCCTTCTTCTCCTTCATCTCGACTTCGGTGGCGGCACCGACGTTGATCACCGCAACACCGCCGGCCAACTTCGCCAAGCGCTCCTGCAGCTTCTCCTTGTCGTACTCCGACGTCGTGTCTTCGATCTGACGACGTAGCTGCGCCACGCGCGCCTTGATGTCGGCCGGCTTGCCCGCACCTTCGACGATGGTGGTGTTGTCCTTGTCGATCGTGATGCGCTTGGCTTCACCGAGGTCCGCGACCTGCGTGTTCTCGAGCTTGAAGCCCGCTTCCTCGGAGATGACGCGACCGTTGGTCAAGATCGCGATGTCTTCGAGCATGGACTTACGGCGATCGCCGAAGCCGGGCGCCTTGACGGCGCACACTTGCAGCGTGCCGCGCAGCTTGTTGACGACCAGGGTCGCGAGCGCTTCGCCCTCGATGTCCTCGGCGATGATCAACAACGCGCGACCCTGCTGGGCCACTTTCTCGAGAACCGGGAGCAAGTCCTTCATCGACGAGATCTTCTTGTCGTAGACGAGAATCTTCGGGCTCTCGAGCTCGACTTCCATGCGCTCGGCGTTGGTCACGAAGTACGGCGAGAGGTAGCCGCGATCGAACTGCATGCCCTCGACCACGTCCAGTGTGGTCTCCATGCCGCGCGCCTCTTCGACCGTGATGACGCCGTCCTTGCCGACCTTCGCGAACGCGTCCGCGATCAGCTTGCCGATCTCGGGATCGTTGTTGGCGCTGATGGTCGCAACGCTGCCGATTTCGTCGTCTTTGACCGGCTTGCTCTTCGCCTTCAGTTCCTCGACGACGGCGTCGACCGCCTTCTGGATGCCCTTCTTGATGTACATCGGGTTCGCACCCGCGGTCACGTTCTTGATGCCTTCCTTGATGATCGCCTGCGCGAGAATGGTCGCGGTGGTGGTTCCGTCGCCGGCGACGTCCTGCGTCTTGGTGGCGACTTCCTTCACCATCTGCGCCCCGAGGTTCTCGAACGGGTCGTCGAGCTCGATCTCTTTTGCAATGGTAACTCCGTCGTTGGTCACCGTCGGGCTACCGAATTTCTTGTCGAGGACGACGTTGCGTCCCTTGGGACCGAGCGTGATACGCACGGCGTTGGCGAGCTTGTCGACGCCAGCGCGCAACTTTTCGCGGGCTTCGGCGTCGTAGATCAACTGCTTCGGCATCTCATTGCCTCCTTGATTTCGATGTTTCGTGGATTGTGATTAGAGAATGGCGAGGATCTCGTCTTCTTTCATGACGAGGTACTTGGCACTCTCGATTTCGATTTCGTTGCCGGCGTACTTGGCGAACAGAACGCGGTCGCCCGCTTTGACTTCGGGCTCGATGCGCTCGCCGGTGTTGGTCCGACGTCCCTTGCCGACGGCGACGACTTCGCCCTCTTGCGGACGCTCTTTTGCGGTGTCGGGGATGATGATGCCGCCCTTCTTCTTCTCTTCCTGCTCCAGGAGCCGCACGATGACGCGGTCACCCAGTGGTTTCATCTTCATGGCTTCCTCCTCATTTCTCGTTTCGCTGATGTGCGTGTGGGTGGTGATTGAAACGCTTGGGATGTCTTGGCAGTCGGTGGTTCGGACTGCTAGTTGTCGGGAGATTACACCATGAATTGGGACATTACAAGTGAAACTTTTAGTAATGTTCCTTGGCAAGCGCGCTTCGAGGGGGCGCGGGATCTTGGCCTATCCCGTTATTGTATTTCTATTTAGGCCTCTTGGAACCGTACGATTCCAGCCAGACCGAGGAGGGTCAGGTCCGGTGCGCGTTTCCAGTCCCGCGGCAACCAGCGGCTGAGCTTGGGGGCATTTCCGCCCGTCACAAAGCGCTGGGGCCGGCGTCCCGCCCGTCGGTCGAGCATCGAGACCGCCAGCCGGATCCCCCCCACACCCGCGAGGAGGGCCCCCCAGCGCATGGCCGATTCGGTGTCGTCGATCCGGGTGGGCACCTGTGATTCGATATCCAGACGTGGGAGCTGCTCGGTAAAGGCGTGGAGTGCTGCGAGCGACGTCGCCGGCCCCGGCATGATCACGCCGCCGAGAAAGACGCGGTCACGAACCAGGTTGACGGTGATGGCCGAGCCGACGTCGACCACGATGGCATCGCGGCGTCGCGCGCCGACCGCCCCGCACGCAGCGCACAGTCGGTCGGTGCCGACCCGCGCTGGGTAGCGAACTGCGATTTCGATCGGCATCGGCGTGCGGTGGTTGACGACGATCGGGTAGAGCCCGGTCGCGCGCACCACCGCGCGCACGATGGCATCCGTCGCCTTCGGCCGCACCGACGAGACCGCCGCGCCGTCGAGGACGCGCGTACCGCGCACCACGCGAGCGAACGCGCGTGCCGTTTCTCGCTCGCTCGCGTTCGTCATCACCGCGACGCGCCGCACGACGCGCGTTCCCCGCACCAGGGCGATCTTGGTCGCGGTGTTTCCCACGTCGACGCAGAGGATCATTCCAATACCTCGACCTGCTCGCTATACAGCTCGACATCAGGGCCCTGGTCGAGGCGCACCACCAAGGCGCCGTCGCGCGCGACCCCCGCCACCCGGCCCGACCAACGCTGCCCGTCGCGCTCGAAGGCGACGTGCTTCTCGGCTTGGACGAGGCGCATCTCGTAGGCCGCGACCAACGGGCCGAACCCATCGCGCCGGAACCGATCGTAGTACGCTTCGATGGTTCCCAAGAGGTCCGCGAGCAAGTCCGCGCGATCCCAATCCACACCGGCGATCATTCGGCACGAGGTCGCGCGCCCGTGCAGCTCCGCTGCGAAATCCTGTTCGATCGAATTGACGTTGACCCCCACACCGACCACGGCGTGCGACAAACGCCCGCCGCTCGAAGCGGACTCGGCCAGGATGCCCGCGATCTTGCTGGCGCGCACCACGACGTCGTTGGGCCACTTCACGGAGACGTCGACGTCGAGCAATTTCGTAAGCGTGACCGAAATCGCGGTGGCCACCGCGAGTGTGACCGGCAACGCGTGGCGCGCGTCGCCCTCGGGGCGCAGGACCATCGAGAACAAGAGGTCCTTGCCGGGCGGGCTCGACCACGTGTGCGCGCGGCGTCCCCGCCCGCGCCGCTGAAAGTCCGCGACCACCACCGTACCCTCGGCTTCGCCCTCGTTCGCCAGCGCGAGTGCCACGTCGTTGGTCGAATCGGTCTCGGGATAGAAGTAGCAGCGCCGTCCGAGGTACGCGGTCGCCAGCCGCCGCCGAAGCTCGGCGGGCAGCGGGCCGACCGCGGGACGCGGGCTCACAGCAACTCCAGGCTCATGGGCGCGGCCAACGCGGAGTGCGTCAAGGCACCGACGGAGATGTAATCGACGCCGCCCTGCGCGAAGGAACGAACCGTGTCGAGGGTGATTCCTCCCGAGACTTCGACTTCGAGTGTCCCACCGCGCGCGCGGTAGTCCGCGACATCCTTCAGCGCCTCGGCGACGCGCTCGGGTGCGAAGTTGTCGAGCATGACGCGGTCGACACGTGGCGCGGCCGGCGAACCCAGCAACGCGCGCAGGAACTCCAGCGAGTCGACTTCCAGCTCGAGAAAAGTCGCACGCGGCTTCGACGCGATGCGATCGAGCAGGGCCGCGCGGCCGCCGACGGCGCGAACGTGATTGTCTTTGACGAGGATCATCGCACCCAGATCGCGGCGGTGGTTGCGCGCACCCCCGCACCGCACCGCGTACTTCTCGAGGTCACGCCAAAGCGGCGTGGTCTTGCGCGTGTCGAGGATGACCACGCCGGTACCTTGCACCGCGCCGACGAACCGTGCTGCTTGCGTCGCGACACCGCACAACCTCTGCAAGAAGTTGAGTGCGGTGCGCTCGGCTGCGAGAACCGAGCGAGCCGGTCCTTCGAGTGTGCACACGCGCGTGCGCGGTTGGAGTCGCTCTCCGTCGCGAGCCAGCGGTTCGAAGCGGATACCGGGGTCGACTTGACGAAACACCTCGCGCGCGACTTCGAGACCGCACGCGACGGCCGTCTCCGCCACGCGAATCTCCCCGCGTGCGGGCGCCTGGCCGAGGTCCAGGAACGCGGAGGTCGCATCGCTTCCCGCAGCGTCTTCCTCCAGCGCGACGCGGACGCGGGCCGCGACCAGCCCCGCGTCGAGCGGTTCGATGGTGGCGTCGAGCTCCGTCACTCGCCGCTCTTCCCCCGATGGCGGCGCGGTGCGGTGCGATTTTCCGTGGCCGCGAGCGCCAGCCGAATTTCGTCCAACCGGTCGCGCAAGCTGGCCGCCTTCTCGTAGTTCATGTCGCGCGCCTCGCGCAGCATCTCGGCTTCGATGGCGGCCGCCAACGCCTCCGACGGCGCTCCCGGGTCGATCAGGAGGTCGGCCCCGCCTCGATGCTTCGCGTCCGCGATCGAGGTCGACAACGCGACTTCGTCCAGCGACTTCACGATGCCGCGCGGCGTGATACCGTGCGCCGCGTTGTAATCGAGCTGGAGCCGACGACGGCGTTGCGTCTCGTCGATCGCGCGCTGCATCGAATCGGTGACTTGGTCGGCGTAAAAGATGACGCGGCCCAACACGTGGCGAGCGGCTCGCCCGGCGGTTTGGATGAGGCTGCGCTCGCTGCGCAAGAACCCTTCCTTGTCCGCGTCGCACACCGCGACCAGCGACACTTCGGGCAGGTCGAGGCCCTCGCGCAACAAGTTGATGCCGACCAACGCGTCGAACTCGCCCAGGCGCAACCCGCGCAGGATCTCGACTCGCTCGAGCGCGTCGATGTCGGAATGCAGGTAGCGCACCCGGATGCCGAGCGAGAGCAGATAGTCGGTGAGCTCTTCCGACATGCGCTTGGTGAGTGTGGTGACCAGCACGCGCTCGCCGGCCTCGGCGCACTTGCGAATCTCTTCCACCAAGTCGTCGATCTGCCCTTCCACCGGTCGCACCATGATCATCGGGTCGACCAACCCGGTGGGCCGAATCACCTGCTCGACCACCTCGCCCTGCGTGCGAGCCAGCTCGAAATCCGCCGGCGTCGCACTCACGTGGATGAAGCGCGGAACGAGCCCGTCGAACTCGTCAAAGGTGAGCGGGCGGTTGTCGAGCGCGGACGGCAAGCGAAAGCCGTGCTCGACCAGCGTCACCTTGCGCGAGCGATCGCCGTGGAACATCCCGCCCACCTGCGGGAGCGTCACGTGCGACTCGTCGACCACGCACAGAAAATCGCCTTGGAAGAAATCGAGCAGCGTGAACGGGCGCTCGCCGGGTTTACGCCCCGAAAGGTAGCGCGCGTAGTTTTCGATCCCGCTGCAGTAACCGACTTCTTCCAGCATCTCGATGTCGTAGAGGGTGCGTGCTTCGAGTCGCTGCGCTTCCACCAGCCGGCCCTGCTCGCGCAGCTCCACCACGCGCGTGGAAAGCTCGTCGCGGATTTCGCGCGCGGCTTTGCGCACGACCTCTTCGGGAGTCACGAACAGCTTGGCGGGAAAGAGCGTCAACTTCTCCAGCGATCGCAGCCGCTTTCCCGTCAGCGGGTCGGCGATGGATATCGATTCGACCACGTCGCCGAAGAACTCGATGCGGATGGCCTCCTCTTCGTAGGCGGGACGAATCTCGACCACGTCGCCGCGCACGCGAAAGGTGCCGCGCGTGAAGGCAGCGTCGTTGCGTGAGTACTGGATGTCGATCAAGTCGCGCAGAAGGTCCTCGCGGTCGAGTGCCGCCCCCGCCGCCAGCTCGATCATCATCGCGCGCACATTCTCGGGCGATCCCAACCCGTAGATGCACGATACCGACGAAACCACGACCACGTCCTTGCGCGTCATAAGCGAGCTGGTGGCGCGCACGCGCAGGCGGTCGATGTCGTCGTTGATGGACGCGTCCTTGGCGATGTAGGTGTTGGTGGAGGGTACGAATGCTTCGGGCTGGTAGTAGTCGTAATAACTGACGAAGTACTCGACCGCGTTGTGGGGGAAGAAGCCCTTGAACTCGCCGTACAGCTGCGCGGCCAGGGTCTTGTTGTGCGAGATGACGAGCGTGGGCAGTCCCACTTCCGCGATCACGTTGGCGATGGTGAACGTCTTGCCGGAGCCGGTGACGCCGAGCAGCACCTGATCGCGCTTGTCTTCGCGTAGTCCGCGAACCAGGGCGCGGATGGCTTGGGGTTGGTCGCCGGTGGGTCGGTAATGTGAGACGAGGTCGAAGCCGGGGCCCAACGCAATCACCCCGCTGCTCCGATCCCTATCGAGCTCGTGGTCGGATTCACACTGTCGTTGCGTTTTTTCTCGCGAAGCCACATCCACACGAAGAGCACCACCAACAGCAAGAGGACGGGGAGGATCAAGCGACGGACCACGCGCGGGGGACCGAGCTTCTCTTCCTTCAGCGTCCCCTCGATCTCCCACGACGGTCCGCTGCCGGGCCCGCTCCCGCGGCTCCCCACCATCGCCCATAGCGCGTTGCCGTCGAGACCGAGGAAATCGGCGTAGTTGCGAAGGAACCCCTTCAAATAAGTCTCGCTCGGAAACGCGCCGAAATCGTCGCGCTCGAGAGAACGGATGGTTTGCACCGAGATGCGGGTCTCGCGGTTGACTTGCTCGACGGTGAGCTTCTTCTCTTCGCGCGCGGTGCGCAGAAGCTCGCCGATCGTCTTGCCTTCGTTATCCAAATGTCACCACCTGTTGGCGTTCATGGTCCCACGGCGTCGGCATATGGTCAACACGCGAACGCTGCGCCGCGGGTTTTAACCTAGCAGTCCCAGCGACTCCACAAGCTTCGACCGCTCCGTCTCGAGACGTTCGCGTCGGGTGCGCTCCCGCTCGACCACCTCCGGTTTGGCCTTGGCGACGAACCCCTCGTTCGCGAGCTTGCGAGCCACGTCGGAGAGCTCCGCTTCGACCTTTTCGCGCTCGCGCGTCAGGCGCGCGCGCTCCGCGTCGACGTCGACCACTCCGGCGAGCGGGATCAAGACCTCGAGGTCGCCGATCGGCGTGGCAGCACTTCCCTTTTCCTTGGCGACGTTGGGGCCCACCTCGAGGGTCGACACACCCGCGAGCCGAACGATGCCGTCGGACGCTTCGCGGACCAGCGTCGCCCGGGGTTCGGTCGCGCGAACGCGGACCGGAATGCGCGCGCCCGGATTGACGCGATACGCGGCACGGACGTTTCGCACCGACGTGACGACGTCGCGCAAGACTTGCATGCGTCCTTCCGCCTCGGTGTCGAGGTCGCGTTCTTCTCCGCGCGGGTACGCGTACTCCAACAGCACGCGCCCGTCCGCCGTCGGCAAGGCACTCGCGATCTCTTCAGTGACGTACGGCATCAGCGGGTGCAGGAGCTTGAGCGATTCTCCCAGCACGTGGACCATGACCGCGAGCACCGTGCGCTTGTCGCCCTCTCCGTACAGCCGGACCTTCGCGAGCTCCAGATACCAGTCACAGAAGTCGTGCCAGAAGAAGTCGTACATGCGCGTGGTGCCCTCGTTGAGGCGCCACTCCTCGAAGCAGCGATTGGTGTCCGTCGCACCGCGCGAAAGCGCGGACAGGATCCAACGGTCTTCCCATGCAAACTCGCCCGGTTCGACCGATTCCATCCGGAGGAACGGTTTCCCATTTTTCTCGACGGCTCCCAGGATCAAGCGCGACGCCTGCCAGAGCTTGTTGGTGAAGTTGCGCCCCAGCTCGAGCTTGGCTTCGTCGAAGAACACGTCCTTGCCGGGCGGCGAGAGCATCGAGAGCGTGAAGCGAAACGCGTCGGTGCCCCACTTCTCGATGATGTCGAGCGGGTCGGGCGAGTTGCCGAGCGATTTGCTCATCTTGCGCCCGATGCCGTCGCGCACGATGCCGGTCAAGAACACGTGCCGGAACGGGACTTCGTGCATGAATTCGAGCGAGGCCATGATCATGCGCGCGACCCAAAAGAAGATGATCTCCGATCCGGTCACGAGCACCGAGGTTGGATGGTAGCGCTTCAAATCGGGCGCGTTTTCGTCCGGCCATCCCAGGGGCGAGAAGGTCCACAGCCACGACGAAAACCACGTGTCCAGCACATCCTCGTCCTGGCGAATCTTCTTGCTGCCGCACCCTTCGCACTTGGGAGGGTCGGTGCGCGACACCGTCAGGTGCTTGCAGTCGTCGCAGTACCAAACCGGAATGCGGTGGCCCCACCAAAGTTGGCGCGAAATGCACCAGTCGCGGATATTCGTCATCCACGACATGTAAACGTTGCGCCAGCGCGGCGGATAGAATGTGATCTCGTCCTTCTCGACCGCGCCAATCGCGGGCTTTGCGAGTGGTGTCATCTTGACGAACCACTGCGTGGAAAGAAGCGGCTCGATGATGGTGCCGCAACGGTCGTGCTTGCCGATCGCATGACGATGCGGCTCGATCTTGATGATGGAGCCGTCCTTCTCGAGGCGCTCGATCACCTGGGCGCGCGCGTCGAAGCGGTCCAGCCCCGCGAATTCCTTCCCCGCTTGCGCCGTCATCTTTCCGGTGCGATCGATGACCACCACGGTCGCGAGGTCGTGTCGCTTCCCAATGGCGAAGTCGACCGGGTCGTGCGCCGGCGTCACCTTGACGAATCCGGAGCCGAAGTCCTTCTGGACCGCCGCGTCCGCGACGATGGGCAACACGCGCCCGACGATCGGCAGCGTGCACGTCTTCCCCACCAAGTGTTGCTTGGCCGCGTCGTCGGGGCTAACCGCGACCCCGGTGTCGCCCAGCATGGTCTCGGGGCGTGTGGTCGCGACCACCACTTCGCCGTGCTCGCTGGGATAGCAAATCCAATACAGCTTGCCGTCGCGCTCTTCGTACTGCACCTCTTCGTCGGAAATCGCCGTCTGGCACGACGGACACCAATTGACGATGTAGTCGCCGCGGTAAATCAGCCCCTTTTCGTACAGTCGAACGAAAACTTCGCGCACCGCGCGCGAGCGCGGCTCGTCGAGTGTAAACGCCTCGCGACTCCAGTCGAACGCGCAACCGAGTTGTTTCATCTGCTCGACGATGCGCGCGTGGTGGTGTTCCTTCCACTTCCACGCCTCGGCCAGAAACGCTTCGCGTGTCATCTCCGCGCGGCGCTTGCCCTGCTTCTCGAGTGCGGCTTCGACCACTTTTTGGGTCGCGATGCCCGCGTGGTCGGTGCCCGGAATCCACAGCGTGTTGAATCCCCGCATGTGCTTCCATCGAATCAGGTGGTCTTGGACGGTGTCGCCGAGGACGTGTCCGACGTGGAGAACGCCCGTCACGTTGGGCGGCGGAAGTGTGATCACGAAGGTCGGGCCGGAGGCAGAGTCGTCGGGCCGGAAAACACCGCGGGCGTCCCACTCGCGGTTCCAGCGCTCTCGCGCGGCGGCGGGGTCGAAATGCTTTTCCATACGCTGAAACGAAGTCGTCAAGTGGCGTGAACCCTTTGGAGGATGGGAAGATAGCACCCACGCGGGGCGTGGGTCAACGCTACTGTGACTCCGCGGCGACGAAGGCGAGCCAGCGCTGGTCGCGACTGACGGCGAGGCGCGTGATTCCGGAAATCCCATACCCGCCGAGATCCGCGATCTCGTGCCACGTCGGGTCATCGAAGGGGCGCGTGGCGTGGAGCTTCGACCCGTCGGACATCACGAGTGTTTTGCCGACCCACACCGCATCTTGCGAGGTTCCGATCGCGTCGATGAGCCGGTCTGCGGGACGACCGATCTCGAGCCAGGTGTAGAACGTGTAGGTAGGCGGATCGCTCGCGGGCACGCGGGCGAGAAAGCTCAACTCCGAACGGTTCGGGACGCGAAGGAGCCCCCGTCCGATGTCCTGTGCGATGACCGTCTCGCGCTCCGTTTCGACGTCGACGACACGAAGCGTGTGCGGGTCACCCACCACGAACAGTGCCACGGTGGATGCGTCGAGCCAGGCAAAGTAGCCCACCGAATCGACCGCGGCCATGACCACGTGCGGGTTCGAGCCGTCGGACTCGAAGTGCCACAAGCGCTGCGTGCTATCCGATTCGACGCGAACCGCGCAAAACCCGCCGCCGGAGAACGGCGTGGGCGAGTACTCGCTCTCGGGAGTGGCCGTGATTCGAATCGACGACTTCGTGCGCTGATCGTATCGATAGACGTCGGTGCCGGTGGAATCTCCGCGGGTATAGAGAAACCCTTCGCCCTTGGGAAGGAAGGCGGGCTGGTTCTCGTAACCGCTCCGCAGCGTGACCTTCTCCGGGCGCCCGATCCGGAGCTCGGAGCCCACCACGCGTAGGTCGGAAAGCCAGATGTCCGTCGACGGCAGTTGGGCGGCGACCGTGGGTGCGATCGCGACCGTCACGACGACCGCTAAACCGAAAATGCGTTGGCACATACCGTGCATCCTTAGAGTCATTTGTTAATTTTCGGCGGGTGGTTTGACCGGCTCCGCCGGCCCCATTATAATGGACTCTTCGCGCGCCCGCCACGTGGTGTGCGCCCGATCCGGCCGGTCATCCCCTGGTGGCCCACAACTACGGTCCCGAGCCCTTCGAGGTATCCGCGTGCGTATTCGTCGCTCGATCTTCTGCGCCTCCGTTCTCGCCACCCTGGGCTTCACTCCGGCGCGCGCCCAGCACACGCTCGAGGATGCGTTCCCGAATCTCACCTTTCAGGCCGCGGTCGATATCCAAGTCCCGAACGCGAGCATCGTGAGCCGCCTGTACGTGGTCGAAAAAAGCGGCCTGATCTACGTTTTCCCGGAGCTCATCGGCGTACAGCCCGGCGACCGAACGGTATTCTTGGACATCTCCTCGAAGGTCGAGGACAACGGCGAAGCGGGGCTTCTCGGCCTCGCGTTTCATCCCAGCTATCACGTCAACGGCTACTTTTTCGTCTACTACGTCACACGCAGTCCCTACCGCAACATTGTGGCGCGTTACAAAGTCACGGCCAACCCGCTGGTTGCCGATCCCGCGAGCGAGCTCATCCTCATCGATGCGGGGAAGGACAACTTGATTCACAACGGCGGGCAGGTCGCTTTCGGCGCGGGCAACCTCTTGTACATCACGATGGGCGACGACGGCAACTCGTCGAATGGGCAGGACCTGAACGACCTGTTCGGCTCCATGCTTCGCATCGCCCCCAACGTGTCGGGCACCGTGCCCGCGTACACCATCCCCAACAGCAATCCGTTCAAAGGAAACACCAACGGATACCGCGAGGAGATCTTCGCGTACGGATTCCGGAATCCATGGAGATTCTCGATCGATGCGGCGACGGGCCGGATTTGGGGCACCGACGTCGGCGAGAATGCTTTTGAAGAGGTCGACAACGTCAAGAGCGGCGGCAATTACGGGTGGCCCTTGATGGAAGGCCCCGATTGTTTCCAGCCCTCGTCGTGCGACACCGCGGACAAGGACTTGCAGCTACCGGTTTCCTATTACGATCACGGCGACGGGAGTGCCGTCATTGGAGGCTATGTTTATCACGGCACGCGACTGCCCGAGCTGGAAGGCCTCTACATATTCGCGGACTTGAACGGCAGGGTGTGGTCCTTGGACGACGACGGCGTCAATCCGCCGGTTCGCGACGACGTGATCACGAACGGCCCCGGCGTGCTCGCGCTCGGTCTTGGCAACTTCGCCAAGCGCGATTTGTACATCTCTTCGACCGACGGATCGATCTACCGCCTATCCCGGGTCGTGACCGCAGCGGACCGCACGCCGAACGGGGACAGCAGCCGCTTGCTCGGGAACGTCCCCAACCCGTTCAACCCCGCCACCAGCATTCGCTACCAGCTCGCGCAACCCGGCCGCGTCACAGTCGAGATCGTCGCCGTCGACGGGTCGCGCGTGCGGCTCCTCGAGCACGGCGCGCGGCCGGCCGGCGTCCACGCCATCGCGTGGCGCGGTGAGACCGAGGCCGGCGGGCGGGCCGCGAGCGGCGTCTATTTCTACCGGCTGCTGGTCGACGGCGTTGCCCGCGACTCGGCGCGCATGGTCTTGGTGCAGTAGCAGCTTCCGTTTGGGTTGACAGCCGCGCGTCCAGCCGTGAATCTTTGACTCACCCCCTGCGCCGCCCCGGCGATATCGAACACCCCTCGGGAAAGGCAGCTTGGAATGAAGCCATCGCGCAACATTGTTTTCTTGATCGGGACCATCGGGTTGTTGTCGGTTGCTCACGACGCACACGCCGTGCGCTACGCCGAGCAACCCCTGCTATGGCGCCGCACGGCGGTGTCGGGGTACGGGGGCGTCGGGTACCCGGTGGGCGTGTTTGCGAGCGACGACATCGTGGGCGACGGAAACCATGAGGCAAACCGGCCCCTCGACTGGGCGATCGAAATCGAGCACTTTGCCGGTCGCACGTGGTCGCTCGGCTTTTCGGCCGCGTTCACGACCTACGACGACCAGGACATCCCCACGCTGCACACCAATCTCAACACGTACTCCGGCTTCGTTCGCATCGTCGTGCCGACTGCCACCGACGTGCGGCCGTACCTTCGCGCCGGGATGGGCGCGGTCCAGGTCGAGTTCGAAGAAGAGGGCCAGTTTCGCGTCGACGCGGAGTATTCGTTCTCGTTTCAAGCGGGTGCGGGGTTGCTCTGGCTTCCCGCTCGATGGCTTGGGTTGAACGCCCAAGCGCTGTACTACTGGGGCGACACCGAAGAGGCCTACATCGCGGAGAACAATTCCATCGTGGGCTTCAATACCGAGTACTTCGCGTTCTCGGGCGGTTTGAGCCTCTTCTTCCCCTGACGTCGAAGCGCTAGGACCCCGCGACGATCGCCGCGAGGCCCGCGAACATCCCCAGCTTGAGCAGGCGGCTCACGCGCGCGAATTGCGCCTTGTCGCGCGCGCGGGCGACCATCACCGCACCCACCACCAGCGCCGGGACCACCGTCGACAGCATGATCCACGCGTACGACGCGCGATAGGCCCCGGTCAGGCCCGGGACCGGTAGCACGAGGGCGAGAACCAGCATCGCTGCGGCTGCGATGCGCGCCGAAGCGCCTCTCCCTGCTACCACCGCGAGCGTTCGGACACCCGCGGCCCGGTCCCCCTCCAGGTCCTCGGCGCCTTTCACCATCTCCCGGCACAGCACGAACGAGAACACGATCCACATCGGCAAGACCGCTGCCTCTGCGCGCGCGGCGGCCAGCGCACCTCCGTAGAGGGCGCTGGCGGAAATGGTCGCGACGGCGAGATTCCCCGCCGGCCACGCTCGCTTGAGCACCCGCGCGTACAGAAACAGCGAGAGCTGCCACGCCAGCACCAACCACGCCAGCGCGCGCGGCAACAGCGCCAGCGCGAGCGCGGAGGTGGCAACCGTCACGACCGCGTACCACCACCACCCCGCGCGAATCGAAAGCCGGGCGGAAGGAATGGGACGGCGGGGTTTGTTGACGCGGTCGATGTCGGCGTCGAAGATATCGTTCGCGATATTTCCCGCGCCGGTTGCGAGCGCGCACAGCGCCGCCAGCGACGCCACGCCGTCGGCCCCGCGTCCGCCGGCCGCGTGGTAGCCCGCATAAACGGCCAGGGCCGCCGCGAGCATGTTGTGGGGGCGTAGAATCTCGAGGTAGGAACCGACGCGCGCGAGCATCGTGTCACACTACGGGATGTCCCAACGAATCTCCAGGCGGAAGGCGTCGGTCACGGGATCGTTACCCGCAACGTTGCCGCGATTCTTGGCCGACGCGTGCAGGTAGGTGAAAGCGACTCGCGAATCACCCGCGAGCTCGTAGCGCGCGCCGGCGTCGAAACCGATCGTCTCGTCGACCACGCCGGACGGAAACGGTGGATTCTGGTCATCTCCCGGTTGAAAGCTGCGCACGTCGCGTCCCTGGCCGATGCGCGCGCCGAACACACCCGCGGTGAGCACAACCTGGGGGCGCGGAAATAGCTCGGCGTCGAATCGCCAGGTATCCGCGTCCGGCGCCGGAAAGCCGCCCAGCAAGACGTCGCCATCTGCGATGTCGCCGGCGCCGCTCACATACATCGAGAGCGAATCGACGTGCGAGTAGGTGTAGATGTCGACCCACCGGTAATGCCCGCGAATGGCGAGACCGAGCGGCCGCGCCGGGACCCAGCGAAAGCCGACGTCGAACGCGAGCTTGTCGGGAAAGCCTTCCTCGCGCTCGAACTGAAAGTCGTCCACCAACAAACTCCCGTACAGCGTCAGCCCGTCGATCACGCTCGTCTTCGCGTCCGCCGACCACATGACGTTGTCGTCGTTGGTGCGCTCGTTGAACTGGTTGGCGTAGAACCACGCGAGGGGGAGAAAGTACAGCATGTCGAGACCGCGGCTGTGGTAGAGCACGGTCTCGGTCAATCCCACCACCGTGCGACCGAAGGTCGCTTCCAACCGATGCCCCGCCATCCAACGCTCCGGATCGCCGAACAGCTGCCCCTGGAACGCATCGAGACGGAACGCGCCGAAGCGCAACCGACCGCCCAGTTGGTCGATGCTGTAACGCTCGCCGGGGGTGATGAGACCGCCGGTTGCGACCGACGGGCCCCAGTCGACGTAATCGCGGCCCGCGATCAAGTCGATGTGATTCCACGACGCCAGTACGTACGAGCGATCGAACAGTGCTGTGAGCCCGTTGAAGCTCTTGGTTCGTCGCGACGGCTTGTGGTCGTCCACGCGATCGCCGTGCTCGGGACCGAAGAGGAGCTGGTAGCGGATGTCGTAGGTGACGCGATCGCCGATGTGAATCTTGGCCGTCGGCGCGCTCCCGACGAAGTACTCCACCTCGTCGCCGAAGGGCACGCGCTCCGCCAACGCGCGCGCGTCGAAGTCGGCTTCCAAGGCGATTTCGTCTTCGCGCGCGAATAACGCGCGATCGTATCGCTGCGCGGGGTCATCGATCGAAAGGGTCAACGTGTACTCGCGCTCGAGGCGGCCGAACTCGTACGCATCGCGCGGCGAGAGCACGGCCGCACCCGCGCGAGTCGCGATCACTTCTACGATGCGAATGAACTCGTCGCGCGTGAACGGACGATTCTCGGGGAGCGTGCAGTACCCCAGCGCCTCGAAGCGCTCGATCGCGCGATAGCTCCAGCTATCGAGTGGAATGCGCTCGTGCCCGACCGCGAGCGCGGAAACGGGCGCCAACGCAAGCACCAGTGCAATCGATGGAATGAGACGCATGTCGGGTCGCACGACGCGACCGCGCGTTATGCGACGCGCTGTCGGTGGGCGTGCAGCTTGGTGTCGGCGGTGCGAAAGCTCTCACGCGCGTCGTCTTGGCGGTCGGCGCGATCGTACACCATCCCGAGCGCGTAGAACGCGCGGTGGTCGTCCGGTGTCAGCTCCGTCACGCGCTTCAGCGGCGGGATCGCGCGCGCCGGCTGGTTCAGGTGGTTGTAGCACATGCCGATGTGATACAGGATCGACGGCTGGTCGGGATTCACCTTCAGTGCGGCCTGAAGGAGCTTCACGGACTTCGCGTACAGTCCCTTGCGATAGAAGATCATGCCGACGAAGAAGGGCGCCTGCAGGTGACCCGATTCGAGCTTCATGACGCGTCGAAACGCGTCCAGGGCTCCCTCCATGTCGCCGTAACCGTACAGTGCGAGGCCCAGGTTGTAGTGCGCTTCCACACTCTCGGGCGCCAGGCGAATGGCGTGACGAAACTCGCGAATCGCTTCGTCATGACTCCCGTGCTCCCCGTACAACGCACCCAGGTTGTAATGCGCCTCGGCGCTTTGCGGGTTGAATTGCAGCGCGCGACGGAAGAATTGGATCGCCTGCGCGTTTTGTCCGCGCAGATCCATCAAGTATCCGAGATTGGTGTAGGCGCGGGCGTGCCCGCGATCCAGCGCGATCGCACGGCGATAGCTTTCCTCGGCTTCCGCGCGGCGTTCGTTGCGCGCGAGTGTGACACCCATGCGGTAATGGCACTCGGCGTTCGACGGCTCGAGATCCACCGCACTCTTGTGCGCGCGCAACGCGTCATCCAAACGACCCAGCCGGTCATAGATGCGGCCGAGGAAATAATGCGGCAGCGCACCCTCGCTTTCGGTCGCAGCCAGGCGCTCGAAACAGTCGGCGGCGACGAACAGCTCACCCACGTCCGTCATGAACTGGCCGATGGCGACCAGCAGGTGCGACGGGAGCGATTCGCGACGCGCGAGGCGCTCGATCGCGTCCAGCGCTTCGCGGCGCCTCCCGGCGTCCCACGCCAGGCGGGCCTGCTCGAACTCGACCTGGGGATCGAGGCCGTTTTCCACCCCGCGCTTGCGAAGCAGGGGGATTCGGGCCGTCTTTTCCTTCCGCCCACGGAGCACCCGGTTCGCCTCCTCAAAACCACCCCGGCGCGACGATAATTCACGCCGAGTCAACGAGATGCATCGACTTAGGGCGTCACCGTAGCGGACGGCTCAAAAAACTGTCAAGCTTTTTTGGGGAGAGCGGAAGTGCTTTGTCAAAAAGCGGTTCGAAGCCTTATCCACAGGAATCTGGGCCGGCGGGTATCGACGGAGTCTGCGCGCGGGTCCTGCCGTGCAGCAGCCCACTTCGCCGGGCCTACCGCGCCTACGCACTAGTAGTCCCGAACTCGTGGGCGCCCGCTGCACGCCACCCACGCGCGGACAGTTTCGTCGACACCCGAATCGAAAGCGATCGATGGACAGTGTTAATGAATCAGTCAACGATGCGCACGTCGAGCACGACGCGGATCGGTGCGCCGCCTTCGAGCTGCGCGCGCGTGAGGACGAGCGGGACTGCCACGCGCACTTCGCGCACTTCCTGCGTCGTGTGCGTGTCGACTGCGACGCGTGCTTCTCTCACCTCGAGCACCTCGCGCACTTCGAGCGGCGGCTCGGGGGCTTTCACAGGAGCGGCTTTCGCTTCAACGCGTCGCATGGGGTCGGTAACGAACTCGTCGGGTCCTTCTTCGCGCGCGGTCTCGGACGCAAGCGAGGCCTCGTCGAGCTCTGGCAGTCGACCGAGCTCCATGTCGAAGCTCGATTCGGGAATGGCGGCAAACAAGTTCTCATCCGCCGGTGCGTCCAGGGTCGGCGCGGTTGCGGCCGGCGCGTACGCGGGTGCTTTCTGCCCGAGTGGTCTGGCAGGTGGGGCCGGCACCGGCGCGGCCTTGCGGGGTGCGGGCGCGCCGGGCTTGGCTTGAGGAGCGGCCGGCCTCGCAGCCGGAGCCGCGGGCTTGGTTGCCGGTCGGCCCGCAGGTGGCTCGACTTCACGCAGCACCATGTCGACGTGATCGTCGAACTCGAACTCGGGGCCGCCTGCGGGCTGCTCGGGAGGCGCGGCCGCCGGCAGCTTGAACGGCACCGGTTGCTTGGTCGGGGGCGGAGACGCGGGGCGCGCACCGCGCGCGGCGATCTCCGGATCTGCAGTTCCTGTGAACGCCGGTCTCCCGCGCGTCGCCGGTCCCTTGGCCCCCGCGCCCTTGGGCTCGCCGTGGTGCGCCGGAGCGGCGTCGCCGATCTCGGTCGACAGCTCGCCCTTCTCGAGGCGGTCCTTCAAGACGCGATACACCATGGTCGCAATTCCGTGGAACGTTTCGTACACGCCGGTTCCCTTGTTCGCGATCGCTTCGAACGAAGGCTTCTTCAGCGGATTCAGACGCGCGTCGAGCTCCGCCGCGGGAACCGCGTCCGGCAGATCGCGCTTGTTGTACTGAATGACCCACGGGATCTCGTCCAAGCTCAATCCGTGCTCGTTCAAGTTTTGCTCGAGATTGCGCAGGCTCTCCAGGTTCTCGTCGAGCTTCGCGCGCGACGAATCCGCGACGAACACGAGCGCGTCGACGCCCTTCAACACCAGCTTGCGCGTCGCGTTGTAGTAGACCTGGCCGGGGACGGTGTAGAGAAGGAAGCGCGTGCGGTATCCGTTGATCTCGCCCAGCTCGAGCGGAAGGAAGTCGAAGAAGAGCGTGCGATCGGTCTGCGTCTTCATCGAGACCATCTTGCCCTTGGCGTTGTTGGGCGTCTTCTCGTGGATGAACTCGAGATTGGTCGTCTTGCCGCTCACCCCGGGACCGTAGTAGACGATCTTGGCGTTGATCTCGCCGCCCGTATAGTTCAACACGACCATGTGTGACGCGTCCTTCCGTCTCGTGCGCGCGGCGGGGCCGTCGCGCGTGGTCAATGCATCGATGTCGTGAGTGAGTTCTGCCGGAGCGGCCCACAGATCGTGCTCTTGCTGATGAGGCCAGGGTGAGAAAGCTCAAGCGCTTCTGCGAACGGGCCGCCCCGGCAGCCCGCTAGCGGGCAAGTAACATGCCAAGCACGAATACCGACGTGAACCTCAACTCATTACCTTATAGCAACTTGAGGCCGCGCGGCGGGATTCGGCGCAACGCCGAGGAGGTTGCGGCTGCAATATGCTCCTGGCCTTGCAAAAGTGCGACACCGTCCGTACTATTCAGCGCTTTCGATGACAGAGCCCCGTCGCGACGTTTCCTTCCACCTTCTCGGCGCCGTCCAGCTCGTCGCGCTGTCCGCGGATCGTTTGAAGCAGTTCTCGCTGGTCGGCATGGTCGGCCTGTTGGCTCCCGGCTCCAGCGTCGACCTCCTGAAACTGACGCTGTTCTCCCAAGTACCGATCCTTCTGTTCACGCCGCTCGCCGGCGTGCTCATCGACCGCTCGAACAAAGCGCTCACCATTCTCGCCGCGTGCGTCCTGCGCGCGGTAATTCTACTGATGATACCGGCGGCATTCGCACGCACGCCCTCGCTCGAGGTTTTCTTCGTCGCCGCGTGCGCGATGGCGTTCTTCGACCTGTTGTTCGCACCCGCGCGCTCGGCGCTGCTCCCCGAGGTGGTATCGTCCGAGCGCTTGCTGGGAGCAAACGCGGCCTTTTGGATTCTCGGCGTGGTGGGAACCCTCATCGGTTTTGCCGGCGGCGGGTGGGTGTTCGATTACTTCTCGTGGCAGGCGACCTTTCACGTCGACGCGCTGCTCTACGTCGCCGCAGCGGCCTTGATGCTGCCGCTCGCGCTCACGCGCCGGCCGCCGCGCGCAACGCCCGCCACGCGCGCGTCGGTGCGCGACGCGATCGCTTCCTTCCGCGGGTCCGCGCGCGACGCGATATTGCTCATGCGCGAGAGTCGCGACTTGCGGGCGAGCCTCGTGACGCAGACGGTTCTCTTCGGCGTGGGTGGAATCTTGAGCATCGCCGCGGTTGCGCGCATTCAAGAGGTGGCACCGGCCGGGAGCGCTCGCTTCTTGAGCCAGATCGGGGCCTCGTTCATCGGCGGGCTGATCGCGGGCGCGTTCGTGACCCTTCCCTTCCGCGACCGCCGGCTGCCCGAACGAACCGTCGCGGCGGGCACGCTGGTCGCGGGCGTTGCCATCGCGGGACTGGGTCGAACCACGGCCTTATTGCCGATGTGCCTGTGGGCCGCACTCCTCGGCACCGCGATATCACCCGTGTTCGTCGTGACCGAGACCTTGATGCAGAAGGCGAGTCCGCGTCATTTCACCGGGCGTGTGTTCGCGGCGCGCGAGGCGCTGATCAAGGCCGCCTACATCGCCGCCGCCGTGTTGGCGACCGCGGCCGACGCCGTCGTGGGCAAGACCGGCCTATTGGTGGGGATGGGCTTATTTCTTGCTTTGCTGGGGGTCATCCTCGAGCGCACACGCTGGCTGAGATCGGAGAAACCGGAGTAACCATGAAGAACCGCAACACCCAATCGGGCATCGTCGAGAAGATGATGAAGGAGATGTTTGCCCGCCTGCTGAATATCGAAGTGAGCCAGGGTGTGATCGAGAAGTTGGTCCCGGTAATCGAGGGCGTGACGGAGAAGATCGACGGACAGATCGACCTCGACACCGTGCAGGGACAAAACACGTTTCGGGCCCTGATCTGCAGCATGGTCGCGCACGGCTGGGGGCTGGGCATGCACCCCGACAACAACCCCAACGCCAACCTCGACGCGAAAACACTCGAGGTCAAGGTCTGCAAGGACATCCTGGTTCCGATGGAGACGTTGAAATCGATCCGCTACGTGAAAAAGGACCAGTACGGGCGCGTGCGCAAGGCCCTCTTCGAGCCCGATCAGAACGCGCGCATTTGGGGATCGATCGACGAAATGCTGGAGAAGCTCGCGAAAGAAAAGTGGCAGGAATAACGCACGCCGCTAGGCGTGCGTGTCGTTACCGTTTCCATTGCCCCCCGCGTTCCCGTTGCGTTTCTCCAACTCCACCACACGCCCCCCCTCTTTGAATTCCACCACGTCCATGATGCTCTTCATCAAGTAAACCCCGCGCCCCGACGCGCGCAGGAGTGCCTCACCTTGGGTCGGGTTGGCGACCGACTTCAGGTCGAAGCCCCCGCCTTCGTCGCGCACGCGTATGCGAAATCGGTTGGGGCTCACATAAATCTGGATGCTCACCTTCTTGTCGGCGCGCGATTGGTTGCCATGCACGATCGCGTTGGTGATGGCTTCGTCGCACGCGAGCGGCACGTTGACGCGAGTGTCCTGCGCCGGATAGCCGAACTCCTTGAGCAAATTCGAAATGTGGTAGTTGATGCCGAGCACGTAGGTGAGGTCGCTCGGGATCACGAAGTCCAAGCGCACACTGGCGCGACGCATGAGGTCGGGGTGGCGCTTGAAGTTGGGGACGTTGGGGACCGCGGTCGCGATCTCGCGTCCCAGGTTGATGCGCTCGAAGGGCGGCAAGAGAATCCCGTGCACGCCGATCGACTGCAGGCGCAAGGCACTCTGCTGGTCGCACTCGCCCAAAAGCGCCATCAGCACCACCTGCGGGAACTCGAGGCGCAAGAGGCGCAGCGCGGGGATGTCGATGCGATCTCCCCGCGGCTCCACCATCAGCACGAACGCGAGTGCGATGCGCTCGAACTGCGACAGCGCGTTCGCAAGCGCTTCGATGGAGGCGAAGCGGGCCGCGGACGGGGGCGGATCGGCGCACGCGGCCAATACCCGATCCAGGTAGGCGCCGTCGCTCGCGACGGCGAACACCGTGCGTTCGCTTTTCATGGATGAAGCGGCCGGCCACGGGTCGGCGATCGGATCAGAAAACTTCCTGGCCATCGGCCAAAATCTCGTTCAGAGCTTCCTTGAAGTAGCTGGTGGATTGCGCGGCCTCGGGGCCGACCTTCTCTTTGTAGAGCTCCCACGACTTCTTGATCTCGTCGCCGAGCGCGGTCATTAGCGTTCCGTCGCGCAACGCTTGATCGCGCCGCTCGCGGTTGTAGTACAGAATGTCCGACACGAGCACGCGCGCCAAGCGCTTGGCACGATCCTCGTTCTTTCCCCCGCGCGCCGGTTTCGACGGCGCCGCAGGCGCGGTGGGCTTCGCACTCGACGGTCCGGCGTCGTCCACTTCCAGAGGTACTGCAGCGGCTACCTTCTTGCGCGGAGCCGCGGTCGGTTCGATGTCGATGGTGGTTGCGTGCGGGCTGGGTGCGGCGCCGACGGCTGCCCCGACCGGCACCCGCTCGCTGCGAGGCGCCAGCATGAAGACCGCGCGGCATTTCGGGCAGCGGACTTTGAGCGGGTTGGCGGGGATTTTTTCCTCGGACAGGAAGTATTTTGCAGCGCAACTCTGGCACTGGATGATCATCGCGCATCACTCCGTCGGGAGGCTCCCTCGAGGCGCCGTCGCGGTCCCCGCGCGCGCCCGTCGATGGACGCGGGCGCGGCGAGACGTCTCGGCGGCCTTCGCCGAGGGGCACCTGGCGCCAGGGAGCAACTATCACGCCAGGAAGGCACTTCCAGCCGTTCCGAGGCGTCCGTACCGCGCAGCGATCGGAGATCCGAGCGCTGGAAACGCTCGTTTCTACCCGGCGTTCGCAACCTTCCGGCGCGAAAAAACCCATGGGCGACGATCGTCACTGCTCCCACATGAACCCGACGTTGAGCTGGTAGTAGGTCATTGAAAAGTCCTCGCCTGCGAGATTCTTCGGTGTCGGCGACCAGTGGTAGCGACCGTTCACCTCCAACCACGCCCCGGTTGTCATCGGAATCGTGACGCCCACCTCCGGCGCTACACCCCATTCCCAAGCGTCTTCTTCGATCTCGGTGATACCGATTCGAAAGGTTTGGATCAGCAAGTACCCGCCCGCGTTGACACCGAAATGCACGCGCGTCTTGCGACGATTGCCGATGTACTGATGGAGTCCGAGCATGATCGGAAACGAATTGATGTATCGGTCCTGGCTCCCCGACACGGCGCCAAACTCGAGTTGCAAGGTCTCGAGCTCCGTGCGCTCGTGGAAGACGTTCCACGCCATCGACACGCTCGCGATGGTTCCCCCCGTCAGCGTCTTTCGAAAATCCATTCCCGCACCGCGAAAGCTCACTTCGTCGGTGAACAGCTTGGTGTCGTCGACGGGAACCGAGACCTGCCACGTTGCCAATCCGAACCAGTCCTGCGCGCGTGCGCGCGACGACAACGTGGCGCACAACGCGGACGCGAGAACAAACACGGCGATTGTTTTTGCTCCATCGCTCCTCATCGCCGCCTACTTTCCGTCGCCGAGATACGGCGATTGGTCGAAGGCCTGGTCGATGCCGTCCAGGATGCGCTCTTCCACTGCGTCGCCTTCGACCAGGCCGTTGAGCGCGCCGATCCAAATGGTCGGCACTTTTTCCAGCGTCGAATCGGCCGCGGCGTGATCGATCATCTGCATGAAGACGGTGCCGGTGCGATAGGTGTAAACCGTTCCGCCCCCGCCGTACCACGGGTAATACCCCCAGCCAAAACCGGGTGGATACGGGTAGTACCAGCCCCAGTAGCCGCCCCACGGATAGCCGGTGAAGCCCACGTGCTCACCCGCGGCGATGGAGACCAGCATGAGCACGTCGGCGTTGTCGGGGTCGGCTTCGCGCGTGAAACCCAGCGTGCCCATATTCGACGCGACGCGATCGAGAATCTCGGTGTCGAAGTCGCGGCTGATGTCGTCGATGACGCCCGCTCCTTGGACGATGTGGACGATGGTGTCGGGCATCGCGTAGCTCTGCTTGGACGCGAAGTCGATTCCGCCGTCGAACAGCGTCACCACCACGTCCGCCTCTTGTACGGTCAACTGATCGCCGGGATAGCAAGAGACGAAAACGGCCCAAGCGGCGACGACAAGCCACCCGCCCAGACGGAAAAAACTCCAGGCCGGCGAAGAATCACGCATGCTGCTTCCTTTCGACTGCTCTTCCATGGGGCTTGGGAGCGGATGGTACGAGAACATGCTCGAACCGACCAACAAAAAACGCGATGCCAGTCAGGGGGGAAACGCGTCAGGGGAGCCGTTCCAAGTCGATCAGCGCTTGCTTGCGCCAGCGCCCGCCCCCGTAGCCGCCGAGCTCGCCCGTCTTCTTGCACACACGGTGGCACGGGATCACGATGGCGATACGGTTTGCTCCGTTGGCGGTGCCAACCGCGCGCACCGCGCCCGCACACCCGACCTCGCGGGCGACCGACTCATAGGACTGGGTGGCGCCGAACGGGATGGCGCGCACCGCCGCCCACACGCGCTCTTGAAACGGAGTTCCCGGTGCGGCAATCGGCACTTCGAAACGGGTCCGTCGTCTCGCGAAGTACTCCGACAACTCGATTGCGGTGCGCGCGATGACCTCGTTGTGCCCGGGGACGATCGCACTCCCGAATCGTCGTCGCAACGTCTCGACTTGGGTCCCTAGCATTCGTCGCGAGCCAAACTCGAGCAGGCACAATGCCGACGACGTCGCCCCCGCGACCATGGGGCCGAGTGGGGTATCCACGACTTCGACTTGGATGCAATCGGTGCCGCGCGAACGCCCCGGCGGCGATCCGAAGATCTTCGCGAACGCGGCGCGAAATCCGCTGTGCGATTCGTAGCCGTGGTCGAATACGACCTCGTCCAAATCCGATCCGACGCGAATGTCGTGCAGTGCGCCGGCCATGCGGCGCGCGCGACAGTAGGCGTGAAACGTCATCCCGAAGCGCTCGCGAAAATAGCGCCGCACGCGCGCGGGCGCGATACCGAGTGCCTGCAAGTCCTGGTCCGACAGACGCGCCGAGAGATCGGTGTCGACGCGCGCCAAGAGGCCGTCGATCCATTCGGGCGCAGCACCCGCGGCCCGCTCGGGACGACAACGCAGGCAGGGACGAAAGCCGGCCGAAACCGCGTCCGTGGTGGTGGCGAAGTACTCGACGTTGCGCGCCAGGGGCTTGCGCGCGGCACACGAAGGCACGCAGAACACGCCCGTGGTGCGAACGCCGACGAAGAACACGCCGTCGTAGGACGCGTCGCGCTGATAAAAGGCGCGCTCCATCTCGCGCGCGGTCGGTCGTTTCGACAGCTGATTCATGGCATCTCTGAAGAGGAATCTATCCGCACGGCATCCTCACCGCCACCGATGTTTGAACGTCGATTTCTGAACGCTGCGCGGCGGGTCCTGTCGTCCGGCAGCCCACTTCGCCGGGCCTACCGCGCCTACGCACTAGTAGTCCCGGACTCGTGGGCGCCCGCCGGACGCCACCCGCCGACGCAGAACTACATCGACAGGGACGCCGCGGCGACGTCGTCGGACCACACCGCGCGCAAGTGCGAGCGACAGCGGCGGCCGTCGGCGCCATCGAGCTTGGGGTCTGATGCGAGCAACGACTTGACCGCTTGGCTGGCGCGCTCGACCAAGTCGCGGTCGCGGAGCGGATTCGACACCCGGAAACCCGGGACACCGTGCTGGCGCGTGCCCAGGAATTCGCCCGGACCGCGCAGGCGCAGGTCCTCTTCGGCGATCTTGAAACCGTCCGACTCGCGAACCACCACTTCCAAGCGGTCCAGTGCTTCCGGCGAGGCCCCCTCGCCCACCAGCAAAAAGCAGAACCCCTCACGACCGCCGCGACCGACCCGCCCCCGCAGTTGGTGCAGCTGCGAGAGCCCGAAGCGCTCGGCGTGGTGGATGGCCATGATGGTCGCCTGCGGAACGTGCACGCCCACTTCCACCACCGTGGTCGCGATCAACACGCGCACCACGCCGGCGTGAAACGCGGTCATCACCTCGTCTTTCTCCGACATCGACATGCGCCCGTGCAGCATCGCGATCGGCACACCTTTGAGCGCGCCGGCCGAGAGCTCGGCGTACGCGCTCTCCGCCGCCTCCACGTCCTGCTTCTCCGTCTCCTCGATCACGGGATACAACAGGTACGTTTGTTCGCCCGACGCCTGCTTGTCCTTGATGTACGCGAACATCGCGTCGCGCTTCTCGGGCGGGACGATGCGCGTCTTGATCGCGGCCCGCCCGGGCGGCATCTCGTCGATCACGGAAAGATCCAGGTCGGCGTAGGCGGTCAACGCGAGCGTGCGCGGGATCGGTGTGGCGGTCATGACCAGAATGTGCGGATCGTCTTTGAGAAGTGCCGCGCGTTGGCGAACACCGAAGCGGTGCTGCTCGTCGATCACTACCAGCGCGAGTTTTCGAAACTTGACCTCGGCCTGGATCAGCGCGTGGGTCCCGATCACGACCTGGATGGTGCCGTCGCGAAGCTCTTCGTGCACGCGCTTCTTGTCCTGGGGCTTGAGCGAGCCGACCAGGAGCGACGTGCGAACGCCCAGCTTCTCGAAAGCGGACACCAGGCCTCGAAAGTGTTGGACGGCGAGAATCTCGGTGGGCGCCATGAAGGCGGCTTGGTGGCCGGCCTCGACCGCGGCCAACAGCGCCGCACCCGCCACCACCGTCTTGCCCGAGCCGACGTCGCCTTGCAAGAGACGATTCATCCCGCGCGCGGTGCCGAAATCGCCGCGGATCTCATCCAGCGACCGTCGTTGCGCGCGCGTGAGCTGGAACGGAAGCGCTTCGAGATAGCGCCGCTCCAAGTCGAACGGGACCGCGAGACGCGGTCGCGCCGCGCGCTCCGATTGTCGTCGCCGCACCACCGACAAGACCAGTTGCATGTAGAACAGCTCTTCCAGCTTCATCCGCTCGAGGGCGCGCGCGTAGAGCGCTTCGTCCTCCGGGAAGTGCATCGCGCGCAGTGCCTCTGCGCGCGACGGAAGATTCGATTCCGCGACCAAGCGCGCGGGGAGGTTCTCCGCCACCGCGTCGCGGTAGGCTCCGAGCGCGTACTCGAGGAGCCCGCGCAGGTAGCGCTGGCTGACACCGCTCGTCAATCGATACACGGGAACGATGCGGCCCGCGCGCGCTTCGCTTCCCGCGTCGTTGGCTTCGTCGCCGATCAATTCGAACTCGGGATTGGTGATCTGTCGCTGGCCGCGAAAAAACGTCAGCCGCCCGCTGACCAGGATCTCGCGACCGGGCTTGATGTGCTTCGCGAGGTAGGGCTGGTTGAACCAGACCACTTGGACGATTCCGGTGTCATCGCCGACCGCGGCCACCAGGAGGTTTCCGCGTCGGCGAAACGGTGAGCGCTGGGTGATGGAGAGGACGCGCGCGCAGAACGTCTCCTCCACGCCGGGTTGGAGAGTGGCCACCACCGCCAGCTTCCTTCGGTCGTAATAGGTTCTCGGGAAATAAGTTAACAGGTCGTCGACGTTCTCGATACCGAGCCGGCGCAGGTGCTCGGCGCGTGAGGGCCCGACCCCGCGGACGAACTGGCAGGGATCCTCGAGGGATCGCGCGCGGCTCTCCCCGGCGGTCGCATTTGTGCGTTCGGAAGCCACGTTCAAGTTCCTTGCGCCCCGCGGGGCCGGTTTGGTATCGTAGGCGAACCCTCGCCCAAAGGTCTATCACGAGGGACTATAACGGAGGTACATGGTAATGAGTCGTCGATGCGCGGTGTGCGGAAAGGGACCCATGGTCGGGAATACCGTGAGTCACGCGCACAACTTGAACAAGCGCCGCTGGCTTCCCAACTTGCAAAGGATCCGCGTCGAGCTGGCCGGAAAGACGCAGTTCGCCTACGTTTGCACCGGTTGCATCCGAACCGGGAAGGTCCGAAAGATCGTCTAACGCCCTTCGGACGCGACGTTTCGCGGTTTTGCGGCCCGTCTTCGGACGGGCCGTTTGCTTTTATCTTCGGTGGTGGCGTTGACGGTGGGAGGGAACGTGACTAGACTTTGTCACGAAAGGATTCTCGTTACATCGCGGCCCGTTAGTTCTGGAATAAGTCTTCCTCTTCCTGTATCCCGTTCCACGAAGTTTCGGCCGACGTTGTTTCCGGGAACCCTTTCGCTTTTTTTATGGTTGTGGCCGGGAGATTGTGCCTAATGGGGTTGAAGGTGAGTGCGCTGCCGGGGCGGACCCGACTAGAACGCGTACACAAGCTCATGCGTCCGATTGACCGCCAGCGCGCGTGTTTCCACC